>Ga0315338_1000841_pt1:5000-51577 | contig 51577 bp, 53 predicted proteins | sample ASW8metaG_FD_204518 | JGI IMG/M metagenome (GOLD analysis project Ga0315338, IMG submission 204518) | Ammonia-oxidizing marine archaeal communities from Monterey Bay, California, United States - ASW #8 | ecosystem: Environmental > Aquatic > Marine > Coastal | place: USA: California... | reverse complement strand
AGCCGGCGGAAGCACACCGCACCGGACAGATGCCGGGCATGGACAATCATCCCGTGACCCTGATCAAGGAAGGCCGCATCCATTACCGCGACACGCCGAAACAGCAAACCCTCGAAGACTGGAACGAATTCTGGTCTGAATACAAGAACGCCTAAACCACAAACCCGCGGGCGGGCCGGATGCACAACCGGGCCGCCTGCAGTCCACCACCGGGTCGATTTGGCAACCATCGGCTGATATCCACATGACCGACCAAACCGCAGGCCGGGACGTAAAACACGCCTCAACCGGGCGCGAGGGGATCGGCATCTATGCGCTCACCTGGCGCATTCCGATGCTTGTCTGGCAGTTCCTGTTCTTCGTCGTGCCCCTTGCGTTCCTGGTCTATCTCAGTTTCTGGCTGGTCAAGAACTACCGCATGATCCCCGGTTTCGATGTCGTCAACTGGGTCAAGATGTATGGCAAGGGGTATTTCTGGGACGCCTATTTCCTGACCTTCGGCCTGGCCATCCTGTCGACCATCATCACTTCCGTTCTGGCCTTTCCCTGCGCCTATGCGCTGGCGTTCAAGGTGCCCGACACAGTGCGCCGCTGGGCGGTGTTCTTTCTGATCATCCCGTTTTTTACAAGCTATCTGGTCAGGACCTACGCCTGGCAGGTGATCCTGTCGGGCAACGGTGTGATCAACGCCATACTGGCCAATGTCGGCCTGGGTCCGTTTGCCATGCTCAACACCAAGTTCGGCACGCTCATAGGCTATCTCACATTGTGCCTGCCGCTGGTGGTGATCCTGCAGACCTTTTCGCTGGCCAGTGTCGACCGCAATCTGATCGAGGCCGCACACAATCTCAGATGCGGCCGTATCCGCACCGTGTTCACGGTTATTGTGCCGCTCGCCAAGGTCGGCCTGATCATCGGTGCGGTGTTCTGCTTCATCCTGTCCTTTGGAGACTTTGTCAGTCCCTATTATCTCGGCGGCTCGAAACCGCCGACCCTGAGCATCCTGATCATCGACACCACCAAATCCGGCCAGCAATGGCCTAAAGCGGCCGTCGTTGCCGTCACCATGATCGCCACTTTGCTCGTCGTTGCCTTTGCCGCCGTGAGCATGGCCTACAGGAAACCGAAATGACCGCCGACCGCTCGATCGTCATTTTCCTGCGCATCTATATTGGCCTGGTGTTCTGCTTTGTCTTCGCACCGATCGTTGCAAGCTTTATTTTTTCGTTCAATTCCGACCGCTTCCCGACCATTCCGCTCGGCCACTTCACCCTGCACTGGTATCAGACCATCTATAACGACCCGGATATCTGGGATGCTTTGCAGGTATCCGGGATCACCGCTGTGACGGTATCCGTGATCGCCACCTTCATCGGCTTCTGCACCGCCTATACGGATTTTCGTTATAAGTTTTTCGGCAAGAACGCCTATCTGGCCCTAGCACTTCTGCCGCCGACCATTCCCCTGGTGATCATGGGACTGGCCATGCTCGCCTGGCTGTCGCGCATCGGCATGTCCGGCCATCTTTATTCCATCGTCATCGCCCATGTGGTCATGTGCACGCCCTTTGCCATGGCCATCATCCGCCTGCGGCTCGCCCAGATGGACCCGAGCCTGGAAGCGGCTGCCTGGAACCTGGGCGCCAGCGAATGGCGCACCATGGGCAATGTCATCGTGCCGTTCACCCTGCCGGCGATCGTCTCGTCCCTGTGCCTGACGGCTGCTGTCTCGTTTGACGAATTCGCCGTTGCGTGGTTTGTATCCGGCCTCAACAAGTCCGTGCCCGTGATCATTCTTGAAATCCTGCAGGGACAGGTCGACCCGCAGATCAATGCCATCGGCACCTTCGTCTTCATCATTTCCATGACCCTGGTGGTGACCGCGCAGGTCCTGCTCATGACGCGAAGCAAAAAGGCCGAAACCGTATGAGCGAGCCTCTGGTGGTTTTTGAGAATGTGGTCAAGCGGTTCGGCGATTTCACCGCCGTCAAGCACCTGAACCTGACCATCAACAAGGGCGAGTTTCTCGCCATCATGGGGCCGTCCGGTTGCGGCAAGACCACCAGCCTGCGCATGCTGGCAGGCCTCGACCGCCCGACCGAAGGCGAAATCCGCCTGAGCGGGCTACGCATGAACGAGGTCAAACCGTCCGAGCGCGACACGCCCCTGGTGTGGCAGACCCTGGCCTTGTTCCCGTTCCTGAACGTCCAGAAGAATGTCGAATTCGGCTTGAAGATGCGCGGCTTCGATGCGGTTGCCCGCGCCACCAAGGCAAAAGAGTGGCTGGAGCGGCTGGAGATCGCCGAGTTCGCCCATCGCGATATCACCCAGCTGTCCGGTGGCCAGCGCCAACGCGTGGCGCTCGCCCGCGCATTGGTCACGGAACCGGAAATACTGCTTCTCGATGAACCGCTCTCTGCTCTGGACGCCAATCTGGTGATCCGCATGCAAAGTGTGCTGACCAAGCTGCAGCGCGAACTTGGCATCACCTTCGTCTATGTCACCCATTCCCAGTCGGAAGCCTTCGCCATGGCCGACCGTGTGGTGATCATGTCCCAGGGCGAGATCGAGCAGATCGGGCGCCCGCGCGAGATCTACCGCGAGCCGGTCAGCCGCTTCGTTGCCGAATTTGTCGGCCGCAACAACATTCTGACCGGCGCCGTGACCGGGAGTGCCGATGGCAAGCTGACTGTTTCGTCTGATGCCGGACCGTGCACGGCACCGGTGCCCGAGGGCCGCACTTTCGCCAAGGGCGACCAGGTCTCGCTGGTCATCAGTGCCGACGTGATTGCCGCCACAACGACCAAACCGGCGTCTGAGAACGTTATCGCCTGTTCCCTCATTTCCGAAGAGTTTGTAGGCTCCATGGTGACGCTGTTTCTCGAGACCGACAATGGCACGGAGCTGAAGGCACAGATCCAGCACCGCGACATCGAACAGATCGACACGACCTCCGGCGCACGGCTTTATCTGAGCTGGCCGACCGCCAATGTCCACGTCCTGCCAGGCCCTAATCAGGAGAACCCATGATTCAGAACCCCGTTCCCTGGCCCAATGGTGCGCGCTGCGCCTGTGCGATCACCTTCGACATGGATGCCGACAGCCTGATCCACATATCCCGGCCGACCGACGGCCATGACCGGCTCTATCCCATCACCATGGGCAAATACGGCCCGACCGTCGCGATCCCGCGCATTCTGGAAACCTACCGCCGTCTCGGGCTCCAGCAATCATTCTTCATTCCCGGCTGGTGCGTCGAACAATACCCCCATGCGGTAGACGCGATCCTCGAGGGCGGCCACGAGATCGGTCATCACGGCTATTTGCATGAGGACCCGACCGAGCACACCGGGGCGGAACAGGAATACTGGTTCGACCGCGCCTTCGAGATCCACAAGAAGGCCACCGGCAAACCGCCGCGCGGCTATCGCGGGCCGGTCTATAATGTCAACCAGACGGTCATCGACCTGCTGATCGACCGGGAGTTCGTCTATGATTCATCTCTCATGGCCGACGACATTCCCTATGTCATGAAGACCGATGCGGGCGCGCTTTACGAGATGCCGGTCCATTGGGGCACCGATGATTGGCCGCCTTTTGCCCATTATGACGAGATCGGTTATCTGATGCCGGTGCGCGCGCCCTCGACCGGGCTGCAGGCATTCTTCGAGGAGTTCGACGCGCAATATGAGGCAGGCGGTTTCTGGATGCCGATCCTGCACCCCTTCCTCACCGGCCGGCTTGCCCGCTGGCGCCAGATGGAAGCCTGGCTTGAAGACACGCTCAATTCCAAGGATGTCTGGTTCGCCCCGCTCGAGGACATCGCCGCCCATATCAAGGCGGTCACTGATGACGGCTCCTATGCCCCGCGCGTGGAGCGCCTGCCCTATTATGACGGCCCTGTGCGGTTGGGGATCTAGTTCGATGGAACTCCATGCCATCGTTAAACGGCGTTTACCTCGCCACACTTCGAGACGCGGTTCTGACGAACCGCTCCTCTGTGTGAGGTCCGGTTTTGTGGCGCGCTCCAGACAGATTTCAGACGGCTCTTTCCACACGGCCCTCATGCTGAGGAGTGCCCGCCAGGGTACGTCTCGAAGCATGGAGATTGGAACCGTGGCCATGCCTGAACCGAAGTTCAAACGCACAAGCCCGATTTTGGAAGGACCGAGCCCATGCTGAGCGAAACCGACCGGAAATTCCTGCGCATTGCCTATGATGAAGCCAAGGCCGGTTTCGACGAGGGTGGCTGTCCGATCGGCAGTGCGCTTGCCGAGGGCGACCGCCTGATCGCCCAGGGCCGTAACCAGCGCGTCCAGCAGGGCGATCCAATCGCCCATGGCGAGATGGACTGCCTGCGCAAGGCCGGACGCCAGAAGTCCTACCGGTCAATGACCCTCTACACCTCGCTCAGCCCCTGCATGATGTGCACCGGCACCATCATCCAGTTCGGCATTCCCCGCGTCATTATCGGTGAAAACCAGACGTTCGGCGGCAACGAGGAATTTCTGCGCTCAAAGGGCGTGGAGGTGATTGTCGCGGACGATCACGATTGCAAGGCACTGATGACCCGCTTCATCGAAGAACAGCCGGATCTGTGGAACGAGGATATCGCGGAGGAGTAAGCCGCTCCCTGGAGTGTTTGCCACGCACACGAAAGCACCGTCGTTTAAAGTTTAGGAGACGCCCTGTCCGTCTTGCCCTCCCGCATTGCCTGCTGCGTAGCTTGTGGCAGGCTGGCGGTACCGCTATTCAGCACCGAACCCTTGGTTTTCGGCTCCGCGGTCTGGTCCGGCGCTTCGCTTGGGTACTGAAAAATGGCAATACCGAACACGATGACAGCCAGGCCAATTAGCTCTGTCACGGTGTAGTTTTCGCTCAAGAACAGCTTGGCGAAAACCGCGACCAACAGGCATTCCAGCCCCAGGATGATGAAATAGATTTGGCCCATGCGTGCATGTTTCAGCACGATTATTTCGCAAACCACAGCAACAATCAGCGCCACGGTTATCAGGGTGATGACCGGCACCGCATGAAGGCGCCCCCAAAGGGTCATGACGTAGCCAGCGGCAACATAGCCAAAGGCTGAAAGTGTTGTCAGGACAAGCGTGGAAAGGTCGATGCCGCGCATTTTACCGGTTCTCTGAATTGGGTCTGGGATCCACTGATGCCAGCGCCTTGAGGACGCCTGCCAGAAACGACTCTAATCCAGGCTTGAAATGATCGCGGTGAGGATTGTCACACCACGGAGTATTGGCCTTGATCTATCGGCGCTGGCCGCAGTCCTTTGCTAGGCAACTTTACTGTCCCCTTCGTCGTCCGGGACAGTTGCTTCGGTATCGCATTGGGTTTCAGTGTCATCGAGCGCACGGAAACCAAATAGGGCGATGCCGGGTTGTGGTGTCGCCGTTTTCTTCACCGTCGCGCCGGTTGGCGGCGGGGTCTCGGTTTCCGGCTCATCCGGGTCCGTTATGGCAAGCAGTTTGAACATGTTAGCACTCCAGATCATACGCCTGACGTCTTGGCGACGGCAGGCACCTCCTATACCGATCGAGTGAACGTGTGTTTGAGGTCTTCCCTTTCACCTTCTCCTGCTGTCAAACGTAGTAACAAACGCCTCACAAAAAAGTGATATCTATCACCATTTGGCGGGTTTTGAGGAATTTTAGCAGAAATTTAGGTTCTCAGTGTCGCTTTGTGAAAAATCAGCAAGGCCGTACACCACCGCCGAAATCATGATCGCGGACACACAGAATGTGGCAACGCTTCCGCCATACCGATATGATCCGCAAAGATATCCGCTCACGGCTTGAAAGGGCTCTGAAACCATGACCGATACGACCATCTCCGTCACCGGCGGCTGTCTTTGCGGCAAGGTGCGCTACACGGCAGCCCAGGCCAGTCCGCAGGTTTCAGAGTGCCACTGCGGTCAGTGCCGCCGCCAGTCCGGCCACCGCTATGCAGCTGTCAGGGCGAAAACGAGCGGCATGGTGATTGACGGCGAAGACAACATCACCTGGTTTGCAGCATCCACTTATGCCCGCCGCGGGTTCTGTTCCGCCTGCGGCTCCCATCTCTTCTGGGAGGGCGATGACCGGGATTACATCGCCCTGCTTGCCGCTTCAGTCGACGAGCCGAACGCGCTCACCATGGCACGCCACATCTTCGTCGAGGGCCGGGGCGCCTATTATCATATGGATGACGGCCTGCCCCGGTTCGAAGGCTATGACCGTCCCGTGGATGTCTGACACCGAAAACCAGCACTTCGATCGGGTCCGCGCGATCATCGCCACCAGCCAGGGGATAGAGCCGGGCAGGATTACAATGCAGACCGACCTCTGCAGCGATCTGGGTATCGCAGGTGATGACGGCCAAGACGTGCTGGATGAACTTGGCAAAGAATTTCGCATCGACTGGTCCGAACTGCATTTCGATGTGCATTTCGGCAATGAAGTCTGCGCACTGCCGATGCCGTGGAAACTCAAGCACAGTCACTGGTCCTATGAAACACAGCCCTGCCTTGTGTCGGACCTTGTTCATGCCGCCGAAACCGGCAAATGGCCGGGCACGCCGCTGGTCCGCCGCACCGGAACATCCAAAAAAATGCTGTACCTCGGCAGCTGTCTTCAGATTGGTTTGCTGTGCTTCATTTTGGCAATTACGGTTGTCGGTGTCGTAACGATTTACACAAAGTAGGCCGCCAGGCCGCACGCAACACACTTCATCCACCGGAAGAAAGAGGAAAATGGCCGCAAAACCCGTCCTTTGGATCACACGGAAACTTTCGGACGCGACCCTGAAACGGGCAGCGCAGGACTATGACACCATCATCAACACCGAAGATGGCCTGCACACCGCTGACGAGATCATTGCCATGAGCTCGAAGGTGGATGCCATCCTGCCGTGTCATTCCGAATTGTTTACCGGTGATGTCGCAGCCCGGTTGGAGTCACGGGTGAAAATCATCGCCAATCACTCGGTCGGCGTCGACCATTGTGACCTGGCCGCCCTGAAGCAGCGCGGAATTGTGGTGACCAACACACCGGACGTGCTGTCGGACGCGACCGCTGAAATTGCCATGTTGCTGATGCTGGGCGCAGCCCGGCGCGCGGTCGAAGGCGACCGGATCGTACGGTCGCAAAGCTGGACCACCTGGAGCCCCTCATTCATGGTCGGCAAGCAGGTCACCGGGCAGCGACTGGGTATCATCGGAATGGGCCGTGTCGGCCAGGTGATGGCCAGACGGGCGCGCGGGTTCGATATGCAAGTGCACTACCACAATCGCCGCCGCCTGCCGCCGGAGCTCGAACAGGGAGCCACCTTCCACCCAACGGCGGAAAGCCTTCTGCAGGTTGCAGATTTCCTGTCCCTTCACTGCCCCGCAACTCCTGACACCACCGGCATCATGAATGCCGAGCGCTTTGCACTCCTGCCGGACGGCGCGGTTTGCGTGAACACCGCGCGTGGCGCATTGATTGATGAGACTGCCCTGTTGGAAGCGCTTGCAGCCGGCAAGGTCGCAGCTGCCGGTCTGGATTGTTTTGCCGCCGAACCCGGCGGCAATCCGGCATTCGCTGCCCACGAAAATGTATTCATGCTGCCCCATATCGGCAGCGCAATCGTTCAGACCCGCGATGCCATGGGTTTTCGGGCGCTTGATAATCTCGACACATTCTTTGCCGGTGACACGCCGAAGGACACACTTTGATCGTTTGACGGACAAACACGCCATGAAACACATACCGCACGAAAATCTCCGCGCCCTGATCCGCGAAATCGTTGCAGCCGGCGGCAGCACCGGCGACGAGCCCCGCATGGTCGCCGACAATCTGGTCTATGCCAACCTGACCGGCCATGACAGCCACGGCGTGCAGATGATCCCGATCTATATGGAGGCGGTCAGGTCCGGTGGCCTCAAGCCCAATCAGCATGCGCAGATTGTCATCGATCACGGCATGGTCGTCACCATCGACGGCAATGCCGGCTATGGTCAGGTGATCGGTGTGGAGGCCATGGAGACCGGCATCGAACGCGCGCGCGAACATGGCGTCTGCGTGCTTGCCATCAGGAATTCATTCCATCTCTGCCGCATCGGCGCCTGGGGTCAGCAATGCGCGGACGCAGGCATGGTCTCAACCCATCATGTCAACGCCATCGGCAATCCGGGGCTTGTCGCGCCCTATCGGGGCACCGACGGCCGCCTGTCCACCAATCCTTATTGCTGCGCCCTGCCGGCAACCTCCAACAACCCCTCCTTCATTGCAGATTTCGCCACCTCGGTCATTGCCATGGGCAAGGTGCGTGTCGCCAGGAATGCCGGTAAACAAGTGCCCGATGGCGCCCTGTTCGATGTCGACGGCAAGCCGACCAACGACCCGGACGCCATGTTGTGCGAGCCCAGAGGCGCGCTCCGTCCCATGGGCGAACACAAGGGTTATGCGCTGGCGCTTGCAAATGAGCTTATGGCGGGCGCCCTGACCGGCGGCGGCACCGGCCGGCCGGAAACCGAACGCGGCGAGTATACGGTGATCAACAACATGCTCTCGACCATCATCGATCCGCGCCGCCTGGCCGGACAGGAGATTTTCGAGACCGAACTGGACGGCGCCATCGATCACGTCAAAGCGTCACCGCTTGAAAACCCGGACGAGCCTGTCCTCATGCCCGGAGATCCCGAGCGCCACACCATGGAGCAGCGCCTAGCCAACGGCATTCCGATGCCCGTCCCGGCCTGGGAAGAGCTTGTGGCTGCCGCCCGGTCGATGGGCATTACCGAGGCGCGGGCCGAAAATCTCATTGCCGGAGGGACTTGAGCATGGCCGCAAAATTGGCATTGGTTCATATGGTCAGGCTCTGCACGCTTGTCGTGCTGTTCGGGTCGGTGGTCATTGCTCCTGTATCGGCCGCCGAACCGGTGACCTTTCCGGCAACCTCGGATTACAATGACAAACCGGTAACGCTTGAAGCGGACCTCTACCGGCCGGAAGGGGCAGGCCCCTTTCCAGCAGTGATCCTGATGCACGGCTGCGGCGGATGGCAGCCTGCCGTGAAACGCGCGCTGCACACCCATGCGGAGTATCTCGTGGAAAGGGGATTCGTGGTGCTCAACCTGGACAGCTTCGGCCCGCGCGGGAACGCGGACGGCTGGGTCTGCGCAAAGATACCGCGTCTCGCGGAGGCCCAGGTCTACCGTGCGCACGATGCGTTCGATGCCATGAAATATCTCGGGGAGCAGAACTTCATACACCGTGACAACATCTTCCTGATGGGCCAGAGCAATGGCGGCAGCGTCGCCATCCATGTCGCCAAGGCAGTAGGTCACAAGCTTTTTGGCGGCGACGTACATGGCACAAAAGCACCGTCATTCCGCGCCGTAGCGGCGTATTATCCCTGGTGCGGCGCATTCGCTTTTTATGGCCGGGAGATAGAGCTTATCTCTCCGTTGATCGTATTTGGCGGCGCCAAGGATGACTGGGTCCCGCCGGGATCCTGCGAAAGGGTCATGACGTCCGGCGCGGAATATACGCTCCACATATATCCCAACGCCGCTCACTCGTTCGACCTGGAAATCAAAGTGCAAAAATACCTTGGACATCTGGTCGGCTATGACAAACCGGCAACCCTTGCCTCACGCCGAGAAATGGTTGCGTTCTTCAGGAAACACATGACCGGCGACGTAAAGTAGTCGCCTGAACAAACCTTTGTGTCCTTGTCGTATTCACATTTGTGCAATCAGAAACATTCGGTCATACTCAAGGTCTTTGGGGAAGAGTGCCCGAAGATGAGCGAACAAAAGCATATCGTTCTGACGTCGCACCCGCCAAAGGGAGCGGCGCGTGCACCGCAGATCAACTGGGGTGCCGAAAACGCACAGGAGCGCGGCCCGGTGATCGGCTCCTACAACAACCAGCAACACCGCAATGTCATCGGTGTCCATTCAGGCGCCTACGGCCTCTACCGGGCATTGTCGATTGCCGCCGGCACACTGGATCCGGTGCACAAGCCGGATCTGACCAACACCTCGCCGACCAATCAGATCGGCCCGTTCGAGCAATGGGCCGACCCGGACAAGATTGTCTCGATCGACCCCTATGGCCACATGGTGGCGGACGTCTTCGCCGACCATCTGGAGCAGGGCTTCGATATCCGGCCGTCCATCGCCATCACCCGTGCCCGCATCCAGTTGCCCGAAATGCGTGAAGCCATCGCCGCGGACCGGGTCAAGCCGGACGGCCAGGTATTGCTGGAAGGCGGTGAAGTTGCGGTCACCAAGGCGGCGATCGAGCCGGTCTGGCATCTGGCCGGCATCGCCAATCGTCTGGGGGTCAAGGAGAGCGATCTCAGGCGTTCGCTGTTCGAACATACCGGCGGCATGTTTGCTGAGCTCGTCACCCGCTCCGACCTGAAGGTGTTCCTGCCCCCGATCGGCAATATATCGGTTTATATTTTCGGCGATTTGGATGCCCTGTGGGATCCTGACCGCCAGCTTGCCTGCCGTGTCCATGACGAATGCAACGGTTCCGACGTGTTCGGCTCTGACATCTGCACCTGCCGGCCCTATCTGACCCATGGCATCGAGGAATGTGTGCGCACAGCACAGGCCGGCGGCGCCGGGTTGATCGTCTATAACCGCAAGGAGGGCCGCGCCCTTGGCGAAGTGACCAAGTTCCTTGTCTACAATGCCCGCAAGCGCAATCCGGACGGTGACAGCGCGGCCAGTTACTTCGAACGTACCGAATGCGTCGCCGGTGTCGAAGACATGCGGTTCCAGGATCTCATGCCCGACATTTTTCACTGGCTGGGCATCAAACGCATCGACCGGTTCGTCTCCATGAGCAACCTGAAGCATGACGCTCTGGTCGCCCAGGGCATCGAGATCGGCGAACGTATTCCGATCCCCGATGAACTCATCCCGGCAGACGCCCAGGTTGAGATGGACGCCAAGAAGGCGGCCGGCTATTTCACCGACGAAACCGTGTCGACACCCGATGATCTGTCCGGAAACAAAGGCCGCGCCCTTGACGATTATTGACGCCATGGCGCCAACCGCCGAGGCGGAGGCCGCGGCATGGTTGATGACACCGGACGCCATTCGCACCCGCGCCCGAATGGTTCTTGATGCCGGACTTGCCGGCGGCCTTGAACATTTTGTCGTACGCATGGACCGGCTCGACACAGCGGCCGCCTATGCCTGCGAGACCATTCTTGCCAACTACCCGGATCTCGACATTCCCTATCACGCCCGGTGGCGGCACTTTATGGTCGCCGGACAGGATCGCTGGGCCGGCATGGCCAACCCTACCGACCGCGACGAGCGTGCCCGTATCGCATTTGATCTGGTGGTCACGTCGGTGCTGCTGGACGCCGGCGCCGGTGATGCGTGGCGCTATGTCGATCCGGTCTCCGGCACAACCATCAAGCGTTCCGAAGGCCTTGCCATTGCAAGCCTCAACGCGTTTCGCGACGGCCTTTTTTCGAGCCACCCTTCGACGCCCCTAAAAGCCGACATGGAAGGTCTCCTCAGTGTTTCGCAGGACGGTCTTGCCCGTGCGTTCCAGGTCGAGCCCGACAACCCACTGGAGGGTCTTGACGGCCGCACCCGCCTGATCAACGCCCTCGGCCACGCCGTTCAGGCAAAGCCCGAATTGTTCGGCAAAACCGCACCGCGCATCGGTGGTCTCTATGATCACCTGGCCGCCCGGTCTAAAGGCGGAACACTCGACGCCACGCAGATTCTCGATGCCGTACTGACCGGGCTCGGCTCGATCTGGCCCGGCCGCATGGAGCTCGCCGGCTGCAATCTGGGCGACACCTGGCGCCATCCCGCAGCCCGCGCCGATGGTCCGTCCGACCGGCTTGTGCCGTTCCACAAACTGTCCCAGTGGCTGACCTATTCCCTGGTCGAACCGCTTGAGGAGGCAGACATCAGGGTTCGGAATCTCGACGGCCTGACCGCGCTCGCGGAATACCGCAATGGTGGACTACTGGTCGATCTGGGCGTTCTCGAACCCAGACATGACAACGTTACCACCCAACCGCACGCACCCGGCGACGAAATCATTGTCGAGTGGCGCGCGCTCACCGTGGCACTGATCGACGAACTCGCCATTGCCATCCGCAGCCGGCTCGGCCTGGACGCCGACGAACTGCCGCTGGCCAAGGTTCTGGAAGGCGGCACCTGGTCGGCCGGTCGCCGCATCGCACAGGAAAAACGCGCGGGCGGCGGCCCGCCGATCCAAATCGTCAGCGACGGTTCAGTGTTCTGAACATGACCCTCTGCGCACCCGCAATTCCGCCAATAGATGGAGACACTCCATGCACAAAAACCTGACCGTTATCGACCATCCGCTGATCGACCACAAGCTGACCCTGATGCGCGACAAGCACACCCCGTCCGCGGTGTTCCGCCAGCTGTTGCGGGAAATCAGCCTGCTTCTGGCTTACGAGGTCCTGCGCGATCTGCCGACCACCACCAAGACAATCGATACACCTCTGGGTGAAATGGAAGCGCCGATCCTGAAGGGCAAGAAACTGGTTTTCGCCTCGATCCTGCGCGCGGGCAACGGTCTGCTCGACGGCCTGCTCGACCTGGTACCGTCCGCCCGTGTCGGTCATGTCGGCCTGTATCGCGATCCCGAAAGTCTGACCGCCATCGAATATTATCTGAAGATGCCGGAAAACCTCGCCGAACGGCGGGTGATCGTGGTCGATCCCATGCTGGCGACCTCCAACTCCGCCTCCGCCGCCATCAACCGCCTAAAGGAAGTGGGTGCTGAAGATATCAAATTTCTCTGCCTGCTGGCCGCACCAGAAGGCATTGAAGCCTTCACCACGGCCCATCCGGATGTCCAGGTGTTCACCGCGGCGGTCGACAGCCACCTCAATGATCATGGTTACATCGTTCCCGGACTGGGCGATGCCGGCGACCGCATGTATGGCACCAAGTAACCGCAATACGCGCAGTATCCGTCACCATCACGGCCGATCATCCGGAATTTCCGCACCGGGAACATTTTCGCGGTCCGTTCGCATTGCTTAAACGGCCTTGTCGGTGCATTATTCGTACAATGAATCAGCTACCCACGGAGTGTAAATGATGCTTAGGACTGTCACCGTCGCTATGTTGGCAAGCGTACTTGTCATTAGCCTGTACGGCACAAGCGCCCAGGCTGGGAAAAAAGGCAACATCATCGCCGGTATCATCGTCGGCGCGGCTGCGACCGCACTGGCGATCTCTGCGGCGCAATCTGCCAATTCACACCGCAACAATCCTCACTATGGCTATAATCACGGCATCGGTGATCGGGAAAATGCGGTCGCCGCGTGCATCCATGCAGCCGATTGGCAAGTCCGCCGGAAGCGCCGCGGGCTTTATTCCAGGTTGGATGTGGTCAAGAAGATCAAACACCGGCAGGGCCGGCTCAAGGTCACCATGCTGGTCACCAACTTCTACCGCAATGGACAGCGGAAGCGCTGGGTCAAGTGCCACGTGAAGCACGACCGCGTGGTGTTCTTCAAATATAATTGAGGATCTTCACCGCCTAATCGGAACACTCCAGCAATGCGTCGAGGCATGCCATGCAGGCAGCCTCGGTGCCTCCTTCCTCGTCCAGATCCGGATTCCAGGTCGACATGGAAACCGCCACTATCTGGCCGGAACCGGCAAGCCGGGTAAATATCGCTGTAATATCTGCCGATGACGGCCCGCCCGGTACCGGATAATTGTGCGCCGGCGCCTCGTCGGCATTGATCACATCACAATCGAAATGGATGTAAAGCGGCCCGTCGGGCAGCGGTTGGTCGAGCAATGCCCGCGGATCACGCAGCCAGACCACATCGGAGCCGTCCAGCAATTCGCGTTCGCCGGGATCGAGATCGCGCCCGTCGGTCAACACCACCCGTTCCGGCGGATGCGGCTCAAGGTCAACCGCCACAGCCATGGTGAGCTCCCCGAGGCCAACGATCATGGCGAGCGGCATGCCGCCCAGAAAGCCGCTCGGTGTCGTCTCCCAGGTGTTGAAGTCGCCATGGGCATCGAACCAGATCAATGTTGCCTCAACACCGGTGCGCTGGAGTCCCGCCATGACGCCGATGGCCGCGCAGCAATCGCCCGCTATGCTGACCGGACGGTCACCCGCTTCAATCGCTTCAGCCACGAACGCCGCTATTGGCCGGTGCGCCTGCGCCAGGCGCACCTGAGCCGTGTCGCCGGCAAAAACCGGTTCGTTGACTGTCCAGCCGACACGCGCCATGGCGCCAAGCTGCGGCACCGGCCGCTCCAGAAAGTAGGGCGTAACGATGGTTCGGTCTCGCATACAACCTCCACGTTGCTAAAATGGGCACTAGACAAGAGCGGTCTGCATCCTCGTTCCGATCCAGATTATTGTCTTGACCGATCGTTCCAAACATATCTATCATGAGCCATCAACGGAGCTCCCACATGCCCTGGCAGAAACAGTTCGACGTCGAGGAAACCCTGTCCAGGGCCATGGACACATTCTGGATGCGCGGCTACGAGGCGACCTCCATGCGAGATCTCGTCGGCGCCATGGGCATCAACCGGGCGAGCATTTATGCCACTTTCGGGGACAAACGCGAATTGTTCCTGCGCGCCTTGCAGCATTACGACCAGAACCACCGCCGCACCTGGTTGACCGCCATCACCGAGACCAACCCGCCTAAAGAGGCGATCCTTACCGCATTCGAGGCGGCCGCACGCCAGGCCCTGACAGAGGGCCGGCGCGACGGCTGTTTCCTGGTCAATACCGCGCTCGAACTGTCCCCCCATGATGATGAGATCGCAGCGGTGGTCGCCCATGGCCTGACCGAAACCGAACGCTTCTTCAAAGACAATATCGACCGCGCCCAAAAAGCTGGCAGCGTCCCACAAACCGTCGATCCGATCGAAACCGCGCGTTCCCTGCTCGGCCTGTTCATCGGCCTTCGTGTGCTGTCGCGCAGCCGCCCCGAACAACCTTTACTGCAGTCCATCGTCAAGCAGGCGGAGGCGCTGCTGAACTAAATTTTTTTGACCGTGTTTGGAACGAACATTCCGCAAACGCGCGGTCTTCACCCCAGAGCCCAAGGAGGTTGTTATGAGTGTGTCCTATGTCGAACGTGAACAGGCCTCGACCGAAACCACCCAGTTTTACGACAAGGCGGAAGACCGCTTTGAGATGCTGCTCAACATCTTCAAGGTGTTCGGCCATACGCCGGAACTCGGCACCGTGTTCACCGATCTGATCATGGCCATTCTGAAGGATGGCGAGATCGACTGGGTGACCAAGGAGCTGATCATTCTCAAGGCCACTCACCGCAATGATTGCCAGTATTGCGTTGTCCAGCATGAAACCCTGAGCAAACGCCTCGGCATATCAGAAGAAAAGATCGCCGATATCGGCGACGACCGCTACCGGGACAGCCCACATTTCACCGAGGCCGAAAAGGCGCTGATGGACCTGACCGTCCAGATTGGTGTGGATGCCAATCGCCTGTCCAAGGATCTGTGGGACCGCCTGCACGCGCATTTCACCGAACCGCAGATCGTCGAGGCGGTGTTCACCATCACCATCTATATCGCGGTGTCCAAATTCGGCGACGCACTCGGAGTGGCCCTCGAACCGGTGTTTTCCGGCATCGACCCGATACTCCATGTAAATCATTGAGTTTTGCCCCGGCGGATGCCTGCCATCGCAGGATCATCCGCCGGCATTTCAAAGGATTGAACACATGGCGAAAATCGAAATCTTTTCCAGCCCTGACTGCGGCTATTGCAACAAGGCCAAGGAGCTTCTGCGCTCAAAGGGTCTCGATTTTGAAGACCTGGATGTGGCGGCCGAGGTCCGCCATCGCGAGGACTTTGCAAACCGCCTGCCGCGGGCAAGGTCAATCCCGCAGATCTTCATCGACGGCGACCATATCGGCGGCTATGAGGACTTGTGCATTCTCGCCGACAACGGCCGGCTGGGCGAGATGACCAGTTGAGCGCCTGAAAACCACGCAGTTGGTCCGCTGGACAATACCGGTCGTTGATCAAGACAACCTGCTGCCTTAGGCTCCCGCAATCTTGCAACGCGTGGAGCATGCCCGGTGACAGACAACAACAGTTTCCTCTATTTGTCCGACGAGGTGATGGACGGTCTTGATGTGTCGACTGCGGAAGCGGTTGACAGCATTGAACGTCTGATCACTCAGCTTGACGCATCGAAAGCCTGGTCGGCACCCAAATCGGTGATCCTGACGCCTGATGGGCGCTACATGATGGCCACCCTTGCCGCAACCGACGATCCCCGGGTCATGGCGGTCAAGTCTTTGGTGCTCAACCCGCGCAATGTCGACAATGGCCTGCCGCAGATCAATGGAACGATCACTCTGCTTGACAGCGAGACCGGCCTGCCGCTTGCGGTCATGGACGGTAATTGGGTAACCGCGGTGCGCACCGCCGGCCTTAGTGCGATTGCCGCCAAACACATGGCCCGGCCCGATGCATCGATCATTGCATTTGTCGGCTGTGGCGTTCAGGCTCATAGCCATCTGCAGGCCTTCACCGACCTGTTTCCGCTCTCCGAGATACACGCCTTTGGCCGCGGCACTCACAACCGGGACAAGCTGTGCCGGGCAGCCGAGGAAAAAGGTCTGACCGCAGTCGCCAGCACGTCCGCCGAAGAGGCCCTGAGGGGCGCGGATATCGTTGTTTCGTCGGTCACCTTCAGCACCGGTCTCGAACCGTTTCTGGATGCCCGCTGGCTGAAGCCCGGCGCGTTCGCCTGTGTCACCGACATCGCGGCCCCCTGGATGCGGCAGCATTTCAGCGCCTTTGACCGCATCATCGTTGACGACCAGGAACAGGAAGCCGCCATGCCCGTGCCAATGGCCGATCCGGCCATGGTGACCGGAGATCTGTTCGGTTTGGTCAATGGCCGCTCTCAGGGCCGGGGCTCACCCGATGAGCGCACCGGCTTCATGTTCCGCGGCCTGTCGGTTGGCGATCTGGCTTTGGCGGCTCTTGCCTACCGCAAGGCGAAACAGGCCTCAAAGGGCACACCGGTCGGCTGACATATCATAATTTAGAGCGGGCTTGGCCGTCCGCGTCTGAGCCGCCGGCCCGTCCCCTTGAGCTCGATCAGCGCCCGCACAGTAACCGACGTGATTACCAGCGCACCACCTGCCAGCGCCCATATTGTCGGCGCCTCGGCGATCAACAGCCAGACCCACAATGGCGCAAGTGCAAACTCCAGAAGCATGAACAAGGTGAGTTCGGCAGCCACCAGGTGACGCGAGGCGACAATGAACATGCCGTTGCCGAAACCGGAGAGGACACCTCCCCACAAGAAGCACAACATCATGTCCTTGAAGGTGATGCCGAGATCGTCGAAACGCATAATGAAAGCCACAGCGGCGATCATCAGCCCGGAAATCATCAGGGTCGGCAGCATGTCGATATGGCGGTTCGATCGCACGATCACCGTGAAACCGGCAAAACAGCAGGCCGTTCCCAGGGCCATGATATTGCCATAGCCCGAGCCGATGCCGAAACCATCGGCCACCATGACGGTAACGCCGATTGCTGCAGCGATCATCGCATACAGCGTCACCGGTTTGAGGGCCTCATTCAGAAACACCCGCGCAAGGGCTGCTGTAATGAACGGGATGGCGCTCAGGGTGAACATGGTGTTGGCGACAGTGGTGTTGTTGATCGCCTGGATGAAGCCGATACCGGCGGCAGCGATCAGAAACGACGCCCATAGACCCGCCCTGCCGACCTTGCGGATCTGCGATACCGCCGCGCCGCGATACTGGAACACCAGGATCAGTGCGACCGCCATGATCAGCGCCAGAGAGCGGTAGAAATTGATCTGCCAGGCATCCGCCTCTCCGATGTTTCGCAGGATCAGACCACCGAAGCTGAGCGCTGCAGAACTGATGATCATCAGGGCAATGGCAAAGCCCCGCCGGGGCGCCGCTTCTGGCGCCGGCATTTCTGACTGCGGCGCGACCGTGTCGCCACTGAATGTCTGTTTGTCCACCGGATGTCCTTCATGCACTGTTCCGGAGCAGGCCTGCCATAGGCTCTATGCTATAGTGCGCCCAGATTCAAACTCAAATGATCTCTGGCAATAAAACATCACCAACTGTGATCTGAATCTCACCAGCTACGCATCCCCGACCCGATCTTTCGTTCACCACAGACCGCTCAAGAACGAAGGAGATTACCGTGATCGACCGTAACTGGCGTGACAACGAGTTTGACGAGGTAGAGGAGCTGAGCCGCGAATTGCGCCTCATTCTCGATAATCTGGGCCGCATCGAAAGCCTCGGCGGCAACATTGTTGGCCCGGCACAAAACGACAATTTCAAAGGCGCCGACCTCTAAACGCGCCGGATCGGGTATGCCGGGCCCGAACGCTCACATGCCGGCATCTTCGCCTGCCTGGGCCGCATAGATCGAGGTGTAGCCTCCTGACCAGTCCGGCGGGATCTGGCACGGTCTTGGATCGTGATCAGCCCAACGTGCTGGTTCGCCACGAACAATCTTGTAGGTGTTGTCCGATGGGTCCGGGTGCGGTGTATAGGGCTTGGCATCGGCTGATGTATAGCAATTCAGAAGCAGCGGCCGCGGGCGCGGGGATTTGCTCGACGGCGAATAATGCACCGTGCGGCAGTTATGAACCGTGATCGATCCGGCTGGGCCGGTCAGGTAGACAGCCTCCGCCATATCAATCGCTTCTGCGTCGTCCTGGCTGAGGCAGCCGGTCCAGTTTCCCTCACCATCATACTGGTCATAGAGGTCCCGGTTATGGCTGCCGGGCAGCACTGCCAGTGGGCCGTTGTTCATGTCAGTGTCGGCCAGATAGCAACCGATGGTCAAAACATTGTAATTGGTGTGCGGGAAGAATTGTGCATCCTGATGCCATTTCACGCTGTCGGTTTCATCGAACCATTTGAAATTCAGCTTTGAATGGTGAAACACCACATCCGGCCCGACCAGATCGGCTGCCACATCGGCCATCAACCCGGCAGCGAACCGCCAATAGGCGTCATGTTGCTGGTCCGGCTTCTTGAGCCGCCGCAGCACCGGTTGCTCCGGCCCATGTCCCGGACCGACATCGAACACCGCACCTGACTTGGTTTCAGCCCGGCTGGCGTCAACGAACTCACCGGTCACCCGGTTCAGCTCTTCCAGCAGATCGCCCGGCACCAGGTTTGCCACGCACAGATAGCCATCATCGAAATACTGCTCCCGCTGGCCTTGCGTCAAAACCTTGGGCGCATGCCCGAGGATATCCTGCCGTTTCATGTCCCACTCCAAGCCGTTCAATCAGACAATTCCAGCATCGAAACTACAATTCGCGTTCCAGCCCTTCAAGTATTCTGTTTCATACCGCGCCCTCAACACTCGCAAAAAGCTGGCTCCCGGTCGTCTCCACGCGGTAGAACCAAAAGAAACGATTCGATAGGAGACGCTCAAAATGGCGCGGTATCGTATTCAACTGGTTTGTCTGGTCCTGGCAGGGGCAGCCCTCCTGTTTGCCATGGATCACGCCCGGGCGCAGACCCTGAGGATCGAGAGCTGGCGCAGTGACGACCGGGAAATCTGGACCAACATCATACTTCCAGCCTTCGCCAGGCACCATCCAGACATAAACATCACCTTCACCCCGACCGCACCGACCGAGTTCAATGCCAGTCTCAATGCCCGCCTGGCCGGCGGTACTGCCGGTGACCTGATCACCTGCAGGCCGTTTGACGCAGCCCTGGCGCTTCACACCCAGGGCCATCTGGCAGTCCTTGACGACCTGCCGGGCATGGAACATTTCCCCGCCGTTGCCAAAAGCGCATGGCAGACCGATGACGGCAAGACCACTTTCTGCCTGCCAATGGCCTCGGTCATTCACGGTTTCATCTACAGCAAGGAGGCCTTCGAAGAACTGGGCCTTTCGGTGCCGGAAACCGAAGAGGCCTTCTTCAAACTGCTCGATACGATCAAAAGCAAAGGCGGCTACACGCCCATGGCCATGGGCACATCGGACCAGTGGGAAGCAGCCACCATGGGCTTCCAGAACATCGGTCCCAACCACTGGAAGGGCGAGGCCGGCCGCCAGGCCCTGATTGCAGGCACCGCCAAATTATCGGACCCACCTTATGTGGCAACGCTTGCCCATCTTGCCCGTTGGGGCGCCTATCTCGGGCGCGGCTACAAGGCCCAGTCCTATGCTGACAGCCAGACCCTGTTCTCACTCGGCCGGGCGGTGATCTATCCGGCCGGTTCCTGGGATATCACCACCTTCCGTAGCCAGGCACCTTTTGAGCTTGGCGCTTTCAGGCCGCCCCTGCCGGCGGGCGCGACCGAATGCTACATCTCCGATCACACCGACATCGGCATCGGCATCAATACGGCATCCAAACATCAGGACGCTGCGCGCAAATTCCTTACCTGGATGACAACGCCGGAATTCGCCACTCTGTTCGCCAACGCCCTGCCCGGTTTCTTCCCCCTGTCAACGCACAAGATCGCCCTTGAAGACCCGCTTGCCCAGGAGTTCATCTCCTGGCGCCAGACCTGCAAGTCGACCATCAGAAACGCCTATCAGATCCTGTCGCGCGGCACGCCCAATCTGGATGCGGAGATCTGGAATGTCAGTGCCCAGGTAATCAACGGCACCATGACGCCCAGCGATGCTGCCGCCAGGCTGCAGGCGGGTCTTGAAAAATGGTACGGGCCGCAGCAGAAATGATGCGGGCGAGACCTCGGCTGCGCGCCGCAACATTGCTGTTCTTTGTGGGCCCCGCCTTCCTCATCTACGGGCTGTTTTCGGTCTACCCCCTGGCCTCCACCATGGTGTTGAGCACCTACGGCACGAACGCTGCAGGCCAGCCCCTGTTCGTCGGCCTTGGAAATTTCGTCACCCTGCTCACTGACGACAGCTGGTCCGGCCCGTTCTGGAACGCGCTTCAAAACAATGTGGTGTTCTTCGCCATCCATATGGCGGTGCAAAATCCGGTCGGCATTGCCCTTGCCGGCATGCTGTCCCTGCCCCGGGTGACCGGCCGCCATGCCTACCGTACGGTAATCTTCCTGCCGACCATGCTGTCGGTGGTCATTGTCGGCTTCATCTGGCAATTGATCCTGAGTCCGCTCTGGGGGGTGTCCGAAGGCATTCTGGAGACGATCGGCCTTGGTCACTGGTTTGACCCCTGGCTCGGCCAGGAGACAACCGCCCTTATCACCCTCTCGCTCATATCGGTCTGGCAGTTTGTCGGCATTCCGATGATCCTGATCTATGCCGCCCTCTTGAACATTCCCGATGACCTGACGGATGCCGCCCAGGTCGATGGCATCGGCCATTTCCGCATCTTCTGGCACATCAAGCTGCCCCTGATCATGCCCACCGTGGCGCTCGTCTCGATCCTCACCTATGTGGGCAATTTCAACGCCTTCGACATTGTCTATGCGGTCAAGGGCGCGATCGCCGGACCGAATTTCTCGACTGACATTCTCGGCACCTTCTTTTATCGCACCTTCTTCGGCTTCCAGCTTCAGCAGGGCAATCCGACCATGGGGGCAGCGGTTGCAACCGTCATGTTCGGCGTCATCCTCATAGGCGTCATGATCTACCTGTTCACCGTGCAACGGCGGCTCCAGCGCCATGCATTTTAGAGCTCTTTTAAGCAACTCGGAGTCACTTTGATGGATCAAATCGGATTGTCCGGCAAGGCGTGTCGCGCCGCGCGATGTGGGACATCGGGCAAGCGGCACAACGCAGTCGGCGAGCCGATTTGGTCCATCAAAGTGACTCCGAGTTGCTTAAAAGGGCTCTGGGCTCGGCAATGAACCAGCGGGCCAAGAATTTCACCATCCATGGGGTCTTGCTGATCTATACAGCGATTGCCGTGTTGCCGATCCTGCTGGTGGTCTTTAATGCGTTCAAGACACGCCGGGCGATATTCTCCGACCCCCTGAGCCTGCCCGGTCCCTCGAGCTTTTCACTCAAAGGTTTTATGCGGGTCCTGTCGCTTACCGACTTCGAGCTTTACTTCCTCAACAGCCTGACCGTCACCCTGGTGACCCTTGCCCTGGTGCTGCTGTTTGCCGCCATGGCCGCCTGGGCTTTAAGCGAATATGCCTTTCGCGGCCGTCTGCTGCTGGGTGCGTTCTTTGCACTCGGCATCATGGTGCCGATTCGCCTTGGCACCGTGTCGATCCTGGAACTGATGGTCGACCTCAACCTGACCAACACCCTGACCGCCCTGATCCTGGTCTACACCGCCCAGGGCCTGCCGCTTGCAATCTTCATCCTGGGTGAGTTCATATCCCAGGTCCCCCGGGACCTGAAGGATGCTGCCCGCTGTGACGGGGTCGGAGAAATCGCCATCTTCTTTGCCATCATCGTGCCGCTGATCCGCCCGGCGATCGCCACCGTGGCGATCTTTGTCATGGTGCCCATATGGAACGATCTGTGGTTCCCGCTGATCCTCTCACCCGGCGAAGGTAAGCAGACCATCACGCTCGGCGTACAGCAATTTGTCGGCCAGTATGTTACCGACTGGAACGCGGTACTTGCGTCCCTGACCCTGGCCATTGTGCCGGTTCTGGTGCTCTATCTGATTTTCTCACGCCAGCTGGTGCGCGGCCTGACCGCGGGTGCGGTGAAATAATCATGTCGGACCTGCGCATAGAAAACCTCTCCAAAAGCTTCGGCGCAACACCGGTGCTCAGATCGATCTCACTCGAAATCGCCGCCGGCGCCTTCACCGTAATCGTCGGACCGTCGGGCTGCGGCAAGTCCACATTGTTGCGGGTCATTGCCGGACTGGAGCAACCGGGTAAGGGTTCAATTGCAATCGGTGGACGCGACGTAACCCAACTGGCGCCGGCTGAGCGGCGCATCGCCATGGTGTTCCAGTCCTATGCCCTTTACCCCCATATGGACGTCTATAAAAACATGGCCTTCGGCCTGAAGTTCGCCGGCCTCGACACAAAGGAAATTGATACCCGCGTCCACCAGGCGGCAAAGATGCTGCAGCTTGACGACCTTTTGACCCGCAGGCCGGCTGAACTTTCCGGCGGCCAGCGCCAGCGAACCGCCATCGGCCGCGCCATCGTGCGCGAGCCGGACGTGTTCCTGTTCGACGAACCCTTGTCCAACCTCGATGCCGCCCTGCGCATCAACACCCGGCTGGAAATCGCAGCCCTGCACCAGACCTTGGATGCGACCATGGTCTATGTCACCCATGACCAGGTCGAGGCGATGACCCTTGCAGATCAGATCGTGGTCATGAATGACGGCAGTATCGAACAGGTCGGCACGCCGCTTGAGCTTTACCGCACTCCCGGCAACCTGTTTGTCGCGGGCTTCATCGGCGCACCGAAAATGAACTTCATCACCGGCCCCGAGGCCAAGCGCCTTGGTGCTGAAACCCTCGGGCTTCGTCCCGAACATATTTATCTGTCGGGCACTGAAGGTGAGTGGCCGGCAACCGTCTCCATGGTCGAGCATCTGGGCGCCGACAGCTTCGTCCATGCGGATGCAGACGGCATCGGCGCTTTGGTCATACGCGACCGCGGCGATAGTGCCCTGCGAACCGGTGACCGGATCCAACTCCGCCCTGACCATGAATTCGCCCATCGGTTTGACGCCCAGGGCCAAAGAACAACCACGCCACGCAGTTCACAGGACTGACGGTTCAAATTCAACCAGGAGAACATCCATGCCCAAGACATCGCTGAAACCCGCCCAGCTCGACTTCCAGCCGCGCCCGACCTTTCCCTATAATCCCGGCACCACGGCCCAGGGCCTGGTGTTCGTATCCGGCCAGGTCGCCTGGAACCATGAAGGCAATGTCGTCGGCATCGGCGATGTCAGGGCACAGACCATCCAGACCCTGTCAAATGTCGTGGCCGTGCTGGCAGAAGCCGGCGCGACACCGGCGGACGTTCTCAAATGCACGGTCTACCTCGCCGACATCCGCTACTTCCAGATCATGAACGAGGAGTTCGCCAAGGTGTTCAAGGAAGACCCGCCGGCCCGCACCACCGTACAGGCGGCCTTGGCCGAGCCGGAAATGCTGGTCGAGATCGAAGCGATCGCGTCGATTGGCTAGTCGGCGCATCATTTAAACGTATCAATATGAACTTAGGCCGCCGCCATACAATTCGCTCCGAGCCAAAACTATATTGTCGAGTAGTGATACTAAAGGGGGCAAGGTCGGAGAGGCTACGCCTGCGCAAGGAAGGCCAACGAGGCGGGGACAAATGGAACCTTATCACGGCTGGTGGTACTTCGACAAAACCAGCCCCTCTTTGGTCAACAAAGTATCCGGACAACGCGTTGCCTACGTTGAGCATATGGCCGACGACCCTTCGCTCAACATATTTAGTTCGTCGAAACGCCAATGGATGCGTTTCACCTATTCCGATCACGAAATTCAATATCCAGTTGTTGTGGAAGCACGGCATGTCAGGAAAAACACCAGTCGCACTGAGCGTCACAATGTATGGCGCGTAGACCACATTCGCTCGGCAAAACTGTGGAAGCGTGAAACAGGACAGGAAAATGATCATCCTCCGCACAATCTCTGGCAACGGTTAGACGATTGCTTGTGTGATGCGTTTGGCTGCTGGCCACAGGATGCGCTCGACCCTCCGTTTGAAGAGGTCAGCATCGCCGGTGGATGGTATGCAGGACGATGGACCCATCAACTTTACCGGCACCTCTCATATCTCATCGGCACTGCCGGTACCAAAAGACTGGCACCTACGTTAATCGGGAAAAACAGTTCCTTTGCAAGCACGGAAACCACAGTCCTTGCAGAGCTTCGCACACCAACGACCTGGGAATTCGTGCCCCATTCCGGAAACAGAATCTGCCACGATCCGACTGACTGGGGTTTCGAGCGGGACAATGCCGGGCGGTTACATCTACCTGAAGGACACACGCTTGAAAAAATTGAACATTCACATCCACACCTCAGGAGTACGGACCACAAAAGCTTCATCATTCCGCTGACAGTTCACTACAATTCATCCACGCCGGAGGTGTATCCCGGTGAACCCTACATCGGACTGCTTTATGTGGACGAACACTTGACCTGCGATGGCATGTTCATCACGAAATCCGACGGAACTATGGAGCTGGTTTTCGGCTTTACGCCATCGCCTGCCGGCCTCAGGTTCCGGAGGCCGGATTTCCCTGACCAGGGATTTCCGGAGTTTGTCCAGCCGGATCGCCCCCGCGATGCGTTGAGACCTTTTCTCAGGTTGTTCTCCAAGTCTGAAAGAAAAGAGGTTGCCGACCCAAGGGCGCCGGTAATGTACATGCAGGATGGCGACGCCAAGCCGTGTCCCGGTACTATTTGTCCCCTTCCTGCGGACGACGGTCCATATTTTTATAGATGGCAACCACCGCTTAACATTTGGAACTATCTCACATCCCGCGTTTGCGAAGCATGGCTTCAGTGGCAGTCGTCCGAAGTTTCTCTGCCCGAGAATAGAACCGGCATATCACAGGACCACACGATCAACACAGCAACATCGATTATGGTCTCACGGCCCGTCGGTGGTGAGTATCTGCAGTCCGTCAAAAGCACAATCGCAATCGCTGTGGGAGATAATTTCTCCAAGTTTAGGACTCCGATGCGCTCCATATTCGAAGATGACTATGACGGGCAATTCAGATCTGTCCGGGGAGCAAAAGTTTACGGCTGGTGGGATTTCGACCCCGAGGGTCCCGCGTTGGTCAACCGTACTTCCGGTCAGCGAGTCTCCTTTGACGGGAATGGCACATCGACATCCACAAGGGAACCCGGGCAGTCTTCTGACGCCTGCCTCGGTTTCACTTACAGCGATGAAGAGGTCTCCTATCCATTACAAGTGTCATTCTGCGAGTTGAATAACACTGTCTTTCGAACAAAGGCGCCCGGGCGGGACTTCCTGATTGATCACAACGCCTGCGCAGAATATTGGCGGAACTCGACGGGCGCGTCTATCGCATATCCGTCATACGGGCTGTGGACAAGGGTTGACGAGTGCGTGCGTGATGCGTTGGCCTGTTGGCCGGAAATTGAAGAGACCGGCATCATCTCAGACAACGTAGTAACCACCGGCGGGTGGCTGAATGGCGCCTGGGACGACACCTATCATCGGGTGAAATGCGCGCAAGTGCTTCCAGATGGTCGTGACAATCAAGATTTGTTGGTTACGGCCATCATGGAACCCTTGAACGCAAGTCCCGACGTTTGGGAATTTGTTGACACTCGCGAAATTGATCGCTCAGCCAGGTTTCTTGATCTGCCAATTGATAAGTTCGAAGAACGCTTAACCGGTGTGTACTACCTGCCCCCGGACCTGCCACTTGATGATGAATCGCATAAAATGCCGCACCTACGACGCGCGGACGGCAGAGCCGTCATGATCCCTGTTTCTATTAGGTGGCAAACTCAAGCCGGGCTCTCCCATCACTGGAACGTTCGGGTGCTTTACGCTGACTTCGATGTTGTTTGCACATTTGACGCTCAATGGGATTTGGCCGGAGGACGTGCAAGCAGAGTGTTTAGTTTACGCAACGTCTTATCCACACTCAGTTTTCGGCACGCCGACATCGATCCTGCGCTTCGACCGTTGGTAAAGCGCGTTCCTAGCATCTTAGATACACAACGGGACAAGCCCTATTACGACGCACCTGTCATGTCGTTAGCGCTTTGGCGTAGGTTGACAAACGCTCTAAGTAGCGGATGGACGCAATGGCGCGGAACAGATAGGTCTATCAATGCAACACTTGAAGAGCAGGAATATATACGGAGAACAATCACCATTACTCGAAATAATTCTGAAGATTTAATAGGCGTGAATCTCAAGGGTTCGCGAACGGCATATTTGAAAGAAAACTACGTCGGTGGTATTTTTTCGTTTATTGGAAACTTGGAGATGTTTTCAAGAAAATAAACTCAATAAATGACGTCGTCACTCCGGCTCACCCGCGAACTGCTTAGCACCGGTTGGAATTTCAAAACCAGGCATCTTGCGCTTGGTCCAGATATGGACGGCAACGGTGAAATTGACCGGCTCATCGAGCGATCCGGGTTTGAGGGTCATCCACTCATCGTCGCCGCTGGTTTCATGCCACAGGCGGGAACCGCAGCCGGGACAGAACTGGCACCTGAGTACATTTCCCTTGTCGGTCGGCCGCGACCATGTTTTCGGCGCCCCCTGTGTCACGCGGAAATCCGCATAGCGCACCATCAATGACATGCTGAAGGCGGATGCGGTCAACTTGTGGCATTCGCGGCAATGGCAGGCATAAAGCGTGCCCGGGGTGCCGGTAACTTCGTAGCGCACGCCGCCGCATTGGCAGCCGCCGACCATCGGCAGTTTGTAGGCGGTATCGGCCATGGCCCGTTACTCCAGGCGTTCGAGTTTGTTTTTCAGATTGCGGATCCGGTTATAGGATTGTTCGATCCTCGCGCGCTTGATCTGGCCCTTTGAAATCGCTTTTTTGATCATCGCGACGACCTTATCGGCCAGTTTAAGATCGGGCTTGGCTGAATTTGAGATCATCAATATGTCATTGCCCGCATTGATCGCCCTGATCACTGCATTGCGAAAGCCGAAATTCTTGCGGATCGCTGCCATCTCCAGATCATCGGTGATGACCACGCCCTGATAGCCGAGTTGGCCGCGCAGCAGACCGGTGATCGCCTGATAGGATATGGTCGCTGGCACCTGACCCTTGGGCGAAAGCCCTGAGTGATAGAGATGGCCGACCATGATCATGTCACCATAGTCCTGGTCGTTGCCGAGCGCCTTGAACGGGGAAAGCTCGGTGTTCTTCTTCCAGGAGCCGGAGATATCGACAAAGCCGTCATGGCTGTCGCTCTGGGAACTGCCATGGCCCGGAAAATGCTTGAGCACGGTCAGCACCCCTTTGCTGTGATGGGCGGCGATGAATGCCCTGGCATAATCGATCACGGTCTGCGGTTTGGCGCTGAAGCTCCGGCCGAGTTTTCCAATCGCCGGGTTTCTCGGATTAACATTGACATCAACGACCGGCGCAAAATTGAGATTGAACCCAGCACCCCGCACCTGGGCGGCCGCTTTACGATAGAGCTGACGCGCCTGTTTGGTGCTGTATTTGGCCGCCACGGTGCTTGGCCGCGGGATCGACTGGTAGCCCAGTTTCCGGCCCAGCCGCTGAACCATGCCGCCTTCATGATCGATGGCGATAAACGGCGTCACCTTCGCACCGGCCCCCCGGTACAGGGCCGTCAGGGCTTTGACCTGATCGGAGCCTTTGACATTATGACCGAGCATGAACACCCCGCCGATCGTGCCGTTGCACAGATGCCGGGCAATCGCCTGGGGGCCTTTGTGCCCGGGCTTTGTTCCATAGAACCCGAACATCAGCATCTGGCCGATCATCAAACCGAGCTTGTCCTGATTTTGCTTACACCGGGCAGCCTGCGCTGGACCGGCAGGTATGATCAGGGCCAATATAAGGATCGCGACAGGTGCTGTACGGCAGACAAGTCTCAACATGGCATTTCCATCAATCAGGGGGGACAGGCCTCGAAACAGGGTGAATAAAAAGTAAACGGGGCGAATTGACGACGTTTAGGGTACGAACCTTCAGCCCTCTGTACCAGACACCTCACACGAAGCCTCATGCTGAGGAGCGCCCGCAAGGGCGCGTCTCGAAGTATGGGGCGGGCTCCGTGCGCGCGAACCCCATGCTTCGAGACGGCGCATTGCGCCTCCTCAGCATGAGGTTCTGAACACATAATTGAACTTCATCGCTCACTGGGAAATCCGCATCAATCGGAAGCATAAAACCGTTCCAGTCATAGCTTAGACCGACTGAAGGTCAGCGTCACGGTTGGCAGCGCCAGCCTTTGTGAAATGCGGCATAACCTCATCTGCGAACCGCTGCATGGAACCTAAGGTTTCTTCCTGGGAAGCGCCGATGTTCATATTGACGATGGTCTCATCCACCCCGGCGTCCGCATAGACGGAGAGTTTCTCGATCAACTCCTCCGGTGTGCCGATCAGAGTGTTTTCCATCAGCTCATCGACGCTCAGCTTGGGCGGCAAAGGCTTGATCACACCGTGCTCGACAATGCCCGGGCCCCACACATGGACATTGTCGAAGCGCTCGTAATAGCCATAAGCAAGTTCCGCCTTGCGCCGCTTGTCAGCTTCGTTTTCAGCAACGAAACAAACCCTGAGCAGCGACAGGGTCAGGTGCGCGCCCGCAGCCCCCAATTCGTCACGGCCGCGGGTAAAAGCTGAGACCTGCTCCAGCATATGCTCCTTTGAGCCCTGGAGCGGCGTGGTCTGTATATGCAGCCCGCGCTTGACGCTGTGATAGATCGCATCAGGCACCATTGCTGCCAGCATCATCTGGATCGGCCGCTCGGGCCGCGGCATCACGGTGAGCGGCTCGAATTTATAGTATTTGCCCTCCCACGACACTTCCTCGCGGGTCAGCAGCGCCTGCAGCACATTCAACGATTCATCGAACTTCTCGCGGGACTCATCGATCGAAACCCCCAGACGGCCCAGTTCAAACGGAAAGGCGCCGCGGCCGATACCCAGAATGAGCCGGCCATCGGTCAGGATATCGGTCATGATCAGTTCGCCCGCATAGGTGCGCATATCATGGAGCGGCAGCACGGCGACCGAGGTGACAATCTTCACCCGTTTCGTTTCGGCAGCGATTTTAACCGCCATTTGCAAAGGCGCGGGCGTCAAAAGGATGTTGATCAGATGATGTTCCGGAACAGAAACAGATGCATAGCCCAGGGCATCCGCGTGCCGGGCCTGCTCGATCATGTCTCCATAGAGCCGCTGTCCGCCATAAGACGGATCGGGAAAGAAACTCGACAGAAAGTGATTGAATTCCATGGTCTGATCCCAGCACTTACCCGCAATTGGAAAAATCGGGCTGACGCTTCTCCAGAAAGGCGGAAAAAGCCTCTTTTGCTTCCGCCGAACCAAGCCCCTGGGCAAAGGCTGCCCCTTCGCGCTGCATGGCGTTTTGAAGCAGGGTTTCTGAATGCCTGAGCAATGCTTTAGTGGCCCGCAGTGCCGCCGGCGGTTTGGCGGCAAGCAGATGTGCCGTCTTGCGTGCCGCCTGTTCCAGATCCTCTGGCGCATCGAGCTGATTGGCGATACCGAACTGCACCGCCTCGGCGCCATTGAACGGGCGGCCAAGCATCAGCAGTTCAGCAGCCTTTGCATGACCCAGCAGCCGTGGCGCCAGGAATGATGATCCTGCTTCGGGCACCAGCGCCAAATCGACGAATGGCATCTGCAGATGCGCCCGCTCGGTGACATGGACGAAATCACAGTGGAACAGCATGGTCGTGCCGATACCGATCGCCGGCCCGTCGACCGCTGCCACCAGCGGCAGATCGGTCGAGGCAAGAAAGCTGATGAACCGGTGCACCGGTGCTGCTTCCGAGTGCGGCGGATCGTTGAGAAAGTCCTTTATGTCATTGCCGGCAGTGTAGATGCCATCCGTACCGACCAGCAATGCCACACGGATTTGCCGGTCCTGTGCGCCATCTTCGAGAGCATCGGCCATGGCCGCATACATGTCGGCGGTGAGCGCATTTTTGCGCTCCGGCCGGTTGATGCGGATGGTCAGAACCCCTCCATCGCGTTCTATCAATATCGGTTCGCTCATATTGGTCCCTTAAACCCTTGGCATCTGCTGGGTGATGCAATGCACGCCGCCGCCGCCCTTGGCAATATACCGACCTGCCACCGGCACCACCTTGTGGTTCGGAAACACGTCTTTCAGGATGCCGAGCGGCACATCGTCTTCACGGGTATTTCCAGCCACCGGAACGATAACGCCGCCATTACAGATATAGAAATTCATGTGCACCACGTCGAAACTGGTTAGCGGTATTTCCACCACTTCCAGTTTCCGGCCCTTGGCATCGGGTGTGCAGGCAAGCACCTGCTTTGCCCTGGCGGTGATCTCTTTGTTGGGATCATTGTTATCATCAGTGGTGTGAAGCAAAACCACACCCGGTGCTGCAAAGGCCGCCAGCCCGTCCACATGTCCATCGGTGATCGGATCAGGCACAAGCCCTTTCGGCAGCCAGATCACCTTTTCCACCCCAAGCCAGCCCTTCAATATGGCCTCAAGCTCCGCCTTTGACTGGTCCGGATTGCGGTTCACATGCAACAGGCATTCCTCCGTGGTGATCGCCGTGCCCTCGCCGTCCACATGCACTGCGCCGCCCTCGCACACCATATCCGCTGGATGCAGCGCCATACTGAAATGTTTCGCCAGCCGCGCCTTGACCAGTGCATCGCTGTCGTGAGGTGGATGTTTGGTGCCCCAGCCATTGAACGTGAACCCGGATACGCGCCGCTCCTTCGTGCCGTTCACCAGGATCATCGGCCCGCTGTCGCGGCACCAGCCGTCATCCATGGGGCATTCGAACAGCTCGATGGATGAGTTGAGCAGCTTGCGCGCCGCCTCAACGTCTTGCCGGTTGACCGCCATGGTCACCGGCTCGAACTCTGCAATCAAGTTGGCGACCATTGCCCATTCATCCCGCGCATCTAAAAGATAACTTCGGTACCAGGGATTATCGGGCAGGAACTGCATCAATGTGCGTTCATGGAACTGCCATTCAGCGGGAAAGTAAAACCCGTCCCCGGCTGGCGGAGTGATCCGGAGATCGACGCCCGTTGCCGCATAGTCCGGATGTGTAGCAGCACTACCGGGCATAACACCTACTCCGCTGAAAAACGCACCCGCCGCAGCGGCCGATTGCATCAGTTGTCTTCGGTTCATTCTTACGCACCTGCCTGTTTCCCCCGATTAAGCGTCATATTTGGACTGTCGTGGAACCGCTGATCATTGTAAATGCTATTTGAAGAAAACATAGACCGCCCGAAACAGGCGAAGCCCCGAAAGACACCCTCGCATGGCCGACCAGATCTTCGACATCGCCGTGATCGGCGCCGGCATGGTCGGCACCTCATCCGCACTCTGGCTGCAGCGCTCCGGCCACACGGTCGCCCTGATCGACCGCACAGGCCCCGGCACCGGCACATCGTTCGGCAATGCCGGCGCCTTTGCCACCTACGCCAATGTGCCGATCAACAGCCCGTCCCTGCCCGGCCGGCTGCCGAAACTGATGTTCGCCAAGGACAGTCCGCTCAGGATCGACTGGGCACATGTTTTGCGCATGTCACCCTGGCTGTTCAAATTCCTGAAAAACTGCAGTCCATCGCGCGTTGAAGCCATCTCCGATGCCCTGAGTTCCCTGCTTGAGCATTGCGAAGACGGCGCCTTTCCGTTGTTCAAGGCAAGTGGTGCTGATGCGCTGATCCATTCGCGCGGCTGCCTCTATCTTTATGACAGTGAAGCAGCATTTGCCGGCGCCCAGGGCGAGATGGCGCTCAGGCGGCGCCACGGCATCGACATGGAAGTGCTGGGCGCAGACGAGATCGGCCAGCTCGAACCGAATGTCGCCAAGGTATATGCCAGGGGCGTCTATTTTCCCAAGGCGCACCAATATGTCAGCCCAAGCGGTGTAATCGAGACCATGGCCCGGCATTTTACGGCCAATGGCGGAGAGCTGATAACCGCCGAGATCACTGGTATTTCCAAAGCAGCGGACGGCACCCTTGAGTTACAGTCCGCCGGGCAATCCGTCCGCTGCAGGCAGATGGTGCTGGCCGCCGGTGCTTTTTCCAAGACCCTGTTCGGTGGGTTGATCGAACCCCTGCCGCTCGAGACCGAACGCGGCTATCACGTGGTCTTCCCGGGCCATGAAGGTTTGCTCAACCGACCGGTCGGCTGGTCCGCCGGCGGCTTCTACATGACCCCCATGAGCCACGGCCTCAGGGCTGCCGGCACGGTCGAGCTTGGCGGCCTGTCGGACCGGAAACGCCAGGCCAATCTTGACCACATCACACGCCATGCCAGAAAGCTGCTGCCCGACCTGCCCGACCAGCCGGCCGAAACCTGGCTTGGCTATCGCCCGACAATGCCGGATTCACTTCCCGTGATCGGCCGCTCGAACCGCACGCCGGAAATCATTTTCGCCTATGGCCACCAGCATGTCGGCATGACACTGGGCGGCATTACCGGTAAGCTGGTCGCCCAGATTGTCGATGGCGAAGAGCCTTTGGTCGATCTCGCGCCCTTCGCGCCGGGGCGCTTTTAAGGCACAATAGAAATCAAGCTACTTGCGGAGGAGACCCTGAAATGACCGACCCGAAAACAGTGCATATGGAGCCCATGGGGCCAGCCGACACCGGCATGCAGGTATGGGAAGAGATCAATCCCGATGACCTGGTGTCAGGCAAGCCGGTACAGCGCGGCCATCTTTATCACAGCGATAAGGAGACAGGCCTTGAGATCGGCGTTTGGGACTGCACGCCCATGACCACCAAATTCGAGCCCTACGCTGTCAATGAGTTCATGCATGTGCTCGAAGGCTCAGTCACCATCGTCTATGAGGATGGCTCGGAAGACACCATCAGAGCAGGTGAAAGCTTCATCATCCCCAAGGGCATGCCATGCTCCTGGAAACAGTCGGAATATATCCGCAAATTCTTTGTCATCTTCGACGACCCCTCGGGCGTCCTGGCCGACGGCTCGCAAGACCAGCGGGTGATCCGGCCGCTGCCCGATGGACCGGAAGGCGGCATGGCTGCCTATGATCCAGGCGATCCGGCGGACTACATGACCGACCTGCCTGCGATGACAGCGCACGCCTATTTCACCGACCCTACCGGCCAGATGGTGGTTGGCGTCTGGGAGGCAGAGCCCTTCGAGCGCCCCACCGCCCCGATCAACCGTTGCGAACTGATGCTCATTGTCAAAGGCTCCATGACGCTCAAGGGTGATGGTGAGGAGTTCGACTTCAAGACCGGCGAAGCAGCCTTCGTGCCGGTCGGCGCCCCATACGGCTGGCGCAGCACCGAGACCGTGCGCAAGATCTATTGCGCATTCCTGCGTAAAGAGACTGCCGCAAACGCCGTCGAAGCCGCCGAATAGGTCAGCAATCAATGGATTTCATCGGCAAACGGATATTGATTACCGGCAGCAGTCGGGGCATCGGCAGGGCGGCAGCTGAGGCTTTTCTCGAGCGCGGCGCCCACGTCGCAATCAACGGCCGAAACCCCGACACTGTCGCTGCCGCCGTATCGAGCCTTGACGCCGGTGATCGGCTTGTGCCGGTTGTCGGTGATATCGGATCTGCCGGCGCCTGCGCAACACTGGTCGCCACGGCCCTCGACAGCTTGGGTGGCCTCGACATTCTGGTCAACAGTGCAGGCGTCGCCCATGCAACGTCGATCGAGGACAGCGACGAGGCGGTTTGGGACGAAACCCTTGATACCAATCTCAAGGGCACGTTCTTTACCTCCCGTGCCGCCTTGGCGGCATTGCGCACCTCGGGCGGCAACATCGTCAACCTGGCGTCCGATGCGGGCCTGATCGGGGAGGCGGGGCTCTCGGTCTATTGCGCATCCAAGGGTGGTGTCGTCAACATGACCAAAGCCCTGGCACTCGAACTGGCGCCCAAGGTCAGGGTCAACTGTGTCTGCCCCGGCTATGTTGACACCGACATGGTGCGGCGCGACTTTATCGAAAAGGCCGAGGATCCATCCGTCGAGGAACAGGAGATTATTGATTACGCCCCGTTGAAGCGCATGGCGAGCCCTGAAGAAATCGCCTATGCGATTGTCTACCTGGCGTCCGACATGGCACGCAATATCACCGGCGCTGCTCTGCAGATCGACGGTGGGTCGACGGCGGGACATCCATAACCACCCCGGAAAGACTGCATGATGGTCCAGATCGATCCTGAACGCGTGTTGCGCGATCTCTATTTCCTGCGCGGGATCGGCACATACAAGACCGGTGTGCACAGGCCAACGCTTTCGGCCGAGGACATGCAGACCCGCCACTGGCTGTGCGATCAGCTAAAATCCATGGGACACGAGGCCACCATCGACGGCATCGCCAATGTGGTCGGCCGCACGCCTGCCACGGGACCGAAACTGTTGGCCGGCTCCCATCTTGAGAGCCAGAACCACGCCGGCTGGCTGGATGGCGCCCTCGGCATGATCTATGCGCTCGAAGCCGCCCGCGCCGTTGAAGCCGATCCGGCCATGGCAGGAACCGGCATCGACGTCATCGCCTTTGCCGATGAGGAAGGCCATTTCGGCGATCTCATGGGCAGCCGCTCGTTCACCGGACAGTTGTCGGAAGCCGATATCGACGCCGCCGCCAACCACACCGATGGAACACCCATGCGCGAGGCGCTGGAGACGGCCGGCCTCACCAGCCGACCGCGCCTCGAGATCGAACCGGACCGCTACATCGGTTTTCTTGAAGCCCATATCGAACAGGGCGACTGGCTTGAGGCCAATGATCTCAAAATCGGCATCGTCACCAGCATCGTCGCCATCTGGCAATACCGCATCACCTTCGACGGCGTCCAGAACCATGCCGGCACCACCCGCATGGCAATCCGCAAGGATGCAGGTGCTTCCCTGGTGCGCCTGTGCCACGACATCTCGGAACAGTTTCCCAAGGTTGCCGGCGAGCGCAGCGTCTGGACCACCGGACGTATCCATCTGGAACCGGGCGATTCAAGCATTATTCCAGGCCGTGCTGAAATGCTGTTCCAGCTGCGCGACGCCGATCCTGAGACGCTTGACCGGATGGATGCGGAACTGCGGCGCCTCGTGGCACAGGCAAGTGAGACCGGCCCCTGCCACGCAGCCCTTGAGCGCACCGCGACCGGCAAACCGGCTGTCATGGATACCCGCTTTCAAGGCGCCATCGAACTGGCCGCCGAAACCCATGCACCCGGCCGCCACACGCGCATGCCCAGCGGCGCCTCCCATGATGCCCAGGTCGTCGCCACCCGCCTTCCCGCCGGCATGATCTTCATCCCCTCGATCGGCGGTATCAGCCACCATTATTCGGAAAACTCATCGGACGAAGACATCGTGCTCGGCGCGCAGGTCTATGCCACCGCGGCAGCAAACCTCCTTAAGGCAGCGATGGTGTAGGAAGTCCTCTAGAACACTCAGGCCGCCAGCATGGTCTCGAGCCGCCGCCGGATGATGGCTTCGGCTTCCGCCATGATCCGGTCGACCAGTTCCTTGCAGGTGGGCACGTCATCGATCAGACCGGCGACCATGCCGCAGCTCCAGGCGCCGGTGTCCATCTCGCCCTCGGCCATGACCTTTGGATAGACACCGGAGACGAGGTCGGCGATGTCCTCGATGCGGATGTCCGCGCCCCTGGCCTGTTCGATCTCCACGACCCGCTCCACCGCCGGATTGATCAGCACCCGCTCGGTGTTGCGCAAACCGCGCATGATCAGGCGTGTGTCGAGTTCGGATGCAGCGACAATGGCTGCTTTGACATTTACATGCACCGGCGCTTCCCTGGTTGCAATGAAACGGGTGCCCATATTCATACCGTCCGCACCCATGGCAAGCGAGGCCACAAGACTGCGCGCATCCGCCATGCCGCCGGACGCCACGAACGGGATCTCGAGTTCATCGGCGGCCCGCGGCAGCAGGATCATGTTGGGGATGTCGTCCTCACCCGGGTGGCCGCCACATTCAAACCCGTCGACGCTGACCGCATCGCAGCCGATCGACTGGGCTTTCAGGGAATGGCGCACGGAGGTGCACTTGTGAATGACCTTGATTCCGGCGTCCTTCAGGCGCGGCAGATGTTCCTGCGGATTGCGCCCGGCGGTCTCAACGATCTTGATACCGCCATCAATAATCGCATCGATATATTCCGGGTAACGCGGCGCGGCAAAAGACGGCAGGAAAGTCAGATTAACGCCAAACGGCTTGTCGGTCATCTCATGGCAGCGGGCGATTTCCTGTGCCAGATCCGCCGGCGTTTTCTGAGTCAACCCAGTGATAATACCGAGCCCGCCGGCATTGGACACCGCAGCCGCCAGTTCGGCAAACCCGACATAGTGCATGCCGCCCTGAATGATCGGATGCTCAATTCCAAAGAGTTCCGTGATGCGCGTTTTCATGTCCTGCTCCGTGCCAGTTTTCAACGACTGTTATGGCGCAGCAGGCATCATCACGCCAGCCGGGAAAATGAACTTCTCGAAGTGCTAAATCCCGCCGGGACTCAGGCCAGCCGGTCACGCCACTGCTCCTTATGGCTCAGCAGGAGTTGTCTTAGCACCAGTGCACCGGCGTGCCCGGGCCCGCCATCACGGTGCACCAGTTGATAGGTGACACCCGGCAACCCACCAAGCGGCCTGGCGGTCAGGCCCGGGGGAATGTGGCAACAGCCATTGACCACCGCCAGGCCAATACCCAGCCGGGCGAAATGCAGCATCAGCTCCCAGCCCTGCGCCTCCACTGCCACATGCCACGACACACCGGCGGCCATCAACATACGGTTGAGCATCAATCGGTGCGGCCTGTCCTGGGGTGCAACGATCAGCGCTTCGTCTTCTAGATCCACCAGTTCCACCCTGTCGCGACGCGCCAGGCGGTGGTCGTTAGGCACAACCAGAACCTGTTCCACCCGGGTCAATGTTTCAGCCACCAGGCCATCGACCGTTGCATCCAGAGATGTGACACCGATATGCGCCCTACCCGACACAATCATCTCGACCGTTCGCTCCTGATCGCCGGTTATCAGGTGAAGCTTGTGTTCCGCCCCCTCCAGGAACGCTGAAATCGCCGGACCCAGAAGATAAAGATAGGCGCCCGCCCCGGCGCACAATTCGACCGGCTGGTGGCTGGCACCGGTTTTGAGGGTCTCGACAAACGCATCCGTGCAGGCTTTCTGTTCGCGCGCGAAAACCAGAACCTGCTCTCCTGCCCTGGTCAAAACCAGGTTACGCCCGGCCCGGCGGTACAGGGGTTCGCCAAGCGCGTCGCCAAGCTTGCCGATTTTGACGTGAAGCGCCGGCTGGGAGATGTGCAGCGCTTCCGCCGCGCGGGTGAAATTCAGGTTGTTGGCGAACACCAGAAATGCCTCAAGCCAATCTGATCGCATCGGTCAACATCCTCGCAGCCAATTTCTAATTATAGTTTTTATCTATAGTATATTCTTTTATAATAGTTCAAACATATTGTTGTTTGCGCTATCTGATGCGTCATGACCAAGAAACACAACATACAATCCCGGATCGGCATCGACATCGGCCGGGTCATCATGGCACCGGTCTCCGGTGGTAAAGCCGACACGTCGTTCTTAACCGGAAGCTTCGAACGCGCCATGCAGACCCCGCCAAGCCCCGGCGCATTCGAGGGGGTTGGAACCCTTGTCGACCTGTTCGAGGGCCAAGCCTGGCTGGTGTCGAAATGCGGCGACAACGTAAAGCGCAAGACCAAACAGTGGCTTAACCATTGGGATTTCTATGAGGAGACCGGCCTGCAGCCCGGCAATGTGAGGTTCTGCCTCAAACGGCCTCAAAAGGCCCATCACTGTAAGCAGCTCAAGCTGACCCACTTCATTGACGACCGGCTCGACGTGCTCGAGCATCTCCGCGGCATCGTGCCCGGTCTCTACCTGTTCGGAGAGCAACCCCGGCTCAACGCCATCCCGGACTGGCTGACCCATGTGATCGATTGGCAACAGGCAACGCAGACCGTCGTCGCCGACGTGACGGGCGCTTAAGACCAAGACACAAAGACCGTGGAGGGCGGGCTCGAGAGGCCAACTACGGTTCCAGGGTCTAGCCAGCCATATTGGCAAAATCGCGCAGGCAATTTTCACCGGCCGCCTGGATAGGCGAGAAGTCCCGGGCCGCATAATATTCCGGCCGTTCGTAGGTTTCGCCCCGATTGTCCACAGTCGAGACATTCAGATAAAGAATCACCCGGCGGAGCGGTGTTATATTAATGGACGAGCCGTGAACCACCGTCATGTCCATCAGCAGAACCGAACCGGCCGGACCCAGTATGGGTTCGATGCCATGTTCATTGGCCAAATTGGACAGGGTTTCCGGCGTGATGTCATAGCGATACTTCGACACGGTTTCAAAATCCTCGGAACTGGCGTCGAGGGCGGCTTCCGAAACGATGCCGTTCTTGTGGGAGCCGGGAATAGCCATCACCGGCGCGTTGCAGGCATCGATGTCATCCAGAAAGATGCCAATCATTATGCCTTCAGGTTTGGGGAGACCATCCACCCGGTGGTAGGTTCCAAAGTCCTGATGCCACTTAACCACAGAGCCATCGGTTTGTTTGATGTTGACCCGGCTCTGATGAACAAAAAACTGTTTGCCAAGAATCTTCTCAACCGCCGCCACCAGGGTGGGATGGCGTGCCAGCATCGCCATTCGATCGTCCAGCAAATGCATGCCATAGACCACATGCGCCGCACCGCTGCCGTCCTTTGCCACCTCCGGACCTTCATGCTGGCTGAGCGCGTCCAATGCATCGTTCAGCACGGAAACCTCGGTATTATCCAGCAGCGAGGGCAGAACAATCCATCCTTTTTCCGCATATTCCGTGATCTGTTCTGGAGTAACCATAGCGCTTGATCCTGTTCTTGAATCTCTTTGTCTATCCGGCCTTCAACGAATTGATGCCGGCAGTCAGGCTATCAGTCATCAGTCCGATATCATAGCTGTACGACAACATCCGATAGCCGCGATTGATGAAGTCATGGCCCCATTCCGGCGTCGGCGCCAGGGTCGCAGCGACCTTCCCATGCCTGGTGGCTGTTTCGACAATGGTATCGATGGCGCGTTGCAGGTCTGGATGATCGAACTGGCCGGGAATGCCCAATGACAGCGACATGTCCGCATGTCCCAGATGGGCTGCATCAATCCCGTCTACTGCCAGGATCTCATCTATGTTTTCCAGACCCGCCCTGGTCTCGATCAACACCGTGGTGAAGGTGCGCTCCATGGCGGCAACGGCCTTTTCCGCCATGTCGCCACCGCTGTAGTCGTCATGTGCGCCGCCAAATATCGCGCCGCGGATACCGCCCGGCGGATACCGCGTCCAGCGCACCAGTTCCCGTGCTTCATCGGCGCTCTCCACCATCTGATACAACAGCCCGAACGCACCCACATCGAGCAGACGGGCCGTGTACTGATAGTCCTTGCCCGGCGGCCGCGCGAACGGGATGACCCCGGCGCCGGCGCAAAGTGCAAACTGGGTCTTCATGTCTTCGACGGTGAAGCCGCTGTGTTCAAGATCGTAAAAGACAAAATCAGCGCCGGCATTGGCCAGAATACGCGGCAGGCCCGGGCTCAGGAACTCGAAAATCATGGTGCCGAAAACCAGTTCACCGGCGGCAAGCTTTGTCTTTACGGAATTGTGTCGCATGGCGCGGTGATCCTCATGGGGGGCACGCAAGCAAGTGCCTGCGCAAAGTCAGAGCGGTTCAAAGCCGGAGTCACAGTGGACGGATTTAGAGATTATCCTTCATCTTGAATGCTTATTGCTGCAACATATTAGCGGCCCGCGGGCAACGCAAGTTTGTCCCCAACGGTCCTATGCCCGGTTGGTTTAAAGGGAGGTGTCAGTGCCGGTAGAATTCAGACCATCGATAGATGAAAGGTTCGGTACCGATGTGGTCGGTCTTGACCTGTCGGGTGCACTGGACAGTGCTGATGTACAGGAACTGCGGCTCGCATTGCCCAGATATCGCACATTGCGGTTTGCCGGTCAGGTTATTCAGCCTGAACACTTTGTCCGTTTCGCTGAGATATTTGGCCGCCCGCAGCCGCACGTATTGGAGCATCTGCGTCTGCCGGGTCACCCTGAAATACTGGTCCTGACCAACATCGTCGAAGACCGGTCCAAACCGAACGGTCACAACGGCGCAGCATTCTGGCATACCGACAATTCCTATGAAGTCGAGCCGGCCAGCGCCACCATGTTATACGCCCGCGCGGTGCCGCGAACCGGTGGTGAAACCATGCTGTGCGATATGGCTTCAGCCTACCGCGAGTTACCGGAAGCCATGCGGCAGCACTGCGACAACCTTGTCGTACGCCACAGCTACGGCAACCGCGATCAGGGCAAGGAACACGCAGCCGGCGCGTTGCAGGGCAAGCAGGCGCAAAAGGTTACGGAAGTCACCCACCCCTTGGTGCAAAGCCATCCGGTAACCAATGAAAAATGCCTCTATGCGGTAGCCGCCAGTTCGCGCGGAATTGTCGATATGCCGGATGACGAAGCACTGGATCTGCTGTCAGAACTCAAGGCCCATTGCACCAAGCCGGATTATGTCATCACCCATGCCTACGCTGTTGATGAGCTGTTCATCTGGGATACCGTGTTGACCATGCATGCTGCAGCGGTGATTGACGAGGCCAGGGATGAAGACAACACCCGCCTCATGCACCGGATCAGCGTCAAGGGCTACCCGTCATTGGCGGGTGACACCGCGGCCGAAACGCCTGGCAATGAGCCCGCATGAAAAAGCTCGCCGCTTTTTCCAGATATATTGACAAGCTGAACGACATATTGGGCCGGACTGTGTCTTTCCTGGTCGTGCCGATGATTGTCATCATGGTGCTGGAGGTCGTGCTCCGTTACTTCTTCACCGCCCCGACGATCTGGGCGCTTGAAGCAACACAAATCCTATTTGGCTTCATGTTCATGCTCGGCGCCGGCTACACCTTGAAGGAAGACGGACATATCCGGGTCGAGATCGCCTATAACCTGGTATCCCCGCGGACCCAGTCGGGCATGAAGATCTTTGCTTTGATCTTCCTGTTTTTCTATTGCGGGACAGTGCTCTATTACGGCGCGGTCAAGGCCTATGAATCCACCATCATAATGGAGCAGCACTTCTCGGTCTGGAGCCCCTATATCTTTCCCTCCTTTATCTGCATTCCCCTGGCCGCACTGCTGATGATTTGTCAGGGCGTATCAATCCTGCACAAAGAATTGCGCACCCTGATGCGCACCGGTTGAAATGGACATACAAACCGTTACCGCCCTGATCTTTGTGGGCCTTCTGGTCCTTGTCTTCATGGGCGTGCCGCTGACCTTCGCCCTGGGCAGCGTGTCCCTCATAACCTCTTATTTTCTTTGGGGGCCGGAGAGTTGGTATCTGATCGGAGGCAAGGTCTCCGGCATGATTTTCAACTATACCTTGATATCCGTGCCGTTTTTTTTGTTCATGGCCAATGTGCTCGCCCGCTCCGGCATTGCGGACGATTTCTATGACGCCATGTACAAATGGATGGGACCATTGCCCGGCGGCCTTGCCATGGGCACGGTGCTCATCTCGGCTCTGATTGCAGCAATGAGCGGGGTCAGCGCCGTGGGCGTTGTGACCATGGGCACCATCGCCCTGCCGGCCATGCTGAAACGGGGCTACAACAAGAATATCGCATTGGGCACAATCCTGTCGGGCGGCGCGCTCGGACAGTTGATACCGCCCAGCCTGCTGGCAATCATCTTTTCCGCCATGGCAAACCTGTCCGTGGGCAAGGTGTTCCTGGCCGGCGCCATGCCAGGCATTTTGTTGATGACGCTGTTCGTTGCCTATGTGGGCATCCGCTGTGTGATAAACCGCGACCTCGGCCCCCCAATTCCGCCCGAAGAACGGGCAAAGATCACCTGGCGCGACAAATTCATCAGCCTGAAGGTTGCTCTGCCGGCGGCATTTCTGGTCCTGGGTGTTTTGGGATCTCTGTTTGCCGGCATTGCCAGCCCCACGGAATCCGCCGCCGTCGGTGCCATGGGTGCCGTGATTATCGCCCTGATAAACCGACGCCTGACATGGTCGAGTTTCAGCACCGCCTGCTATCAGACCCTTCAGTCATCCACCATGGTGCTTTGGATCGCCATCAGTTCCCTGCTCTTCGTCTCCGTCTATGCCGGGATCGACGGCGACCAGTTCATCAGGGACTCGATTGAACTGGCCGGTTTGGACAAATGGTCCGTGCTCGGCGCCATGATGGTAATTATTTTCCTGTTAGGCATGGTGATGGACCCGGTGGGCATCGTTTTCCTGACCGTGCCGATCTTTCTGCCGATTATTGAATCCATGGGCTTCGACCCGGTCTGGTACGCCGCACTGGTGATCATCAATCTGGAAATGGCCTATCTGACACCGCCCTTCGGCTACAATCTTTTCATTTTGAAGTCGGTTGCGCCGCCCTCCATCACCACGCTCGATCTGTATCGCTCGGTACCGCCCTTCGTTGCGCTGCAGGCATTGGGCCTGATTTTATGCATGTTGTTTCCGCAAATCGTAATGTGGCTGCCCAACCTGCTCTTGCCTTAACCAGAAAAAAAGGCAGGATACTTCCGGTACTGATTGAGTTGGAGCGAACTGCAGCGGGTGCAACTCATCTGCACGGCAGGCAGTTCGCTCATGTGTGTCCAGTTGCGGACAAGGCCCATCGCGGCAGGTTTGTTAAATGGAGAACTGTTTCATGAAGCGTAGATCAATTGCCTTAACCGTGGCGGCGGCCTTGATGGCCGTCCTGCTTGTGCCCGGCACTCTGATGGCAGCCGAGGAAACCATTGAGTGGCGCATGCAGACGATCGCTGCACCAAGCACATCCGAATACAAAGACCTCGCCCAGGCATTCGCGGACCGGGTTGGCCAGCTGTCCAAGGGGCGCATGAAGATAAAGGTTTTCGGTTCCGGTGTTCTGGCCGGCGAACTCGAAGCCGGCGGCGCAGTTTCCAAGGGCGTGTTCGAACTGTGGCATAGCTATACCGAGCTTTACGCCAGCAAGGAGCCGGTGTTCAGAAGCTCTAACGAATGGCCGGTGAACGCCGACCCGCTGCAGGCAGCCATTTGGTATGACGCCGGCGGCTCGAAATTCTATCGCGACGCGCTCAAGCCCCACAACCTGTACCATATGGGTGTCACACCTGTAGCGGGTGAACACATCTGGTCCACAGTACCCCTGAACAGTGTCGCTGATCTGAAAGGTCTGAAAATCCGTTCTGGCGGTGTTGCCTCCCGTAGCTTCAAGATCCTCGGCGCAGCACCGGTATCGATGTCGGGTTCTGATGTTTACCAGGGTTTGCAACGCGGCGTCGTGGATGCTGCCGAATGGACCACCCTGACGGTGAACTACGGCTTTGGCCTGCACGAAGTCACCAAGTATCTGATCATGCCCAGCTATTCCGGCGGCGCGACCTATGACTGGGTTGCCAACCTGGATGCGTGGAACAATCTGCCGGATGATCTGAAGGAAATCGTCGAGGTGGCGCTGAACGAAACCAGTTACAAATACTGGATGAAGGAAAAGGCCGCCGAGCGCCGGGTGCTCCAGGAACTGGAGAAGAAGGGCATGAAGATCATCTATTGGTCGGATGAGGATATGCGCAAGCTTGAGGAAGCCCGCATGCAGGTGGTCGCCGAGATGTATGTCAAGGACGCGCCGAAATACGTCGAAGTTCTGATGGACCAGTTCAGGTTCCTGGAAACCCTCGGCTACGATATCCCCGACAAATACATGCAAAAATAGGTTTTTTCGACCGCTGTTGGAAATTCATCGGGCCCAGGCACAACCGCCTGGGCCCGACCCAACATCAATCCGAGTTTGACATGACCGCAAGGCCCGACAAAAAAGCCCGGCACGAATGCCGGGCGATTTTTTTGGTTGCGGGGGTAGGATTTGAACCTACGACCTTCAGGTTATGAGCCTGACGAGCTACCGGACTGCTCCACCCCGCGCTAGGAAGTGCCCCTATATATACGAGGTGATGGCTTAAGAGAAGCCTTGTGAAAGAAACCGGCACAATTAATTTGCCCTTCACGCGCGTTGAAGCGACGCACCTCTTGACCCCAGCTCACCCATCGGCTTTGGCCGCAAGATAGGTGCGCAGCCGCATGGCCATGGTGCCGGCGGGCGTATTGTGCGGAAACAGCGTCAGAACCTTGCCATCAGGCCCCAGCAGAAATGTCAGGCTCGAATGATCGACCAGATAATCCTCCGCACCCGTTGACCAGTCCGGCACCACCTTGACCCGGTGCAACCGGTAGGCCTTGGCCAGCTTGGCGATCTGTTGTTCCGTGCCGCTCAACCCGACAAAGGACGGCCCGAATTGTGCGACATAGTCCTTGAGGACCTTCGGCGGATCACGCTTTGGATCGATTGAAATAAACACCGGCTGAACCTGCGCCGCGGTTTCGCCGAGCTGCTCAATCGCTGCGGCCATTTCCTGCAGGCTGGCAGGGCAGATATCGGGACAGTAGGTATAGCCGAAATAGATCAGCACATAGCGCCCGTGAAAATCCTTGTCGGTGCGCACCATGCCGTCATGATCGATGAGTTCGAACGGGCCGCCGAACAGCTTGTCGAAGGCAAGCACCGGTACGGCCGGCACCGGAGCGCTATCGCGGGTCAGCCCAACGCCGGCCCCGGCCGCCAGCACTATCGCTGCCACAATCAGCTTTGCCCAATGCACAGAAAACCCACCTTATTCTTCAGGCTTGAGCCCGGGAATACCGAACACACCATCGGCCTTGAGCGTTTTCAGCACCTGGGCATCATTGCGGAACCACTGGTTCGACTTCTTGTTGCCGTTGCGTGCCGACCAGTTCTTGCCCCATTGGTTGGCCCGGCTCCACTTGCCGTCCGGCGCCAGCCGTTTGAACTGCAGGGCGAACATCGGCATTTTCTCATTGGAGATCATCAACCCGTCAGCGGTGATCTTCTTACCGCAGAACTTGATAAGATCATCCACGCCACCGGCAAAGATGTCGAAATTCTTGACCACCGGCACCAGCCGGCCGTCATCCAGCAAAAGTCCGAGCTGGCGTTTGCCGCCGCCGCAATTATCCGCACACTGGCCGGTGACCTCGCACAACAGATCGACGACCTTTGCATCGACCCGGGTCTTCTTCTCACCGTCAATACCCCATTCATCGGCGCCATTGGCCGCCCCGCAAAGGGCCACTACAAGCGCCAGTCCCGCAATCGCTGACCGTTTCATGGCTCAGTCTCCAAACGGCTGAATGCCGTATTCTTCATGGGTCAGATTGACCACGCCCGCATCGTCGGCAACCTGATTGACCACCAGATAATTGACCCCGTCGCGCACATAGAGGTCGCCGTCGACGGTCACTTTGTGGGTCTGGATGGTGACGATCTTCGGATTTGCAACAGTGGTATCGTCACCTTCGAGTTTCAGCACCATATAGACGGTGCCGTCCTCTCCCAGGATCGAAACCGGTATGCCGCCCACCGCGCACCACACAGCACACTGATGATGAGCCGTGCCCTGCGCATACATGATCTCGGTGACATGACACCAGGTGTCGATGATTTCACCGCTTACCTGGACACGCTTAGGCGTTGTCGCAGCCTGAGCAGGCAGGGCAAACCAAGCCACAACCGCCATAGCGGCACATAGTCTTATCAGCCTGTGCATTTTGTCGGTTCCTCCCCATTGCACATATTTGCCGGCGACCCAACGCTAGCCCCAGACGCTGCTCTGAAAAACAAAAAACACCGTGAACGGAACGTTTGCCGCGATAAACTCCGCGTGATCAGCGCGCCTCGACCTGGCTGCGGTAACGCGCCTTGAAGCGCTGATAGGCCGGTGTGGTGCGGGTAAGGCCCGATCTATCGAGGTCGGCATATTGCTTGGCGATATGGCCGCGC
>Ga0315338_1000840_pt1 | contig 51616 bp, 70 predicted proteins | sample ASW8metaG_FD_204518 | JGI IMG/M metagenome (GOLD analysis project Ga0315338, IMG submission 204518) | Ammonia-oxidizing marine archaeal communities from Monterey Bay, California, United States - ASW #8 | ecosystem: Environmental > Aquatic > Marine > Coastal | place: USA: California | collected... | reverse complement strand
TCAACAAAATCTTTCTTCTCGGTAACCTCGGTGCCGATCCTGAACTTCAATCTGGCAAAAGCGGCAACTCTTACTGTCGCTTTTCCGTAGCAACCACGTCTGTTTCGCGTGGGGAAAAGAAAACAGAATGGCATCGCTGCACTGCTTTCGGTAAAACAGGTGAAGCTCTCGCCAAATACTGCACTAAAGGGCAAACCGTCTTCGTTGAAGGTCGTGTTGAGACACAAAAGTACACAGATAAGAACGGTCAAGACCGCTCAAGCACTATGATTGTTGCCTTTACTGTCCAGTTTCTTGCTAAAAACAGTAAACAATCAACATCAGCCAAAGGCTCCTACTCTAAACCAAAAGTCTCGTATGAGCCAGAAGCTGTCGTTGTTAACGATGACTGGGATGAAGAAGTCCCGTTCTAAGGAGAACACATGCCAACCGCAAAGAAACCCAAAGCACCCGCTAAGAAAACAGCTACCAAGGCTAAAGCAGCACCAAAAGCTAAGGCCAAAGCTAAAGTTAAGGCTAAGGCTCCTGTAAAGCCAAAGGCTAAAGCTGCTCCTAAGAAGAAGGAGAAGTCTCCAGCTTGGAGAACAATCCATTCCTCAGAGAATGACACTTGGCGTACTCCAAAGCCGCTGTTTGATCGGCTCCATCGTGAGTTTGAGTTCGAACTCGATGCTGCTGCTCTAAAACACACCGCTCTTCTCGATAGCTACTATGGTCCTGACCATCTCGATGTTGGTCGTACTGATGCACTCGCTCTACAAGACTGGGAAGGACAAAGCATCTTCGTCAATCCTCCTTACGGACGAAAGGTCGGTGATTGGGTCAAGAAAGGCTGGGAAGAATCCCTCAAGGGTAAAACGGTTGTCATGCTCGTCATGGCTTGCACCGATACCATTTGGTGGCACAACTGGGCTTGGCAAGCTGACCAGATTCGTCTCATGAAAGGACGTGTCCCTTTTCGACGTGAAGATGGCTCTAAAGCATCCAGCGCACCGAAAGGTTCAGCAATCCTTGTGTTCAGGCAACACAATAAAGGAAACAACAAGAAGTTCATCTCTTGGCTCTTTGACCGATACGATGACTGAGCAAAAGGCCGGACAATGTGAAATCGATGGCTGTAAACGGTCGTCCGCTCTCGTTGTAGAGAGAAATGGTACATGGCAAGCCGTCTGCAACTTTCATGCTGCACCAAAGCATTGGAAGCTTAAGGAGGACTTTGATGTCGTCCCTACGCTATTTGAGACAAACAGTGACGAAGAGTGACGCTTCTGTGCGTTATCATTGAGACACTATGAGCGATAAACAACCAAAGATATTTACGTTTACTCTTCGTCTCGCTGTCGAATCTTACAATGTCGAAGATGCTTTCATGCTTGTGATGGATGAAATCCAAAACAATCCAGAGAGCGTCATCAGTGATGTTGTCTACGATTCCACCGATTCAATAGCGACCTTCTGTCCCTTCTATATGGATGACTTGGGACTAGGTGAAGAGAAAGAGGTCCTTTGGACCGAACAGTGCGGTAAAGACTGAACTGCGCACAACTTATATGGGAAAAAAAGGGGAACAAATGAGCGCAAGAGAACAAGCAGAAGAGATTTTCGCCGCTGAAGGCTTCTTCCTCCAAGAGAGAGAAGATGGGACTTTCGCATTCTTTGATGAAGAGGATGAGCTTGTCGCACTTGGTAAAAGCGTCCTTGAAGCCTTTCAAGCACTTGAGGTAAGCCTTGAACTGCGTCTCTGTAACGCAACGTGTGCTTGGCTCGATTCCGCAGTGCCTGAAGAAGGCTTTCAAGCCTAATGGGCAACTTTACCAAAACAGCAGCAAAGACTGTCTCTAATGTCTCTGACATTGACAATACGCTGCTACAGCAACTCCACAACATGCTCAACCTCGTCAAGAATGACAAGACAGACAGAGTGATCGTTGAGCTTAGGGTCAAGCGAGTGATTGATGATGAAGAAGCGCCTGAAGATTCGCAAGTGGGCTAAAGAGTTTTCCAACTCTCGCACTCGTCATGACCGTCCATACGTTGATTGGGTATGTGCTGACCATCATGATGTCATTCACGACTACTTAGATAAGCTTGAGGAGAAGGCTGGAAGCAAAAGCTTCGTCTCTTTGCTCGGTATGTGGCCTGACGCTAAGCTTGCAAAGCAATTCGGCCTTGAGGTGAACGAGGTAGTCACAGCACGCCGAATCATCACTGCACCACCAATGACGTTGTCTAAAGAGCGCCATGTAGAGAAGATTATCGGCCCTTTGGTGCGCTCGGTGGCTAAACACGGCGATCCTCTCAACGCTTACGACCTTAGACGTTGGGCTTCTGGACTTAGGCCGAGACAAGCTAAACGATGCCGCTGGCGTTCAATCGGTGTTGCCTGGTGGCAAATATCGCCTAATGACCCGTTAGATCCACGCGATTCCAATCGCCTACAAGGCAGAAACTGCTCTACCTGTCGCTATTGGAGAGGTATGGATAACCTTATGGATAAGTCCAATAAAACGCACACAGGCGCTTGGTGTGTGAGTAGAGATAGTGTCCGCAACGTGATTGGGCGCGATTGGCTCGTAAAGCATGGTGGAACAGTCGGTAGGATGGCTCATCCATGGCACACCAACTGTCCTGCTTGGGGTCCACCTGATTTCGTGCTTAGAAGGCGACTACAGAAGCCTAAGATCAACAAGAGCCGTAGCCTTACCTGGATTTCGACCATTACACGTGCTCACTTCTCTCCTAAGCCTCTTCCTATACTGGATGGTGGCCTCAAGCTGGTAAAGATGCCTGAGTGGCTTGAGCTTATGCGTGCCATGCGCAATACCCCATAAGTCTCGCACTTTACCTGCGTCTCCGTAGGATACCCCCCCCCTACGCCACGGCCTCCACATTTTTTCACCCTCATGGGCCACCAGGGGGGGGTGTGGGCGTGCCAAGAGCGGATCACCCGCCAGGGGAGGGCCGGGGGGCGGGGACCGGGGGATCACGGCCACGGCCACCGGCCACCAGGGGGAAGGGGGAAGGGGTGACCACCAGGGGGACGGCCACAAGGACCAGCGCCACCAGGGCCACCAGGGGAAGGGCCACCAGGGGAAGCGGTGACACGGTGACAAGGGCCACCAGGAAAGAGACCACCACCACCACCACCACCACGATCACCCGATCCAACAGTGGAACGGGGGCGGGGGTAGGGAGGGGAGTAGGAACCGCGATCCGCAATAACGGAGCAACGGCCCATGAAACAAAGCGCCCTGTCTTTACGCACCTCGCCCGTTGCCGGGGGGACCCGGCGGGGAGAGCAGCAAAGGCAAGAGAGTATTTCATACAACCCCTGTAATTGCTTCCCCCACTGTAGGCAACCCGAATACACCAGAAAAAAAAGATTCGTTGTACGGAGAGCCTGTCCACAATAAAAAACAGGAATAATTGAAAATAAATTTGCTCTATTTTCTCAATGATTTCAAGGGTTTGAAAATAGGCATGCTCGCAGTACAGCGATTCGACGGTGTAAGCAGACCGGCTACTTAGGGTTTGTTGAAACGGAACATCCCAATCAACAACGCTCTTTTCAATCCTTTCATGATCTCACCCAAGTCGCCGCCCCGATCCCCCAGTGGGGGGAAGCAGGCATGACGATAGCCGTAAGGCGGTACCCCTTTCTATAAGGCGTGCTTTGGAACGGACCCCAGGATCGGGGGGCTCAGCTAAACGCTGGCAAACCGATGCAAGGATAGTGCTCTTTGACATTCAAAAACTGTGAGGCACCCTGGCTTTTATTAGTCGGGACCCAAGCAACCCAAGCAATTTAGGCGCTTACTCTATCGCTATCAGGTGATAGAACCTCTGACCCCTTTCACGGAATACGTGTCGGGATAGGTAGGGCGAACGATTCACGGGGCGCGGCGGGTCCTGCGTTTAGAGAGGGACCGGATAGCAGCGAGTAGATATAGAAACCGTACACAGTCAAGCCGGACCTCGATCCCCCGTCAAAGGGAGCGTGATAGCCGGATAAGGAAAGCTTTGGATTGACCGTCGAGTAGATAAGGTGGGTGCCTGCACGGGGCCCCGCGCGAATGAAAGACGATCTGACCCCCAAGGTGCAAGGCGAGCGAAAGCCACGACCCACGACCCTTAGACAGTGTGACGGCGAACGAACAAAGCGACCCTAAACAGGGCGGCGGCACCCAAGATCATAGCGATCACGGTATCGCCTGGCACCCTATACCCCCACGGTGGGGACGCTTTGCGGCAATGAGGCAACCTTCAGGCCCCCTTTCGGGGGGGTTCTGACGGGCCTAATCAGTACACGGGCATCCCGCTTGTGTATTGATCCGGCCTGACCGCCAACAAACCCTGACAAAGGACCGACACCATGCCTAACTTCATCAAATGCATCCACGTGACACAGCTAAACGGTAGCTTCCACCTGGTCAATGCCGATACCCACACGGGAACCGGGGACTTTTTCCGCACTGACAAAGCAGCGGTCAACTTCCTACAGAGCGAGGGCTTCACATGGGACCCCGCAACAGACGAATTCACCCGCAGCTAAACCACAACCCGCCTAAGTTATCCACAAGGTATCCATAGGCTTATCCATAACCAATCCCTAAGTTATCCATAGACTTATCCATAGGAGGATCCATGTCTAACCCCGATCAAGTCCGCGCAATTGTAAGCGCACTCCCCGTAGCTACCAGCCCCAAGCAAGCAAAGAAAGCCGTGCGTGGAGCATTCCGCGAGGGCTACGGTGCCGACTGGTGGCGAAGCGACCGCACCAAAGGTGTATACAATCGAGTCCTTGCGGCGTATATCGCACGCAACAAGTAGGCAGGGTGGGATTAGGCCCTGTGCGTCCACTGCTCCGAAGGGGGTAGTGGGGTTCCCCAAGTGTTTGAGGAATGCATGACGCCACCCGAGGGTGTGGCCCGTGTAACCCACCGGGACCCTTGAGACCTGGGCACGTCTGCACTGAGGCAATGACGCCTCGACAACCTAAACTGCCCACGCCATTGGAGGCAACTAATGGAAAAAGTCATTGTAATAATTGCAGGCTACTACTGGGCAAGCGCCCTGGCCAACACACTGGTAGGTTACTAATGGAACCTCTGGTATTTCATAAGGACCTGTTCATCTACCTGGTCACCCGCACGGACTCGGGAGGCTATGACTCCTACGATTCATTCGTGGTCGTTGCGTCCAGTGAACGCGCCGCACGCCACACCTATCCGAACCGAGGAGTAGACGATTGGAAGTGGGACCACGCCCGTGAATTGTGGGTAGACATCCGAGACGGCGACACGATTTACGACGGCCACGCATGGGTCGATGACCCCCAAACCTTGACGGTCACACGGGTTGGAAGCGCTGACCCTTCGTCTGTTTGGCTGACTGCCCAACACACCGCCGTCATCTGCGCGAGCTTCAACGCTGGCTGAACCACTAACCCTAACCCATTGGAGGCAACCCATGGCAATCGCACTAACCGTGCTCTATACACTGACGCTACCCCTAACCCTCACCTGAGCTTTAGTCTCTATTGATCCAAGGATCTATATATGTATAACAACAAGCATCATATATAGATCCTTTATTGAATAGAGTAAATAGGATCTAATAGGATCCGCAACAAGAGGCAACCAATGAAAGCATACACCAACCCCGTCACCGGGTGGACCGCGACCTATCACTGCAAGGTGTGCTGTCTTCCCTACCCTATCCAAGTCACCCGACAACCCCGGCTCGCGTGCTCCGACTGCGGACACAAGAGCTTCACCCGAGTAAAACCAACGAGGCAACCATGATCACTATCATTTCACAACACGGCAAATGGGAAGCAATTCTCAACGGCAAGAACCTTGGCGGTCGCTTTGCGACACGTCGACGCGCAGAGCTTGAGGCTCGACTGACCTGGGGTAACCTTCCTTTCACCTATGTGATTGAAGGCAACCAATGAGACGCTACGCCCAATCCCTGCTCGGGCTGGCGGCCTTCTGGCTGCTCGCCATCATCCTATTCTCAATCTAACCACCAACCGACGAGGCAACCATGAGTAATACCCAACCGAACCCACCTATCCCCCAAGAGATCCAGCAAGTAGCAGGAGCATGGAGGGCCAACGCCAAGGAGGCGGGCATGCCAGACGATGCCTGCTACGTCAGCTATGACGCGAACGAAGAGAGGCGAGTCAAGGAGTTCTACATCGACCCATGGGGGTCCCCCGACTACCGCTACAAGTCCATTGAAGGACCGGCGTGGGAGATGGCCTGCAACTACGAGCGAGGCCCCATCCTCTTCTGGTTCCCCGAGCAAGATATCTGGCTGCTGATGTACCAGTATGCAGAAGGCTGCGAGCGCATGAAGGGCGGCCACTCGGAGGCAGTGGCCACCGCAGAGATTGTTTACACTGGATGATCTCAACCCGCCTACAGGTCACTGGCAAGAAGAAACGAGCGACCCTCGGGGGTGCAATGCCCCCACCACTTTCAACAACAACGAGGCAACCAATGAGATTCAAAGTAGACATCAACGACGGCGAGGTAACGCTCGACATGAAACCAGGGGACACCATCGAGCATGGATGGTGGGAGCCCACCGACGAGGGCTATAGTGGAGGCACCGTCACCTTTGAGGCCCACGAAGAGGGCATCTTCCGCACGGTATACGACCACGGTAGAGACTGCGACGGCAGCATATCATCCTTGCGCAAGGACTTCTGCCCTTGGGATGAACTGAAAGCATACGACGGGCGGCGCAAGCAACTTGGCTATGCCGACGTTGTCGAGGACGGCGTCACCTATCACGAGATGCAGTACGAACCCGACCCCGGCTGGCCTAACTGGCAAGAGCACGAACGCTCCCGGCACTACGATCAATACGCTCAAGCAATGAACTACTAACCAAACGAGGCAACAACACCATGAAAAAACCTAACTACAACCATGATCTCCACAAGATCTTTGAGCCCGGTGAACCTGGATCCCACGGATACAAAATCGGTGAGAGGCTGCGCAATATCGGAGCAAAAGAGACAACGTGGACGGTGGTTCAAATCTTCTGCCCGGATAGGCCGGAAAGCCTGGGCGAGATTCGCATTGTCAATGACCAGACTAACTACAAAAAGTATGTAGAGACACACACCCTGGACCTTTACTGGGTCCGAGTACCGGAAGAGGCAGCCCCCGTGAAGACCTGGACACCCGAGGCGGGCTGGGTTGTATCATGACAACCGAGGAGCTTTTAGAATGCATTCGCGAAGCAATGCCGCACGTGTACCGACAACAGGGACACGGCAAGCATGAACAGGACCGGGCCGACGCCGAAGCATGGTGGGAAAAATGGAAAGAGATCCGGCACCTTGCAACAACCCATGACATATCGTGACAACAACCAAAGTGTAGCCATGCTACATACATAACGAGGCAACCGTGATGAATATTCAATATGAAGAGTGCGCATGCTGCTATTCTCTACTTCCAGATGACGCCATCTTTGACGGCTTATGCGAGGGCTGCGCTCAGATGTTCCCAGACTACCCGACCCAGGATAAGGTCGAGACTGATGCAGTTCAAAAACTGCTATCGGATATCGTCAAGGCGGACGAAGACGCCGCAAAAAACGAGGACTATCTAAATGACCGTGACCTGTCTCGCATGCTGCTAAGGCTCGCAAATCAGGCGCGAGAAATACTGTCAGCAACAGCCGCCGGTCGTTCCACCGGCTACCAGAACTGTAGCGAAGGCATAGCATCGACAGCGGCCACTGTTGATGCGGGGCACAGCGAAATGGATGGTGGATATATGAAGTAGCGCATAGTGCCGACCGGGGCGGGGGCTTGTATTGCCGCCCCAATTTGAGGACTATAACCCTAACCGAACCAACAAAGGAGGCAACCAATGGATGACTACACAGCAGCACGATTCGCTCAGGCTTACGAGCAACCATGGCCCGAGGACCACCCACGGTGTGAGTACTGCGGCGAGCACTTGACTGATGACGAGCAAGACCACGAAGGACCGAACGAACTGTGCAGCGAACACCGCACTGATGACCAACAGACAGAACAACAACAACCAACCCTAACGGAGGCAACCAATGGGTAAATCAACAACAAAGAAATGGGACCCCTACACACACATCACCGACCTTGTGATCGAAGGACTTGAGAAGGGCGTCGGCCCTTGGTCTAAGCCATGGCGACTGAAGCCGGGGATGTCCGATGGACTCAACGGTCTACTACCATTCAACCCCTGCACCAAGTCAGGCGGTCGAGTGTACAACGGCAACAACTCCTGGCTGCTGGCCATCCGTGGCCTGCACTTTGGATGGACCGACCCTCGGTTCTGCACCTTCAAGCAGGCAAAGGCGCGAGGCTGGCAGGTCAAGGACGGACAGAGCGGTGCCAAGGATGGGCCGGGTCCATCGCATGTGTACTTCTTCATCGTGAAGAGCTACCCGAAGCTGAGTACGCTGACCGGCGAGCCCTTGGTTGACAGCAACGGCAAGCCAATCATGTGGACATCATTCAAGCCGAAGGTGTACCGAGTGTGGAACTTCGAGCAACTCGATGGACCCGAGGCATGGGTGACCGAAGAGGAAGAGGTGACTGAGGAGGTGACCGAGGAGGAGACCCCTGCACTCAAGCATGACCTCGCATGGGAAGTCATCGAGGCATGGCGACAGGTGGTGCCTACCAAGTTTGGTGGAGGGCGAGCATTCTATGTGCCTTCCGCTGACCGCATCCAACTGCCAGAGTACGAGGCGTTCGACTCCGAGGAGGACGCGCTGTCCACCGAGTTCCATGAGGACATCCACTCCACGGGGCATGAGTCCCGAGAGGAGCGAGACTTCTCAGGACGATTCGGCAACGAGGCATACGCCTTTGAGGAGTTGGTAGCAGAGCTTGGGTCTGCGAACCTCATGGCTGCGACCGGCGTAGTCGGTCCCGGCATTGTCCGAGAGGACCACGTCCAGTACCTACAAAGCTGGATCAAGGTGCTCAAGAAAGACAACAGGGCGCTGTTCACGGCGAGCAAGCAGGCCCGCCAAGCAACCGAACGCATCCTAAAGAACCATGAACAATCCGTGTCGGCGGTCAGGGAGACAACGGAGAAGGCTGCGTAAGCAGTCGCAACGGGGTGAGGGTAGGGACATACCCTGCTCTCATCCCAACCCTGGCTCAGAACGAAACACACGCCCAGCAATAGCCTTCTTGGGCCGACGTTGGAAGCAACTATCAAAAGGTCGGCTGTTATCAGCAGAGAAAGGCGAACCTCGTGATGAAGGATGCGAGGATGAGCGAGCCGGTGGCCAAGGTTCGTGAATCGAAAACCCCACCACGGCATCGGTGCAAGATAGTGACAAGGCACTGCACAGACCCTGCCGGGGGTTCCTTCCCCCCCAACACAACACACGCCCAGCAATGGGCACTGGAGGCAACCATGACCGATACCTTTCCCATCCTGCTAACCGGGGAGAACCTTCCCACCCTACACCGAGAATACTATGATGACTCGCTTGGTAGGAGGGTCAATCTCGACAACCCCGACTGGTCTAAATCAACCCGCGCTGACCTTGAGCGAGTCCTCGTAGAGACTGGGGCGTGGGAACAATCCGAGGCCGCTGAGTACTCGCTTCCTCGACTGCATGGCATCTGCCTCTGGTTGCTGGAAGGCCGATACGACGAAGAAGGAGGTGAGTGATGCCATTCCCCCTCATTCTAAAGCAACCCAAGCAAGTCAAACTTTGGCTCCCGCGCGTATAAGATCTAATAACAACAACACCATAGAGGCAACTAATGAAAAACTATACACTATACATTGCAGAGATTGACAACCTACCGGAGGACGCCACAATCGACGAACTGGCGTTTCTTTACTACAAACGCCACCAAGATACACCGGGCGCTGTTCACATGTTCCAAGTCAAGGCGACAGGCATGGAGGAAGCAACGGAGCGCTTGCGTGGTCAAGCATTCAACAAAGGCTGGTCTATTCATAACACCCTTTCAATCGTGGTTGACGGGGCAGGCCTGAGATACCGCGACTGGATTGAGATGAACTTTGACGAGGCGAACAACGAGTTGTTCAAAGCCAAGGACGAAGCAGCCAAGTGGGCGACTGCTTTGCATAAACTAAACCAAACAGGAGGCAACCAATGAGATACGAAATGTTCTACACCGTCACGATACAGAGAGGCGGCTGCGTAGAGGTAGAGGCAAGCAACCCCGAGGAGGCTAAGGCAATCGCCATGGCCTTCCTCACAGAATCAGATGAGTCCAGCGTCACCCGCTCTTGGCCTGACTGCGTGGACATGGACGATCCCAAGTACGTTCTTGATGAACCCACAACGAAGAGAGTGATGGATGCAATGCTCGAAGGATGCCTATGATGAGGCTGGCAGTAATGAGTTGGCTTTGCGCCTTTGCCTGGGCCGTCATGCAAATGCATGTATGGCTCCGGTGATGGCCAAGCCATCAGCACTGGAGCTAATCGTTGCAAGGGCCCTTGAACATTGGTTGAGGAAACCAAGAATGTCCCAACCTAAAACCAAGAACGTCCCAAAAGATAAGCGTAAACCATTGAAATGATTAGCGTCTGGTTTTGCAAATGTCCCAAGCCATTGTGTGAAATGTCCCAAGTGTCCCAAGGTTGAAGGCCTAAGCATCTGGAATCACTGTGTTCCATTCGGGCAAATGTCCCAGCCTGACATTCAAAGTTCCCTTCTCCCCCAGACCCCCTCTACCCTCAAATACTTCTAATTGGTATAGATATACACTAGTAGGTATATGAATCTAATAAAAGATAATTGGATCTAATAAGATCTCAGCGACCTGTCAACCAACCAAAGGACCACACCATGAAAACCATAGAACAATTAGAGGACATGCTTGAAGCGAGTATCTCAACCAGGGATTACCGAGCCGAGCACGGTAGCGACGAAAAATACTTTGAAGCCGTTGAGGAGACTGCCAGACTTCAAGCCCTACTCGACGCGAGGCGCAACCTTGACGCCATTCGCAATAGAACCAACAACTAAAGGACCCAAGACTATGCCAACCCAAGCACGCATAGAGAAAGAGCTAATCGCCCTAATAGAAAGCAACCCCTTACTTTTGGAGGAAGCCAAGGAACTACTCGGCAAACTACCAATGTCGAACGACTGGGCCTTGCTCTCCTACGGGGAAGAGGTTGTCGACTACCTCGTCTATACCGAGGGAGCAGAGGTAAACAACCAAGACTTTCTATTCACCCAACCAACTCAACAACAAAGAGAGGAAACCCCATGAGAACATTCAACAACCGACAGATGAGCGCAGCTTTCCAGAAGCTGGGCTTCCGTAAATCCGAATATCAACTGACCCGGATGGGCATAAGCTACAAGCACCCATGGTCCAAGGCCCTGTTCACATTCGCTAAGGCCGAGAACGGCGGTATCACTTGCTCCGCTCCCGGCGAGGATAAGCTGTGGAGCTTCCCCCTCGGACTAACTCAAGAGAAGTTCGAGGCGTTCGAACAGGCTGGCGTTCGATTCCCTTGGGTAGAGGACAGCAATGCTGACCAGATAGGAGTGCGCGAAGTCCTGCTATGCATAGCCCGAGGCTTTGGCGAGATGCTCGAAGAGGAAGTGGACTGCGACGAGTGTGGCGAGGTGGAGTATCGGGCCCACATGGTCCAAGGACCCAACGGGCTTTTGATACATGAAGACTGTGTAGAAGAAGTAGCAGACTGGAATGAACACCCAGATGCATTTACCAAACGCATGCTTGAACGGCGTGCCCAACAACAACAGGAGAGTGAAGTATGAGCGACAAAGAACGGCAAGGAACAATCTTAGAAACCGTGACGACGGAAGGAGGCACCGTCTACGAACTGCGACAGGATGGACACTACTGCAAACTCTACACTGTAGGAGAGCACGGCTACTTCTGTGGCTACGTCAGTAACCCTGAGTACATGCAAGACGCCATCGACAACCACGAGGAGGAGATGAGAATCATGCTCGCTGAAGCACGAGAAGAGTTTGGAATCTAACTGACAACCAACAACCAACAACCAACAACCAACAAAGAGAGGCAACCAATGTTCAATCACAACACACAAATCAACCGAGCCGGGGCAGCAATGACCCGAGCATTCCAACAAGCAGCCGAGGAGCTTATCCGTCAGCGAAACAGCAACGACTGCTGGGACCTAAAGCAACTCGGGGTCAAGCGAAAGACCTTCAAGGGTGTGAAGCTTCATCGAGTCCTTCTATGCAAGGGCTTCAACCAACCCCGCATCGCCGTAAGCAATGGCAGTATTGCATTCGACTTGGTAGGCAGCGAGCAGCATGACGCTTGGCTCGACACCAACCACGATGTCAATGCTTGCACCGGGCCAAGCTGGGAGAAGCAAGAGGTAGGCATCAACCCTGAAGTCTTCGACCAAAGCGGCTGGCTTGTCCAGAAGCTGCACCACGAGAAGGCAGGGGTGAATGCCGTGCTGCTCAACGCTGCACTCAAGTGGGTAGGCGACGGACCTGTCTCAATCACTCAGAAGCCAACCGAGCCACTCGGACCCATCCTTGTGCAGAACACGGAGAAGCTTGTGTCGGTGGTAGTGATGCCAGTCCGACTCACCTAAACACTAACGACCTGGACACGTCATCAAACTGTCCACCCACCAACCAACTGACAACCTATGGAGGCAACCATGTCACAACGAATCAATCAAGCAGACCTATACGCCGTGCTCGCACGAATCAATCACGCCACAGGAAACAAGGAGGAGGCATGGACCAAGCAGGCAGACGGCACCCACAAAGCTAACGTCGGCACCTATGTTCTTGACTGGGCCTATGGCGGAGTTCGTCTATCCCAACTGACCAATGCCGGGGGAGGCGAGCGCGACATCACAGGCCGGGCAACCAAGCGCGAAACCTACCACAGAATGCACGCCTTTCTTAGCGGGCTCGAAGGAGGTAGGTGATGGGTTTTCTCGACAGGGAGTTCAACCCCACCTACAAGACGCGGTGGCTGCCATCCAAGAAAGTGCTGAAGCCAGGACAGAAAACCTATCGAGTGAAGGAGAGAGAGGATCACTACGAGCAGACTTGCGACCAAATGGACAGGCTTAGTGAGCTATTACAAGAGCCACCCTCATTGAGTGATGGGGGGTTCAAACCATGACAAAGGTGTACCTTGTACGATTCAACGTAGGAGTGGAGACCTATGCAAAGGTCTGTCACTGGCTGCCTGGAGGTGGATATGCCAGGACGATTGGCGACATGCTTCTGAAGTTCATGGTCGATCTCTACCAGGGAGAAACAAAGCCCCGCTTTACCAGCCCAACCATCTTGGCAACAAGGTGGGTGGTGTGGTCATGCCAACAGCAGAACAAGAGGCATCCACTAAGGGTAGAGAACATCGGTGTAGTCTCAAACGAACGCTATGTTTTTGCGGACTATGTGTTCGACATCAACTGCGATCAACTGGGGCCACTAACCAACCTGCCAGACATCAGATGCACCCGCGTCAATCACAACGGAGGAGAGAACAAACCAGTAAAACTTCAACCATTTAGCATGTACCGACAACTCATGCTGGAGGAGAAAACAGAACCAATGATCATTGAAGACAGCATGCTGTGACATATCGTGACAGCTAAACATAAACAACGTGGTTACTATGTAGCTACGGAGGCAACAACTATGGGACATTCAATCCCCGACCAAGACATGACCGATGCGCTCATCGTAGCACTCGGTAAACTTATCAACAACAAGACGTTCAAGACCGCTCGTCAAAAGCTGGAGCCTGGTTCATACGATGTGCCAGTGTTGGTCCACGGAACCTTACAGGTTGACGTGGCAGAGGACTACAGTCGCAAGGGAACAAGCCGTATCCCTTACACCGTCGTCATTGCATTGCTTCTCAAGCATGCTGGCTACACCAAGAAGTCCTCAGTGCGGACGCTGACAAAGGTGTTTCGTGAAGCTCACGAGATGGACAAGGACGCAGCCAAGCTTCTCATGCAGGAGTACGGACTCACTGAAGCCTTGACTACAGTGCAGAAGATTGTGGCTGACTCGCTTCCACCTATCCACGCCAAGGGTGTGGTCAAGGTTCAGAGCGAAGGCTTGGTAATCGAGCAGCGTGAGTTGACTCGCTCCGAGGCTGAAGCCCTGTTCCCTGCCGCAGCGGTGGCAGAGGATCGCAAGCTCAAGCCACGCAAAGAAGAAGAAGGAGGTGAGTGATGACTGCTAAGCAAGCAATTGACCGGCTCAAGGCTGCCGGTATTGACGTTAGAACTGCTCCCGCCACGGAGGTGGTTGAAAAACTGACCGAGCTTGCTACCGAGCTTCGGTGGTCTAACCCGGCCGAAAGGGCCAACAACATGCTGGCGCACCTTCAAGGGTTGACCGCCATCTTAGAAGGAGGTGAGTGATGGAATATGAATACAAACCTGGAGAGTTCTTTAGATTCGAAAGCGAACAAGAGAAGAAAGAGTTTCAGGAGGAGGCCGACGACCGAGCCGTCCCCCTTGCTCAAGTCATTCAAGAGAACATCGACGAACAAAACCATGTCGGCGGTGCCGAGGATGGACAATGGATGCGGGACAACGATCCCGACTGGAGGTACGGATGAGCGCCAAAGGATGTAAAGGCAGAGGCGGTAACGCTAATGGCAAGAAGAACGAGGGCCGCCGTCACGGTGGCGGTGGAAGTGGTAAAGGCAAGCGCCGTCGCGCTTCTGCCTCGCGCGTAGAGAAGGCTCACGAAACCGTTGAGCGTCGAGCGGGAAAGAAAGAAGCCACGGAGTATGACCCCGACTCCATCATGGGAATCATGGAAAACATAAAGAGTCTGGCCGACCAGATCAAAGGAGGTGAATAATGGGAGAAAAGAAGATTAGCGAAGAGATGATCCGCAAGATCATGACCGATGGCATCACGATGAAATGGGCTGATGGTAGAGAGAAGACCATTAGGATCACGGCAAAAGAAGCGGAACAACTCCGCCAAGGAGAAACGGTCCAACTCCACAAACGTCCTCTTATGGGAGGTGAGTGATGAGGTACGTTGAAAAAAGGTGCTGCGATTGCGGCACGGTAATGAGAATAGACACCGCAGCATGGAAGGGGGATGTGTCCCGCATCATGTATGAAGCTATTAGTTGCGATGCTTGTTGCGCTAAGGACGAAGCCGACGAGGGGGAATGGGACGATGACGACGACAGCGCGTGGCGTTCTGAACAACCCTTGCGCGTAGCTGAAGGGTGGGTGGAGTGATGAGATTCTATATGGTTGATTTAGCCGATTCAGGCATTGATCAGATTCCAAAAGAACACACCTACTGTTTCACGAACCTTGTAAAAGCGAGAAGGTTTGCCGAAGCTAAATACAAGGAAGGAGTGGAGTGGTCGGAGCGCGATGCTTGTTACCATCTTATGATTTCCCTTAACAGGGTTGACCTACCGAAGATGTCCAGCAAGAAGAAAGTGTTGGCTGTTGCTGGCTTTGGCTGGTGCAGGTACAGCACCGAGCTTCAAAGGTGGAACACATCATTCGACAGTGACGGACGCCCAAAAGGATTTGAGGACACACCCTGCTACGGTGCCCCCGGCAACGCCCCTTACGCTGGAGGCGAAGCGCCCTCTTCCCTGGATTGGCGTCAAACTCCGACCTTATCGGAATGGCGCGACAGCCAAGGAGGTGAGTGATGAAGTTCTACGCAGTTCTGTACAAATACGATGGCCTGGACAGTGAAGAAACCTTTGCTGAATGGTTTACCACTAAGACAGAAGCCATTGCCAGGGCAAAGGAAATCAGCATCGACCCCGATGATGTCCTCTATTGTGGTGTCAACGTATTCAAGGCTGAAGTGCCAACCACAAAGAAAGCTTTGCTGGAATGGTTGAACGATTGCCATGGAGTTCAGACCGTGCCGGGGTGCCACCAAATCTGGGAACAACCAAGTGACGGCAAATGGGGGAGTGAGAACTACAAAGATGTCTTTGGAGGAGTGAGTGATGGATGACTCATACGAGTACGTCAGGCTTGACGATGAGTTCTGCGATCCTTTCAGGGAGCCCACTATCATTCGCCTGCTTTCGCACGCAACCGATGGACTCTGCTTCAAGCTCGGCAAACCAGAGTCGCGGGGGGAGGAACAAACGCATCCAATCATCCGGGCTTTTGTCGAGGTGGCTTCCAGCGATTCCACTTATTGCTTTCCTCCAAACAGTCCCAAGATGTCTATAAATGGGTTCATCGCAATGTCCAGGTTCGTAGAGAACATGGTCCAACTTGAGACAGAACGGATCATCAAAGCCGGGAAAAATGCTACGCACGTTTCTGCAAGGAAGCTTTACTATGCACAGATCAATGCTCTAAATCGCCACCAAGACAGAATCAGAATCACTACGGGTGAGCTTCTACGTTTGCGTGACGAGCTTGAGAATGGCTTTTGTCACGGCGATTCTTGGGAAGAGCGAGTTTCTCAAGGAGGTGAGTGATGAAGAGAAGCAAATGGATTGAGACCGAGGTCGAGGAGGGGGGCAAGGTGTTCTTGCTCCCCGTTCGATGTCGTCTTGAAGTCAAGGACAATTACGTCCGAACAACAGTGCAAAGCAGGGATGCAAATACCGGCAAGTGGAATACCAAGATGCATTCAGAACCTATGCACATACCAAATACAAATACAATATCAATGGATGCATTGAACGAAATGGCTCAGAAGTTTGCTGACAAACTCATCGAGTCTACTGAAACTTCATTGCACCCTGACTGGGAGGTAGAGCATGGGCGAGCAATTTAATCTTGAAGACATCAACAGCATCGGACTAAACAATCATCAGTGGATGATGGTCATCCAAGGACTGCAACGGAACCTTTTGTATTCGAGGAACTCAATCGCGAAACACCGCGAGCTATACTCGGTTGACGCAGATCCAAAAAACACACGAGCAATAGCCGCCTACAGGGAGGACATCGAGAAGCATCAGGATATGCTGAAGTTCATTAGACAAAAGATTTTTACTAATGACGAGCGGAAAAATGTTCCCGACTTTTGAACGACAACCTATAGATGTTAGCGCGGTATCTGCTGCACACAAAGAGGCGACCAAGGCGCTTAGGAAGGCAAGGGCTTCCGGCTCTACAGGACTTGAGGCCGCTGTCATTGCTCAACGAGAGAAGAACAACACCTACAAAAAACTAACGGGGACTGACCTCCCCGGTTTCAAAACGGAGGCAACTATGGAACCACTATCTAACTACGACGCTGTCGGTCTGGCCGAGGGCTTTGTCGAGGGAACTGATGACCAACGCATCCAAGCGTGGCAGCAACTCATTGACACTGGCCTGGTCTGGCAGCTTCAGGGCGGCTTCGGGCGGACAGCAATGAGTCTGATTGAATCAGGCATCTGCTCACCACCCAAACCAATCCCCGCACCTTAGCGGTTGCGTGCCCACCCAGTACCCCTGGACTCCTGTGTTCTGGCCTTCGCATAACGCTCAAGGATACGGACAGCCGCAGACCTGGCCTTCTTTGCACTCGACAAGTCGAGCGTCTTGAGGTCTGTAAAGTTTGCAGCCTTACCTCTCCGGCTCTTTCTGCAATCCCTATAGGCGAGAGCATCCTCGGACGATGACAGAAGAACACGAAACAAAGGGCCGTCTTGGTTGTACAGCATGTCAGACAGAGACCTTGTCTGTTCTGGGAGAGTCATCAAGTCTTCAAGAACCTCTTGGTCAACGTCATCCCAGTCAAGCACTTCATCTATGAGTGACTCAGACAATCTCCTCCAACCAGACTTGATGGGCCATGGCCGCTTAGGGACCACGGATAGATAACAGTTGATGGACGACTTCTGAGTTAGCCCACAAAACTCCCTAAGAGTTCTGGTTATCTCCGCCCTTGTGAAACCATCGAGTCGCATCTCTCGTACAATCTCTTGATGTTCACCTTTCCAAAGACGACTACGCATGAAACGATCCACAATAAGAACCGCAGAATCCAGAGCAATCAATGTCGCTGATGGAAGCGAAGTACCCGCAGCACCCTGGCATTATGGTGCCGTCCAAGCATGGCTTGCCTGGCGCAAGGTGCAGCAAGAAATGGGAGACAGCATCTTGCTCAAGGACTTCTCCGCTGACTGTAGCAGTACGATGGTGCGCGTTGTCGCGCTTCTGTCTGGTCTCAACAAAGGCTCGGGATCATTTAATGCCGTGCATAAGTGGTGCATTGAAATCTCAGCCTCTTGGAAAGAGCGGGGTGTGCCTTACGAGATGTGGTTGCTGGCACGACCGGATGGAACGATTGGAGCGAAAGCAAGAAAAACTACTGGCAACAAAGCCAAGACTGTATAATGTATGCATACACAAGGAGGAAACTAAAAAGCACCATGACGAACTCTTTGCCTGTTCACCCACATGTGTTCTGGGCACCAACGACAACCTTTAAAATCCCCACCAACAACTTCAAAATATGCTGGAAACGGGGGCCCAGACGGGAAGCAATGGGGGCAGACCCGATCAATAACCTTGGCGACATAACTACTAACGATAACCCTATCGCCTATACAAAGACTCTTTGGAAGCGGATTGCCGCTATCAGCACGAGGAAACAAGGAAACAACCATGATAAGAACTACACCTAAACCAAAAGAAACACACGCCCAGAAATTCTACAGGCTTTCCAAATGCAAATCAATGGCAGAGTTTGCACGCAAGACAAGCTTCCACCCAGTGACAATAAGAACATATCTCCTTCCATCCGATAGGAAAAGCTGGAGACCAACACCTATCCCTGCTTTGCATAACTGGGCACAAGCCCTCAAGGAAGGCGGCGGGCCATCAATCGCTATTGGTCTTTGGCCTGACGGGGAAGTGACCTTTGAAGTCGAGCAAGAATAAGAGACCAAAGTATTGGTCAAACTGGAGAGAGGACTCAAAGCTATCGAGCATAGTGGCTTCCTATGAGATCTTCATAGGGGATAGACTGTCTGTTGTATCGTTCACTAATACAGGCGCACCCATAATGGAGATAGTCTCGCCAAAAAGATCACTAAGAAAAAAAGCAAAAAAAGCAGGGATGATTTATGGGCGATGGCCAACAGAAAACGGTGGAGAACGGCGCGGGTGGATACCTGGCCGACCTGATGAGCCGTTAGAAACAAACCCTTATTTAATTGAAAAGCGTTGATGAGTAGTAAAAGTCGGTTAGACTTAAACCTGTCAGGTGTTGGTTGCCTCCAACCACGACGTTGCGACCCCGGTAGTGTCGGTCCCTATCGGGGTCGCTTTACGTCCAGCTAAGACTGTTGAGAATATCCATCGGCGGCCCAGCCGCCCCCTTTGAGTGAGAAGCTTGTCCGCGATACCATCTTATTGGTCCGCTTAGACTGGCACTTTGGACACACCTGGGCTTTGTCGCGCTCCGCTTGGGACAAGAGCTTATCGAACTGAGCAGCGCAGTTGTCACAACGATATTCAAAGATGGGCATTTTAGTACCAGGTTGGTTGACTGTCCTCATCATCAAGGTCTTTCCTTATACGCTTAACCTGTGTGAATTCAACGGGCCTCACTACCTGCCGAGTCTTGTCCTCAAACTTCTGGTTACTCGCATTCCAATCCACATGCACAGTGCCGGTCGCTCCGTTGCGATGCTTGGATATAATAATCTCAGCGTCTGAGGGGTCAGCCCTTTCATCGTAGTAACTGTGCCTATAAAGGAACATCACCACGTCTGCGTCTTGTTCCAGTGAGCCAGAACCTCTTAGGTCTGACAGCATGGGCCGCTTGTTGGTGCGCTGCTCGCAGCCACGGTTGAGTTGGGCAAGGCAGAGGATAGGCACATCCAAATCTCTTGACAGCACCTTTAATGCACTGGACACCTGTGAAACACTTTGCTCCATACTCTCCGCTTTTGGCGGTCGAATAAGTTGCAGGTAGTCCACCACGATCAAACCAAGATCGGGCTGCCTTGACTTAAGGCGGCGTGCTTGTGCAGATATTTTTGCAATACTGATCCCAGCCTTATCTGAAACATACAAGGGAGAATCGTGAAGGAACTCAAGCGCTGACGTTTCAAGCCGGTCCCAATCTTTAGAGCTAAGGTCTCCCGTCTTTATGTTCCAAGCGTTTACCTTGGCAAGTGAAGAAGCCATTCGGTCAGTCAGTTGATCCGCGCTCATCTCTAAAGAAAAGAAAGCCACAGGTACTCGTGCCTCTAAAGCAGCAACCGCAAGGTTTAAAGACATGGCTGTCTTGCCCATGGAGGGTCGAGCAGCCAGCAGCGTTAGGCCAGGGTGAAGACCACTTAGCACATTGTCCAATGCCACAAGGCCCGTAGACAGGGCAGTCACAGAGCCGCTGGCCTTTAGCGCAGCGAGCCTCTCCCAGCGATCCTGGGCCCGCTCAACGAGTTGAGGGCCCTCATGCCAGTCGTCTCCACGTTGTCTGCCAGCAATGTCTAGTAGGTCCTTCTGGCCTTGTTCAATAAGCTCATCAATCTCTAAGCTTCCATCAGTAGCGCAAGCCTGTAGGTGTGAAGAGGCTAAGACCATCCGTCTACGGATAGCCTTCTCCCTCATGTTTTTAGCGTGGTAAGAAACCGAGTCGAGCACAGGGCAACAGTCAGGTAGGCTCGTGATGTATGCGAGTTCGTTATATTTAGATGCTGAGTTTGTGTTTACGAGGTGCTCACAAACCATCAAGATATCAACGTGTTTGCCACTGTGAACCCACGAGCGAATCAAGCGATAAAGGTTTTTGTGTTTGTTGCTATAGAAATCGTCTGGTTCAATCTCACCAGCAACGTCATTCAATAGTGTGGAGTCTGATAGTAAACCTCCGAGAACAACTTTTTCGCTTTGGATACTGTTAGGAAACTGCTTGTTGGTCATCGGTGGTTGCCTCTACTAATGATTTTGTTTTGAGTGTTGCTCTGAAGCTCAGTCCGAACCTCTGATAGAAATTGATCGCGCACAACTTGTTGCTGTTTTCCGGGCCGGAGGGTTCCTAAAAATCTCCAACCCCCCACTGAGTCAACAGCCTCACCCATTGCGTCATGCACCCTTCGTATACTGTGAAGCGATGTTGGCTGAGAAGGATAAGCCCCAACCAAGAACAGCAGGTGCTCCCACAGAGCCTCGTACTTAGGCTCAAACGATTGCTTCTTAGGTGGAATGAATACCCATTCATTTCCATCCCACCGTTCACCGGCAAGCGTCACGTTGCGATCCACCTTCTCCCTATTAAGAAGATTGGCGATGTCCATGTATCCCTGCTGTCGCCAGCTATCGACCAAGAAGTCACCGTCTGGAAACTCAAATGCCATTCGGACAACAAGGATAAGATCCTGAGCGGTATGGCCCCCAACCAAAGCGGCCCGTAACACACGCTCTCTACCCTTCGTTAGCTTGTTGTGGCGATGGGTCCTTCGGTATTGAGCTAACTCCCAGACATCAAACACAGTTCGGATCTCTACAACAAATCGTTCAGCACGTTTTGGGACGATGACAGCAGCAGGTTGGGACGCAAAAAGAACCAGGCTTTCTGTGATTACAGTGGTTTGCGTATCCTCAACAGCGATAGTTTGGGACGGCGCAGTATCTGTGTTGGGACATTTTAGTTTAAATCGCTCCAGTATCGAGCGTGTTTTTCTTTCGGTGAGGCCCCATCGACTCATTAGTTTTCGGCGCGGCGGCACACTTCCCATTTCAATCTCAAGAAAACCAATATCAATTTCGGCCAACTCTATTGGCCATGGTTTCTTTACGGCCTGCCTAACCCGCCTCCACGCATCAGCGGTTATTAATAATCCGGTCGGTCCACTGTCTTTATTCATCTTGCCATCGGTCCTTTCCACTTCTACTGATTCATAGCGAAAACTGTTTGACTGTCAATGCCTGTGACAAATCATGACAATTCGTTTTGCAAATTTCTAAGGCCCCACATTGCGATACACGCCGCGTCAGCAATGCCGTCGTGAGCTTTGCGTTTTCTGCCTGGTGATAAATCCAGTTTGGGTAGCCGCTGTTTACAAAGATAAATGGCGCGGCCCTTTCCTGAGCCGGGGACATCTCGGAGCACTGACTTTTGCCAGGTCTTAGGATGCACCACCGAACAGGGGATGGCTAATGTCCCTATTACACCAAGCCACAAGCCGTACCCCATCCCAAGCGAAAACATTGAAGTCCCGCCCTGTGACGGCATGGCCTGCTGCTTTTCTATACATACAAGACGCACTTCTTGTAGCGCATGAAGCTCAGTTAAATGATTCCCCATGGCGACCGCGTCATATTCTCGTCGGCTACCTTTCCCAATCGGAACTGTGAACCGCTCCTTGGTAAGCACCACACTCCTTATGATTCCGTGTTCGTCCATGGCGACAACCGCGCCGTCTTTCCCTGGGTCAATTGCTACTACTAAACTCATTTTCTGCCTCCAATATCTCGGGTACAAGATCGTCAAACATAAGAGCACCAGGCTTTACGCCAAGCCTTTTCGACAACCGTTCAAGACGAGCCTTTCTTGGGGCAACACGGCCAGACATATACCGCTTCAAAAGCGAGTAGTCTATGCCTGTTTCCCTGGAAAACTGCCTGAACCCGCAGCCGTAAGCTTGGATTAGGTAGTGAAGGTTCTGACCAAATATTCGATAGGGCTCGTTCATTGTTTCTACTATATAGTATTGGGGGCAAAATGCACACCCACCCTTGACAGGGCGCATGAAATGCGCCAAGTTCTTTTGGAGGCGGTCAGTTTATGGCTCGTCATTACATTATGCTAATCCAAGGAGAGCACCCGTGTCTATTTTACCAGAAGTTCCTGAGACTCTAATGAAGGAAAGCAATTCAAGAAAGCTTACAGACCCAAGCGTTTTGATTGCCACGGCTAACCGCATGCTTTCCAAGGTCACAGTTGAGGGTAATGCAGAGCATCGGACCCGTAGCTTGATCGCTCGCTGGCACGTATCAAACCTTCTCAGCGCTATTGATGAGGCCACTTGGTTTAATATGGTATCGGCAACGCTTGACGGACAGAAGAAAACTTTAAACAACATGCAGTCAAACGGCGACTGGCAGCCCTGCGGTTTCGAGGCTGAGATCCGCGAGCACGAAGGAGATGCCGTCTTGATGCTCGGTGTTGAATGGACAGATGAAAACGGGGGGGAAGATGTTGTCTATCAGAACGGTGCCCCTGTTGTAAACGTTAACGTCACTACAAAAAGCGAATCGAGCGGCGACAACGCAATGACTCTTGAGATCTTAAAGATGCTGGCCGCAGGCCAAGTCAATGCTAACGAAGCCATTTCACGCTTAGAGGGCGTTCTCTCGTCAGCAGATGAGGAAGAAGTCATTAAGGAAGCAGAGCCTACAGCCAAACCTAAGACAGCAACCACTAACAAAAAGCGCTCAATCGGAAAACGACCTACGAACTGATCGGCGCTCATCAGGATGAATCCTTTGGACCGACCCATCGGCACTAAGAAGCCCTGCAAGTTCGAGGTTTTTACCTCGTTCCAGGGCGACCTTTGGTTTATCTCCAGAGTCCACCGCTTTTTTGGCATACTTGGCGGCTCTTGCGATTCCTTGATGACTAATTTTATTTTTCATAAAAACATTATACCCCACGGAGTACAACTTGACTAAACCTGAAGGCTGGCACGAGGCAAGAATGTCTGGTTTGGGGGGCTCCGACATTGCGGCAGTCCTCGGATTATCTAAATGGACCAGTCCCATTGACGTGTGGAATCAGAAGCGAGGGCTTGTTGAGCCACTTGATGAAACCAACCCAATGAGGCGAGGCCGTTTGTTAGAACCTGCTATTGCTGAATGGTATGCAGAAGAAACTGGTCTTGATGTTTTGAACGGTGAAGAGATGCCCATCGTTGGGCCAAAGCCATTTATGCTTGCAAGTCCTGATAGGTACGTCAGTGTTAACGGAGCCCGATTCGGGTTGGAGATTAAAACAGCGCGTAGCGCTGACGGCTGGGGAGACTCCCTTAGCGCTGGCGTGCCTGTCTATTATGCAACCCAGGCTGCTTGGTACATGGCTTGTACTGGTATTGACCGATGGGACTTTGCTGTTCTGTTCTTGGTCAACGATGAGTTCCGTCGTTACACGCTTTTTCGGGACAAGAAGACAGAGAAGAAGCTTGTAAAGAAATGTGGTGACTGGTGGGAGAAACACGTTTTACTTGGAGAGCCACCACCCATCGACGGATCATCGGCTGCTGACAAATATTTACAAGACAAGTTTAGCAATCCAAGTGATGAGTACCGTTCTCCAGACATAGAGGAGGAAGCTTTGATCTTTGATCTGGATGACATCCAAACGGAAATCAAGTCTTTGAAAGAAAAAGAATCGCTTTTAAAGAACAAAATTAAAGAACGTATAGGCAAAAACGCGGGCTTTCGTGGGGTGTTCGGAACCGTATCTTGGAAGCTTAGCAAGGGCCGGTCAAGCCTCAACTCCAAAGCTCTTAAGGAAAAACACCCAGACATAGCAAAAGCTTTTACTAGAACGTCTGAACCTGCAAGGATTTTAAGAATGAACATTCAACACAAGAGAGGCAACTAATGGCTAAAAACGAAATCGCTCAGAAACCAGTAACTAAGATGGACAAATTTAAAGATCTCATCAACGGTAAGATGAAGTCGCAAGTGGCAGCCATCTTACCGAAACACCTTACTCCTGAACGCCTGTGCAAGGTCATGATTGTTGAGGCAAGCAGAACTCCTAAGCTATTGGAATGCACAACCATTTCCGTGGCAGAGTCTATTATGCTGTCCGCTCAACTCGGGCTGGAGCCAGGCGGCACACTGGGCCACATCTACTTCATCCCATACGGAAACAAGTGTACGCCTATCATTGGCTACAAGGGATACCTTGAGCTTGCGAGACGTAGTGGACAAGTTGCTCGTCTTGATGCTCGTGTCGTCTACGAGGGAGAAAAGTTTGAGGTAACCGCTGGGCTGCATCCCAACATTGAACACGGTGTTCGTGGCGATGTAGACAGGTCTGACGACAAGATTATTGCCGCATACTCCGTTGCCGTACTCAAAGACGGCTCATGCTACTTCGAGGTTCTCTGGAAGGTAGACATCGACAAGGTGCGTCGTCGTTCTAAAGCAGGACGTAGCGGCCCATGGGTAGATGACTATTCCCGCATGGCTCGCAAGAGCGCTATCCGGGCGCTGTTTAATGGCGGCACCGTACCGATGTCGTTTGAGCTTGCAACGGCTGTTTCCGCAGACGGCGACGATCCTCACGCAAAAATGCCACCTATTGACATCACTCCGTGGGAAGACGATAGCAAACCCAAAGAGACTAACGGGATGAGCGACCTTGGCGCGGCACTTGCGTGAGGCCGGTCAAGCGAATCTGCTTTGAATGTGACCACCGCTATACGGGCGACGAACGTTGCCCTAAGTGCGGTTACTTTTCAGGCGAGCCAATCCCCAAAGTACATATAAGAATTCTTTTTAGGACTTCTTCTTAGGCGTCTTCTTCAGCGCTTTCTTCTGCCGGAGCCTCTTCTTCTGCCGGAGCCTCTTCTTCAGCGGGAGACGCTGGAGCAGGAGCCTCTGCCTCTTCAGCAGGGGCGACCTCGTCTGGGCCCATAAGTTGACAGGTGCCCAACGTCGTCGTCACAACGAGCGCTCCGCCGACCATGACTACTTTAAGGTTGAGACTTTTCCAAAATGCTTTTAGCTTTTCCATTTCTACCACTCCGTAATAAGGGTGTATGTGAAGGTAGGAGCCCAGTTAGGGTGAAAAGAGATTTGCTTTCGGCAGAGCGTAATTAGCTCATCGAAGTCAGATTCTCGCTTGAAAACTTGGCATCCAGCGGACCACTTATCCACATTTGAGGAGTTCGCCCCAGCTTTGTGGAGATTACAGCCGAAGAATCCCTCTTGGATGGTGCTTGGGTCCATGTCTACGACATCATCCCGGTTACCATCTCGGTATACTTTGATCGGCCCGTTCCGCTGACAGAGAGCGGTGTATTTTCCCCGATGCAGATCCAGTTTGTATGCGCTGCGGTACTGACCTTCTGCAATAATAGCCGTCCCGGCTTCTGTTCCATACTTTGTTGGATTCTCTAAACAGAAAGTGCCGGGGTCTGTAGTTGCGGCCCAGTATTTGATGACAAAGGGGCCATCGAGGTGCTCCCGATAGGCGCAACACAATAGATCATCGAACTTATTCGGCTTGGGATTAGCAGATCGGATTCCGATGATGTTCAAGTCATAGGGACTTGACCCATCGAAGACTTTATGCCCAAGAGCTTTGACCTGTAGCAGCAGAGGGGGGAGCATGTCGCTCATTATTTGGTTGCCCCCTGCCAGGTTTTGAGAGAGGAGTAGCACGATCTAATCTTCTCATCATAGGCATCCTTAGCAGGAGGCTCTTTCTTCTTAATTCCGAGCCGGACCACAGTCACGCAAGATTGGTTCACTTTTACCGTTTCGGTTGAATGCTGACGATACAAAGGAGTTGTTGTGTTCATTTCTTCAGCGAATCGATCAGATCACAAACGATATCGACAGCAAACCCGATGATCTTCTCTTCCTGCCGCTCATTGAGAATCGGCATGTTGACATGCTCATTCACAAACTTGACCACCCAGTCACGTTTTTTTTTGCCTGACTTTGGCTTAGGGAAGAGATCCTCTGCCATGAGGATTGCTTGATGAAGGATTTTGCCACGGTTGATTTTGTGTTTTGCCATTTTTAACTCAGTTGAATCCGGTAAATTGCGTCGTTGGTTGGGCTTGTGGTGCCAGCAGTCCCACCCCCATCTGTAACACATGCAGCCTTGATGCCTGCCGCGAAGGCTGCGCCGCTTGGACATGAATAGACCCGAAGCGCAGACGCGGGGCATTTAAAGGTGAAGTGTGGGTCGGTGGTCCCGACAGTAACGGAGCCCGTGGTGTCCCACAGTTTTACAAAAACGGCTGCTGTGTTTGCAGTGTTATCGATTTCGACCTTGAAAATCTTGCCGGAACTGCCCGTCAAAACGTCAACGGTACTGGTGGCGTCTGTTTGAACACAATAAACGCTTCCAACATCAGCAACAATGTTTGAAATACTAAGAGCCATAATTACCTCACAACCGCATGTAATTGCACAGTAACGGCTGGGCCGGTTGTTCCTGATGTTCCATCTTCTTGAACAGCAGCATAGCTGAAGTTGGTAAACTCAAGGCCCTCGATAATCGTCCATGAGACGGCCTCTGTTAGCTTGAAAATACAATCAGGAGCAGTGGTGCCTACAGTTGGGTTCGCGTTGTCATAGAGCTTTAAATAGGTAGTGCCGGACGGCACTTCCATAAACATCGTATAGATGGTGGCCGAACCACCAAAGACATCATCTATAGCAGTTTCGTCAACATCAGAATCTGTTAGTATAAAATCGGTCTTGGTAACTGAGGTTTTACCAGTGAAAACTGCCATTGTTTACCTACTTCTTTTGCAGATAGTTTAGCAGTATTTCGTTTTTTAGCAAACCATCCATTTCCACATCCTACTCTTGCCTACACTGACCTAACTCAGTCAGGAGCAGGCCGTAGCTTTCAATCATCCCCTTCCAGGCGGCAAGGGCTTCACGGGCGCGTTCTTCCGCATCATCACAGGTCTGCTCAACAACAGGAGCAGGAGCACTTCCACCCATCTGAAGACCGCCTATGCCACCTCCTCCTAGGATCACTACGAGGTATACCCAAGGCGGCACGCTTGCTAAGGGGTTTGGCGAGCCCTCACTCATCCCATGAAATGCAGGAAAACAGGAACGAAGACAACCAATGAGCCAATGATGGCTTGGTTACGATCCATGTGGCTGCGCAACAAACGAATATCCTTTTCCACCTGCGCCATGCGATGCTCAGAAACCCTCATCCGATTACCCAGCACAGCAACTTCAGTGGAAAGCTCGATCATCTTATTCTCTTTTTCCGCAGCCATAACGCCTCCCGTGTCTTCTTATAGCTACGCGCCGTCTGCCCCGCCAGCCCCCGCGACATACTCAACGGGGAAAAGGTCATCAAAGGAGCATTCAGTTTTTCCGTTTACGCTCAGCGGTATAGACATAACTTTTATGTTGAAAGCTACAGTATGGGCGGCGGTATTAGCTCCTGTTCTGTTTATCCACAGAGTCCAATAAATATCGTTATCAGACGAAATGTCGCCCTGAGCGTTAGTCTGGTGTAAATTCCAAGCCAGACTTTTTCCGTAGACCAAAGTTTGGTCATCATCAGCAGTTGTTTTATGCCCAACGGCATGCCCGCCCGCAAGCCTGTCGTTGCTCGTATTGATACAGCCGTGCCATCCTCTGATCCTTACATTTGAGCCAGCGCCAGAAGCAGAGGGCTTGATGTTTGCGTGCGCAGTTGCCTGTGTGGTGTCACTCTGGCATGGATACATTCGCCAATCGCCTGCGCTTTCATAAACGCCCACTCCGGTAGCTGGAAAAAGATCGCTGGTCACGCCGGTTGTGTAATCGTCATTGGCAGGTCTTTCGGACAAACCGAATGAAATGTTCAAGTCATTGACCGCAATAGGAGAACCGTCCGTTCCGATGGGGTTTCCATCTGCCTTCCACGGGTCTTGCATTCCGCCTGTTGCTGACTGGGATAGAGGTAAATCCACCAAAAAAAGATGACAGTAAGGAGAAGACATCTTGGTAACAGGTCGGCCAAAGATGTCTGTAACAGGCCAACTAAAACGAATAGCCATTTTCAGGTCAGTGCGTTCAGTGACTGGATCTCCAACTACTTTGATAACGCTGTACTGCGGGTAATCCGCACCACCAGAAGAGGTGTCTGGGTCGGTGCTGTCAATCCCAGTATTTATTCCAAAGTTATTGCTACCATCGGTTGTACCTGTAGTAGAAGCCGAGGCTCCTCCAAGGTACAGCCTTTTCCATAGGCCATGCGTTCCCGACAGCCCTGAAGGGTTAGCCACTGCCGTGCTGACAACAGAATTCGGTCCTGTCTTTCGGTCACGACGCCCCATCAGGCCGTAATCCGATTTACAAAACCATGAATCATGACAACGTTTGCGGAGCTTGCAAATGCCTTGATGTACAGTTCGTTTTGCATAAGAAGCCCCGGCACAACCGGCACTAAACCGGACTCGCCTGGGATTGTTACTTCAATATTTCCGTCTGGCGCGGTGGTTTCTCCCCACTCAATCGTCAACTTGACATCAGCGGAAGAAGAGTTCACAGCCCAAAGCCAAACCTCATCAATGTCAGAGGTTCCAGCCACGCCACGGTGAACAACATACCCTGCATCGGTGTTAACCGATGTGGCTGTATCCGTTAGCTTGATTCCTTTGCCCTGGGTGCAACCGCTAAGAAGCACTTTACTCATTGTAGCCATTTAATATTCCTATGAAAAAACTTGCATGTGAAGGATAAGATCTATGTCGTTTGATGCAGAACCGCCTGCCGACACCCAACTTAAGGTTCCAGCATTATCTGACTGGAGAACCAGATTGCTGCCAGGCAGCGCCGCAGGCCATGTATAGGTATGGTTCGTCCCGATGCTGGCCGCTGCTTTGTGGCCCACGAAGTTCGTACCGTTGTCCGAATCTTCATTCAAAAGAAGAGTCGCCGCTGATGTGGATGAGCCATAGACTCTAAGGCCGCCCGTCCCCTTGGGTTTCATAGAGATAGTGATGTTAGCGCTATCACCAAGAGCGCTAATCGCCGGGGCTGTACCGCTGGCTGCGTTCTGAACCTCAAGATAGTTTACCGCACTGCCCACCTCGCAGAACTTCAACAACGCGGTGCCGCTGCTATCCACAACGGCCTTTCCGTCAGCCACTTCGATGTCACCAGCCACTTCGATGTCACCAGTCACAACGATGTCACCGTCTGATTCAACCGTGAACTTGGTTCCAAGCGTTCCGTTTTCGGTAAGCTGCACGTCGAGCTTGGCGTCTTGGGTAGAAGCAGTTGCAGTGAATGCAGCCTCTTTAGAAATCAAGAACTTTGCAGCATCAACAGCAGTGCCACCCGTGTCCTCAAGGTCAAACTGAAGACTGACCTTTCCGGTCGTATCGTTAGCGTCCGACTCGTTTGTGAGCTTCAAAGCAACGAACTCTCCGTCAGTATCCTTGGTGACATGAAGTTGTGTTGCAGGGGTCGTTGTACCAATACCGACCCTATTATTGACCTCATCGACCGACAGTGTGCCGCCATCGATCTCCAGATCAGTTCCAACTATTCTCTGATTACCAAATCGGTTGTAGAATCCGCCCATTAATCCGCCCTTGCAACCCAGTTAAGTCTAGCTTTCTTCAATGTTACGGTTCCAGTGTCAACCTTAATGAACAAGTAGCACTTACCAGCCGTTGTCTGGGCCGCTGGGGATCGGACCCAGACCTCCATAGCAATAGCTGTGCTCAAGAGGCTTGTGTCCGTTAGTCCCGCATTGAGCGCTACAGACTGTGCTTCAGCCGTCATCGGATCATCACCAGTAGAGTCCCAAGTCAGAAAGCAAGACACAGTGGTTGGCGAACCACCCGTCACGTCTAACTGAAGCTCAAGATGAGACAGGTAGCACGCTTGGGGCATTTCCCTGGAGTTTGCATCGGCGGTTGAATCTTCATGAAGAAGAATCGCCCTACCGACAGCATACGATGTGACGTTTGAAGCTACGTCAGCGTCGTTGACAATAAAACCTTGATCAGCCATCACGGCCTCCTAGTTAGAAGAGGACGGATCAGGTAGACGGGTTGACGACATCTACGATAAACATGTCCGAGCGACAGGAGTTACCAGCATTTGCCACGCTCCAGTCAGCAGAGCACTGAAGGAAGTTGGCCGCAGTCACATCGATTGCAAACTCGGCTTTGAGCAACCATTTTGGAGCAGTTGCTACGGCGTCAGGGTCTTGATAAGAAATCATTGCGACAGCGGTGGTGGCTGTGCGGACCTGAATCATTGCGTGCAAAGCGAAAACATCGTTGTTTACAGCGTCAGGAGACGTTGAAGTAAATACCGCCTCATTAGAAGCAGTGGTCGCGCTCGTGCCAAGACGCAGGAAAATGGTCAGGGTATCAGTGCTGTTGGTTGCAGTAGCGATGCCTTGAGCCCAACACCGGATAGTCGATCCAGCAACAAGAGTGTTTGCCGGAATAGTATAAGAAGACAGCGCGGTTTCGGTGGTGCTGTTTGTGTGGGCAGTGCCTGCTGCAACCTGAGCATGAGCCTGACCACCGACGTGCATTTTGCTGCCGCTAGGTCCGCCATGGTCTACGAACATGGAGATTCCATGCTCAAGGGAGTTGCCGTTAGTGAGTTCTACAATCTGGGACATTTTGTTTCTCCTAAAAAAGAGTCGGGTTGGGATTGGGAAAATGGTAACACGGGAGAGCGCATTTAGTCACTACCTTCTGGTTGATAGCGATCTGATATATCAAGTGGTCGGTCACGGGTCTTGGCCTCCAACTCTCCAACAGCGCCCTGGAACGCCCGCTGGGTTCGGTAATAATGCATTAGTATTGCTGCGTCTTCAGTAGGCATTTGTTGTACGCCGAACAGGATTGACTTCCATCCTTCATCAACGCCAATCCGGGGCCTCGCACCACGGATCGGCTCTCCTTCTGGACCTTGTTGAAAATCAATGTCGCCGGTCTCAGGGTCAATTTGAAATCCTAACGCATTCATAGCCTTATCGAAATCTTCACCCTCCCCAAGGCGTTTATCGTCAACAAGCTTGCCTCTCTTTTCAATCCTCACAAGATGTTTGTAATATTTGAGATCGGCATCAAGCAATTGCGGAATAATCATACCAGCGCGACCAAATCTATTAAGACTGTCAATCATGCGTCCAGCAGGCGCAACGCCGACCGTTCCTTCTTTAAAGCCTTTGATCGGTTGGCTTCTGAGGGCAAGGCCAATCGGGGAGTAGTCAATCACCTCTCCAACATCGCCCATCCAACTAGTCCCAGGGGTGTCTTCACGCATTGGCATCACGGGTACTGGGCCATGCCAGATGTTCTGTAGAAGATACCAGTTCATTGTTTCTGCGGCTTCCCAGACGTGGGTCTGACCAGGAAACTCTTGCTCTTCGAATTCTTTAATTGGGCGAACTCTTCCCCCGACCCCCCTTAGCATCATGCCTCCAGTGGTCAGAATATCGTGCTGAGCCCAGAACGTGGGAATGCGCTCTTCCCTCATTTTAGTCCCTCTAAAGAAAGACTTTTGAATAGTCATGGCCATTGGAGCCTGAATCCAGGGGTTAAGCCTGGACATAAATCTCAACTGATTCTTCATTCTTTTCTGTCGTAGAATCACATTATCTGTTGGCAGAAAACTTCCAACAAACGAAAAGAAATCAAGCTGACCCTTTATCGCTTCCATCGCTGGAAGAATAGGCGCATTGTATCTGTTCATCTGGACCATACGATTAGCAGAGTTTCTTACGAACATGAGACCCAATCGCCCAACACTATAGTCGCTTTCGATTAAGGTTTCGTCACCATCTAAAAACACCCTATTAACACCGCGAGCAAGGCGGAACTGACCCATTATCCTGTGAGGGTTAGTGAGAAATGTGTCCCAAAACAAATCAAGGTTCTTTCTCTGAAAAGAGTAGAAAATAAAAATCTGCCGCATGTACTTCTTTTCGAAAGGAGTAAGATCCGAATAATCAAAAAGAGCACTCCTTGCCGATTTCGCCGCATCAGCAGGAGAGAGCCCCCTGCCAATACCTTCCGTAAACAACGCCACTCGATGGTAGTTATCAATGAACGTCGCAAAGTTAATTAACTGTTCATGATAAAATCTTAGAGACCGAACGGGACCAGGAAGCTCCACCCCTGCAAGGCCAGGATAATCTACTTCTTTATATGGCAGCTTCTCATACTCTGTTTCCCCCGTCATTTTCTCCCAAAAAGACGGCTCGTTTTTCTTAAGATCAGCGGCAATGGACCGCGCTGTTTCCATTGATAAGAATGAGCCAGACAAACCATGCTCGTGGCAAGACTTGGTAATGGCCTCCCTTGACCAAACTGTACCATCAGGCGTTACAATTGGTTTTATTTTTGAAAACCGCATTGTCGGAGTCCGCCCCCACAAAGCGGCGGAAACTTCAAGGGCGATACGAGGATGGCTCATTGAGGAGAAATACCCTCGCATGCCCACTTTTTGATACACTTGAAGCTGCGCTCCAAAAGCATTCGCTACATAATAGGGCAGGTTGACCATGAAAATACCTGACGTAAGCCCCATTTTGGTCATGCGGTATGACCAACTAAACGTGTTCATGGTGAAGTTCATGAGATCTGCTGAATTAATATAGTCTTTACGGAGCCGATCCTTCGCTCTCTTGGCTTTGTTCAACAAGCCTGGTAGAGCTTCAGCTTCAGGAAGATGCCCGCTTTCGGTTTTCAGCCTCGATCTCCCGGCTCTTGCAGAGGCTGTTCCAGCAACACGGTCAACCGCGTCGTTTATTTCATCCAAAAACAATTTTGGCGTGAGGGCCTCGGAGCCGTCCGAAAATCTGGTAAGCTCCCAGTTCTCAATATTAGCCCCGTATTTCATGCCCCACTTTTCAATAAGGTCTTGAGCAACAGTATATGCTTCAAGATCATCAACTACGACTTTTGTTACTACGTCACCCATAGTAGCTTGAGTTCGTCTATAGCCCCCTTCCTTTGAAAGGCGCTTCCTGGCTTGTTTGCTAAGTAGCCCAGCGCCCGGCCCGCTTCCCTGTAGCTTGCCGCCTCCTTCAGCTAAAAACCTAGGACCTTCAAGCCTTGATTGAAGACCTTCATGAAGAAGCGAACCGCTCTCATCAACAAGATGGCCAACCCCACCAAACTTCATTTCATCATTAAGATACAGCCTGACTCTCTCCGCGAACGCTCTTTTTTCAGCGATGCTTCGGATCGTGGACGGCGCAAGATCTTCAACCTTCACAGCCATTCCCATGTCAGTCATGTCATTAATCAAGCCCTTAAAAATACTTTGGGCTCTTAATCTAATAATGGTTTCCAACATCGCATGGGCAAGGTTGTATCGACCTGGATACTTGAGCGCAGTGCCGGTAGAATATCCTTTGTTTGCAAAGATTCTAAGAACCTCGCCCCACTCTCCACGGTAGAAGAGATTGTAGAACCTGATAGCATCGCCCCGTTCTGTAAAAGAGCCGTCTTTACGATTGAAGATCTTTCGCGCAGCCTCTGGTGAACCGGCCATTCCAACAATAATAGTTTCGACAGCGTCATCAGCCATGTGAAGTCGGCGGGATATGCCCTCTCCGAGAACTAAATAAGCTTCTGCAATAGCCTCGCGCATCAAAGGATCTTTTATTTCAACCTTGCCGTTTCTGAGCACAGTGCGTTCTGGTTCAGTTCTCTTGATAAGATCAATTTCACGTAGAAGTTCAATGGCTTTTCGTTCTGTGGGCAACATCAATCGGTTGTCCGCAAATGCTATCTGGATGTCATCAAGCCTTTCAACAACGACATCAAAAGATATGCCTCTCTGTGAATCGAAATATACCTCGACGTTATTCAAGGTCCTATATGATTGGTTGCTAATAGGTTGTTCAAGAACCTCTTTTAGCCCTTCAAGGGTTTCCCAAACGCCCGAGGCCATGCGACCTTCTTTCAGTGATTTCTGAACCCGCCTAATCCAGTTCGGAATATCGTCGATTTGACGAGACCTGCGCATGAAAAGCTCTTTTACAATAGGGCTTACAACCTCAGTGTCTACGCTCGTTTCTTTTCCGGTCTTTGATTTTCTAACATGAGCAAGCGGTGCTCTTGTTTTGAATTGCTTTTTAAGAGAGCGAACTATGCTGTCACCGCCAAGCGCTTTAAAACCTCTAGAACTCAAAACATTCTGTACAGCAGCATACCCAAGAGATTTCGGAACCTTTTTCATTTCCTTGGTCAAGCCAGTCCCGACCCCTACTACATGATCCCGAAGCATTTCACGTGTAATAAAATCGTAGTGAGCTTCAGGAAGAACACTTAAGTCTCCGTGTGGCCCAAGGTACTCACCAAGAACCGTTCTGACTGGATCTTTAGTTCTTGGATCAGCATAAAGCTCAAGAAGCAAAGATTTTAAGTTGACTTGTTGAAGCTCGGTAAGTTCAAAGACAGTTATTTCAACAGGAACTTCTCTGCCATCAGGAAGAATCTCAGTAGCGACCTCCCATTCTGGCATGCCGTCCTCTCCGATTATTTCGTCTCCAAACCGATCCAACTTTGCCCGTTCTTTTGGAACCTTTTTCATTTGCTTTTTTAAAGCATGCGGGTCACCGAACACCGAATAGGTTCGAAGCTGCACCTCTTCAAGATACCTGGGAAGCATACGCGCAGGAACAATGCTTCTTGTTGAAAAGCTCAACCAGTTGTTCGTATATTTTGTGCGAGACATCTCTCTTGAGACGTATTCAACCGCCTTCTGCATTGTCTTGAAGGTGTCCACCTCCGTGACATCATCGCCAAGCTCAAGGGCATGGCGAATACGGCCCTCATCCAAATCAATACGAGTAGCCTCTTTTGAGCGACCACCTTTCGCTACTACCTCTGTTTCAAGAACACTCTCTTTTAATGATACGCGAGGAATCGACTTAAACTCAGCCGAGTCGCTTACGTCAAACATCGCTTCTTTCTTTGCATCGTTAAGGACGCCAAGCCACTCATCAAAATACCTACGCACCGCAGGGTTGGTCCGGTCTGCTCTGTGCCTTATGCGCCGCCAAAACACGGCCAACTTATCTTTAATGCCGTGAAAGGCCATATCAACTTGCGGATCATCCACATTCCTAGAATGCCAAAAGTCAACAAATGCGTCACTAACTTCTGCTCTGCCGCGACCAGTAAGCGTAGTGACTCCGTTTTCTCCAACGATACTGTCAAACTTATTGGTGAAAACCTCCATCATTTCAGGAAATTCTTCGGCCATTAAATACAGGAGAGCGTTGCTGTTCTCTTTGAAAAGAACAGATGCGTCCCCCTTATTAAACAAGTCTGACAAGTCGCGACCAGCGCTAATCAATATATTTAAAGGAGTTGAAGGCGGCCCACCTTCTCGCATATACAAGGCACCCTTAGACATTTCTGTTGGTAGCGGGCGTCCCTCAAAAGGAGCGGTGCCGCCAAAGCGGCCCTCTTTAAACGAGCTATGAAGATCACGGAAGCCAGCACCAAACAATCCGCTGACTAATCGGCTATGGCGACCTGTAAGATCGGCCTGAACACGAGGGTCTTTGATCTCAGGGAATGTGGCTTCTAAAGACTTAATGATTGACTTAAGGGCCGCTGGCCGCACGGCTGGAAGCATAGTGCTCCCAGGCTGAACGATCACGTGAGGATCAAGATAGCCTCGCCATTCGTCCCAAACCAGGTGTTGCCTTGTTGCTACGTTGCCAAGCACATCGCGTTCTTGAACGTCTCTGGCCATGCTTTCAAGCACTTCTTTATAGTCAGGAGACATGACTTCAACATGCTTAGTTCCGCCTTTCCCTCTCGATAAGTCTCTTATGAATTTATCAATAATCGGGTGATCTGAGCCAAACATTTTCTCGGCTGATTCAATGTGCTCGTGAGCTTTAATTGCGTTCTCAAGCTTCCCAACTCTGTCAGCACGCTGTTTAGGAGTGAGCTTTGTATTAGCTTTTACATCAGCCATAATCTGACGAACTTTTTTAGAATCAATGTTCTTTGTTGGGAAAGCTTTCCTATATTCTGGAACGCCTACAGGATGTACTTGCAGTTTTTGTGGCGCTGTGATTTCAGCGCGAAGCTGGTCTCGCCAAAACGTGTAGCCAGGATTCGACTTATCAGCCTCAAGGAATTGCTCGAAAGACACGCTGTCACGAAACTTTCGTTGATCGTTTAATATCTGTTTAGCCCTGGCTTTAATAGTCTTAATGCCGGGAGCCTTGTTCGTTTTTGACTCTCTAATAAGCTGAGATTCAGCAACTTCTTCAAGGTGTTTTTTGGCGGCTTCGCTTTTAATTGTGCGCCAATCATCGTACCAGCCCCTGGCTTTATCTTTCCAACGGTCTTCTTTTAGAAGTTTTTTTCCTATCAACCCGATCATGTGGATGTCAAGAGCACCAATCGTAGCCGCTATTGGGTTCTGCCAATAGATTCCGAATGCACTAATCTTGGTAGCCATACCAGGCACCATGCTCGACACCCTGTCTGAGAATGCGTCCCATGTTTCATCTGGATAGCGCTCAAAGAATGATTGTTTAAGATCGCCTCTTTGTACTTTAACAAAATCCTCGTACATCATATCGTACATTTCGAGCAGCTTAACTGTGTCTGCTGGGCTGGAAAGGACGATGTCTCCGGTAAGAGCAATAACATCAGTAGATGAAACCGAGTTCAGAACGGCCCTGTGAGCCATGTCTGCCGCTTCCATCTCTTTGATAGCCTTTTTAAGCTGCGATTTTGCACGCCGACGTTTAGCCGCATCCTTGATTTTTGGGATTCGAGATTCAATCTTCTCGACTTGTCTCTTGAACTTCGTATAGCGACCAAGAGCTTTCCTTGCCTTTCCTGCAATCTTATTGGCGTTTAACGGTGCAATATCAACGGACTGCACTTCAATCAACGGGCCGCCAGGTTTTGTCCAGTCACGAATCTCAATTATCGGCAGAACATTGGTCTCAACGTCAAGAAGGATTTGTTTTTTCCCAAACCGATCCTTAAGAGCTTTTGTTCCAATAGTTATAGAGAAGCCAAGAATATGGTTCGCTTCATTGCGAGTTAAGGGGGAGCCCTTGTTTATCGATGCTGCACGAGCCCGACCCACCATGTCTGCCAGGTCCCGCATGCTTCTTGGTCTTGCTACGGCAGCAAACATCTGATTGTCTAATAGATTTGTTTGCATCGATAAGAACGCAAACACATACTGTGACGCAACGTCCATTAAATGGACTTCCATTTGTTGGGCCCACTCAGCACGAGCTTCATTGTTTATAAAACGATTTTCCGAGAAGAAGTCTTCGATATTTGGTCGTTTAGCCTCAAGGCCATAGCCGCTGTGAAGCTTGTCGTACATCTCCTCGACCATTGCTGTGTAGGCTTCTTTGTACTGTTCAATGATTTCATCAAAGTTGCCGAGGGTGTCGGGCTTTCCAAAAAGACCTTCACCAACATCTGACCACCATTTTCCAGCAGCCTCGTCGGTAATCATCTCAATCGGGCGTCTCGCTAAATACTGAACGTCCGCAAAGCTAAACACTCCCTCTTTTCCGCCAGGAATCAACACCTTCATCCCTTGCTCTCCACCAAAACCAGTGGCCTTAAGCATTGGATATACTGGGCCAGAAACTTCCGAACGCTCGATCCTTGTGCCTTCTGGTGTTTCTACGATGCGCTCTACGGTGAACTTTGTATCCGTGGAAATGTCCTCAAGAGGAGAAGCGCTACCCATCCTCTGCTTTAAAATTTCTGCTTGGTAAGAAGTAATCTCAGAGTTGAAAACCCTTTGCTTAAGACCCGAGTCTACTTCAAAGTCCACAACAGCATGCGGCGTTCCGCCAATCTTCTCAGATGAAAGATCGAACTCTGCTGCTAACTCTTCTGAGAAGTGCCCTGAATCAAGAGCATCGCGCTCATTGAGAACTTGGCGAATGTCTGGCCCAAGCCTGTCAACGGCTCCATCAATATCCAAAAGATCAGAAGAACCTGTAGGTCCTGCCGCAACTTTTGTTGTTGGTTCTGCTACTCCCTGAGACTCTCTAAGGGCTTCAATGCGGCGATTTACAGTGTTTAGTCTACGCTCATATAGGCGCTTTGTCCCGACCGCCGTGGCCTTGCTCAGACTCTCTTCGGCCTTTGCTGCACGCTCGATTAAGATTTGCATCTCGATTGATTCTGGTGCCTTGGCGGCCCTTTTAACAGGCTCCTCCATGAGCGAGATAAACTCAGTCAAGGGTCGTGAAGCAAGCTCTTCAAGTGGCGCATCGAGCAGTTCATCCGTCACGCGGATCAACTCGGTCAAGGCGTTGTGGTCTTTCTTTGCAACACCGAGCAGGTCTGCGATCTTTTCGACGAAGACATTCCACATCGACTTGTCTTCAACCTTAATGGTCATCAAATAGTCTTGGAACGTTTTGTTTGTCAGGCCATAAGCAACGAACTCTTTCACATTTCCAGTCGCGCTTATGAGAACTTCTTCAGTAGCGGCGTCAAGGATTTTCTCTTTTTGGGCTTTCTTCGCAATCTTGATAACGTCATTTACGAGGGCATAAAGTTCATTACTGGCGCTCTGGAGCTTGGTCCCTTTGTTAGCAGGGAGATTGCCATCAGAAAGCCGCCTCACGGTGGCTGCATGTACCAACTCGTGCAGTGCGGTTTCAGCCGTCGTTCCAGAGAAAGCCTCATTCCCGCGAAGGAACACATCATTAAAAGCGTCACCAGCAGGCGACCAATTTAGACCCCTGGTAACTACACGCAACCGAGATTCGTGTGCGGAAATTAAGGCTAATTTATAGGCAACTTCATTTGGTAACGTACCTTTTTTCTCCATGTCGTATACAGCTTTTGGTATATCCTCGGAGCCATCAATTACATGCACCTCGGTATCGCCTAAGTGAGGCTTGATACGCTCAGCAATACGTTGGTGTACAGGATTGTCTGCATTTTCAGCAATAAACTCAGCAAGCTCAGTGCCCGTTTTTGCCTGACGCATAGCAGCGTTGGCTTCTCCGAGAGTCAGTTCACCTAGCCCCACATCGGTTGGGACGTTTGATTTTTCGGAGTCTACATCAGTAGGCCCTTGTTCCTCTCCCAGTGAGCGTCCCCGTACTTCTTCACCCACTCCGGGCCCTTCGACTTCAATATCTCCGCCATCCAATACTCCTTCGACTCTTGGGGGGTCAGCGAGTTCTCTAGCTCTATCGCTCGCTCCCCCGAACTCTGTTGTAAAATCTTCAGTTTTTCGATACTCAAAGCGCCTGTATCTGGATCTGATTGTGCCACGGTCGCCTCCTTGGTAGGACATGATAACAATGTCCGGCCTGCCCATACTATCATAGTCCCAGCCGTCCGGCGCATACTCATCAACAAACTTGAGGCGGGCAACCTCTACAAACCCGAACCTTGAATAATACTCTGGAAGAAAATCATCGTAGCAGTCTAACGTTAGTGCGTCGAGTTCTTCGATAGCTTTAAAAACCCCGAACTTACCCATGCCCGGTACAGGGTTGGTGCTAAATACATTTTGAAGATCACCAGCAGGATCGACCATAAAGCCAACCGTTTCGTCTGGCGACAGGAAGACCCGTGCGGCCTGGTATTCTTCGGGAGTCTTTGGTGAGAGGTTTACACCTCGTTCACTTTTGGCCTTCGCTTTTTCAAACGCCTCATAGTCCGTTGTTTCTTCAAGGACAATAGCCTGCTTGGGGGCAGGAGCCTTCTCCGCCATCCGAAGCTCAGCGGGAGGTAGTTCTTCCTCCATCCTCAACAGGTCTTGGGCAACCTCGACCTCATCAAGATCTGGGATGTATTGCCCGTCAAGCCCGGCTCGTTGTCTTGACAAGGCGCTGAACACCCCCTCGTCTGCCATTCGCACCTGGAACCTCGTAGCTCTGCGCAGCGCAACCTCACGGCGAGAAGCCATGCCCGCAGCCTTATCGTCAAACAGCCGATCAACAAGATCCGAAAGCGCGGGATGGAAGTCAGTTCTCGCTCTGGGGGCACGCCTATACCAGGAGCTAAACCAGTTAGACATGCGCTCCATCAGGTTGTTAAAAATGCGGAGCAAATCACCAGCGCCGCGTTGTGTTGCCACAACATTAGGAAGACGATGCGTGATTACGAACTCAGCGAAGTTCTCAGCAAACCATTCATTGAACTGAATGTCGGTCATTGTTTGGAAGTTTCGCGTGTATGGCGTATCTCTGAACAAGCCAAAGTCGTCCAACTCATCCCTGAAAGCTTTCGAGAGAATCGCGATTTCACTGTCAGCCAAAAACGACATCGCAACACCGTGACCAAGCTCGTGAAGAAACTGGTAGGTGCGAGGGCCGACACGATCAGAGCCTCTCTTATAGGAGTCCAGCGCGTGCTCAAATTGAGATACGAGTTGCTCAGTTTTTTCAGCGGAAAACACCTCGCCCTCTTGTCGCTTCTTCCAAGTCTCAGCGTCTACATATCTCTCCGACAACTCACGAGCGGTATAGGTTTTGCCGGTTTTTGGGTTCTTCCTGTCTGACAAGAACCGAATAGCAACGGATCGAAAACCTTGATTATCATCCCTCTTATAGCGAATGGCTTCGAAAATCTCATCGAGGTTTGCGCCGATGAAGACAGAGCTTTCCGCTGCTTTCATCGTTCCGATCTCGTCGGCATAACCAAAAAAATCAACAGAACTAATCAGCCGATCAACCGCGCCGCCTTCTGTTAGAAGCTCTGTAGTCCTCGCAGAAGCACCTTGTGCAATACCGGCAATCTGATCATTAAGGCGTATGTCTCTCAACACCCTTTCTGGAAGGGACATAACCAGCGCTTCAAGGACCGCCGCTTGGTCTACCTCAAGAAACCCTTTCTCAGCAAGAGCCCTGATAGACTGAGCAATCTGAGCGCGTCCAGCATTAGCCTGGGCGGCAGAAACTTTTGCTTCTCCAGCATCATCCAATGTCTCGCGGGCTCGCCTTACTCGCTCGGAAACATCTTCAAGAACATTATCGAAAAGCTTTCGAACTGAATCAAGAGTGGCTTCGTCTGAGAACCGGGCCAACATATTGTCTTCTGCCCGAGAAAGTAGTTCTACAAAGTCATCAAACTTTGATTGAGCGGTAGCAGGCATGTCAGCAAATTCTTTCGCAAGACGATGTGAAATCTCTCCAAGAAGATCGCCACCAACGTCGCTCTTGGACGATACGCGACCAATAAGAGTCACAAGCAGATCCATGCTTATACTTCTGAGTGCTGCTTTATCTCCAACAGCATTGACGATTTCAAACTGAGCAGCATCGCTTAAGGCGTTGAGTTGTGCCTCATCCGATAAATCGACATCAACGGTCCTAAGCTCATCAGCAGGAATAGAATCAACAAGCGCTTGTTTGGCTGAGTCAACCTCGCCTGCGCGTGATCCAATCGTCATGCTCGGTGGCTCTACAGATCGGCCCGATTTAATGTCATTAAGCAATGATTCCATGTAGGTCTCAATTGCTTTACTCCCCTCTTCGAGGCCCCTGACCCGCGCAAGACCAACAGCATGGGTTTCAATCATTGCCATTAGAGAATCGACAACGTCAATGCCTTCAAGAGACTTGTAGTTCAGGGGATTTCTTTCATTGGCTGCTTCAAGCTCATCTCTAAGGCGAGAGTATGAGGCTGATTCCCGAATACCTTTTGTGTAATCGTCCACGCTATCAAGGCGTGCTGCTGCTTCTGAAAGAAACTTAGCAGTCCTCATCTTCGAGGAGTCTTTAAGAACGCGATTCACATCTTCAGCAGCGATGCCACCGCGCCGCATGACCTCAAACACATTAGAACGAAATTTTGGACCAAACCCCTCAAGCGGGTTGCGGCCTTGTAGTAGGTTCTTATTGAAAAGTTCACCGGCCATCATGCTTGTTAAATCGTGCATGCCCCCGAACTTTTTGGTTAGAGGTGCCGGACCCATGCCTGGCATGGCATTTCTCCAACCCATAAAACCTCGTTGCCGACTTTTGGCTTCTCGCATCCTTTTTTTGGCCAGGCTTAGCTCAGGGTCACCGAAAATGACTTCCCTCAAATCTCTTCGACCCAGCCTTTCTACAGTATCGGCTCGACGTTTTGCTGCTCCAGTCGTTGCCGTGTCTACTGCTTTTTGGTAATCCGCAATGTCTTCAACGGGCGCAACTTTCTTCCACAGACTCCCGAACCCATAAATGCCGTCTGCCAAATACGCGGCCCGCATTGTGTCGAGGGCAATCGGTGCGCCAGGCATGTCTTTGTAAATCTTCCTTAGACGGGATGTGCCTACAAAAGGTCGAGCCAATGTTGCTAAACCCATCTCCTCCATAGGGGTCACAAGATCGAAAAACAGACCCCCGGATATTGCGGCTTTATAAAAGCTGCTGTTTTTGTCATAGCCTAAACCAAGCGCCGTTTCTCCAAACCTATCCGTCCACCCAGCAGCACCACCATGCTCCATACCGGACCACATATCGTTGATGCTGCCACGGTCGCTAGCGCGGCCATCCCAATCCCACGCGCCGAACTGATCTCCAATAGCCATGATCGGATCAGATATGACATCCATGGCTATCTCAGAAATAGGGCCAGCAAAAAACTCACCCCCAACCCGCAAGAAGGTGCCCGCACCATTTTCATCTATGGTAACAGTTGTTCCATCTTCGAGATAACGAGAGTCGGTCATCGCGTTACCAAGCGTCTGGATCGCGAAATCGCCAGGCTTTCTGTCTTCTGGGCCGTACATCGCTTCTCTGGCTTCTGTCCAAGTTTCGATGGTTTTACGAATGCCTTCGTAGCCCCCCATTTTTTTAAAAACGCCAGAGCCTATTTTGCCTGGTAGGGTGTAAAGCTTTTGGCGATTAAGCTGGCTCTCAATGGTTTCCCAGCCATCGTCGGAGTAAACGTACTCCTCAAGGTACACACCCTCTTCCTCGGCCCTTTCTTTGGCCCCTTGGATGATTCTATAGATCGCAGGATGTAAATACAGAACATCTGGATGTTCCAGATAGATGCTGACCGCTTGAGGCGGCTGCACTGGGTAGTTCTGAACTTTCAGAAACTCGTCCTTAAACTCAGAGAATGACGGAACGTCTAACAGGTAATCGTTGACTCGTATGTCATCACGAGACTTACTCAAAAACATTTTTGTAAACTCGGCCTTCCGCACTGACGGGTCGTCTGAGATAAGTTCTTCGTTGTCAAAAAACTTTTTAAAATCCTCTGCAACTTCACTGCCCCACAAAGCTGTGTTTTTCTGGCCAAAATCAGAACCAGGCACATCGATACCTAGAGCATCTCCAATACGCACAGGCAATTGCGCTGCCGTGCTGCCTATCTGGACTACAGTCTGCGCAGATGTTTTAAACGCTATGCCTGCACCGCTAAAATCGATCTCTGGGCCATAGGGATTTACTGCTTTAAAAACAGGATTGGCGAACATAGCCGTGTTGCCCCACCAACTATCCTGCATGTGGCCCGCCCTGGTCGCCCACGGGTCTTCACCCAATTCATTTTCACTAACAGTTCTGAGCCTTCTGTCCGGCCATAAATCACTGGGGATATGCTGAATTATTCTGTTCAGCCTTTTGGTAATCTCTTCGCCATCACGCCCAGAGTCAAGCATTTCTTGCCTGACCCGCCAAATATCAATCGCTGCTTTTACCCGTTCAGCGACCTGACTATTTGTTGGATATGTATCGATGTCATTCCAGTCTTCTTCACCGCTACGTTTGGCACCGCCTCTCTTCTTCCATTCAGAAACCCAGTCAGAAGGCTGTGCGATCCAAGTGCTTTCTATAGAGCCCACTTCCTTGGATCGTTTTGCCTCCTTAAGAAAAGCATCTCTCTGCTGAACATATTGGCCAAGCACATCTATAAATGAAGCGGTGCCCAACGCAATGTTTTTTTGCTGTTCCAAATGTTCGTTGTAAGTTTTTAATTCTTCTTCACTAGCTTTTCCTAAATGAGCCCGAATCTCAACCGTTTCATACCAGGGCCTAAACTGCCCAGTATCTGGGTGTGCTGCATCTTTGTGTGCTTTTTCTGCCGGATGACCGGGGTAAACGACGCGAGGATTAAACGTCTGATCACGATTTCTCCACCACCTCTGGCCTCGCGATTGGCCATAATACTTTTCAGAAACAGTTTCAGCATCAACATGCCAAGGGTTGACCTTACTGGACGCCCAGGATGCGACTGATCGCACCCCGCTACCAAGAGCGCTCTCGTTAGCTATTTCTCCAAAAGACTGAAATACTCCGGGCCGAAGAGTCATGTTCTCTGCTCTCGTGACTCTATCCACAAGGTCTTGGCCTGAACTCTCGTGTCTAGAAGAAGTGGCTTGGAAAGCTCGGGCTCTAGCCTCATCTTCAGTGAGGCCCTCCGCTTGTTGAAGAGCGTCTTTTACATTGTAAAAGCTCCTGTCTTCAAGACGCTCTTGATACGTTGCCGTTTGAGAATAGGAGCCAGGAACAGGGAACACCGACTCCCTTGGATAAAGCTTTCTGAGAAAAACACGTTCTGCGTTATCCTCTGCCTGGCCTTCTGCTGCCCAAGCTTGCAGTGCGCGATTCGGGCTGCTCGGGTGTTCGCTAATAAGATTCAAGTATTCTATGGATTTCTTATCTCTTTCCTCACCAGTCAACCCTGGGGTGGTTTCGTCAACAAACTGATTGGCCGCCTCAATGTACCTTCTTTGAAGGTCTTCACCATGCACGATGTCAATCGTTGGAGGCTCTCTCTCCATGTAGCCTTCAGGGACCGTTACAAGATCTTCGTATTCGTCATCAATAGACGAGGTGGCTACCCTTACGGGGCCAAGAGGCGGCAGCTTAGCCATAGGTTATGTTCCTTCTGGCATTGAGTTTTGGAGAAGCTCGTCATCCCGAGGAGGTGCTCGATTTTCAAACCAGTCAACCCAGCTTCCCCAAATGCCTTCCCACTCTTTCTGATCCTCCGGTGACAGCTTCTTTAGTTCTTTTCGGAACTCGGCATTTCTCATCAGCCCTATGACCACATCGAACAACTCGTATGAAAACTGAAAACCTTTACTGAGGTGGCTCAAAATCGACTTGGCGTCTGTGCCTCTGGCACGCAGACTATCAATAACCCCCCGCTGCGTAAGTGCTCCACTGTCATCTTTCACGGGTATCCTTTCTGGAAAGTAGCTTGGCGAAGGCGTTTGTATCGGTGGAGGGGCAGGCGGGCGCTTCTTTGCTTGGGGCGGCGGGCGCTTCTTTGCTGGAGGGGTTGCAGGGGCCGGAGCAGCAGGGGGCTCAGTTGGCACTAAAGAATCACCAACATCCTGTAATACCCAATCAATGTACGTATCGTACTGTTCCTGCCATAGCTCTGGCTCTTTATCAGAATCCGCAGTGATTTTTGGTTCACCACCGGGCTTCTTTGTTGGAGGGTCCATCTCGATTTCGCTTGGGTCGATAGACTTAAACTCAAACCCACCTGGTGTAAAATCCTCCCCCACTCCGATTTCGCCAACGACCGATGGAAAATCAGGAAGGTCAGACTCCTCGTCTTCTTCCGGCTCGGGAGGAGGAGAAGGCGCAACATCAAATGTCTCGTCTTCACGAAAGTCCCGACCCAACTTCACCTTATCTGGGGCTCCACGACCTCCAAGATTTGGACCTTTTTCAGATGTTAAGCCTTGAAGAACTAATTCCCTATTGGGTTCTTCACCAGGGGTCCGCAATTCGTAGGTGTAGTCTGGCTCTTTAGGTCTCTGTTCTGGAACCGCTACATCATCTCCAACGTCCTCACTTTCCGGCCTTGCTTCAAGCTTGGCTTCCTTGCTTGCGAGAAAGCGTTCGAAATCTCTAATGCTTTCTTGTTGGGAGTCTGTGGGCTCTGGCACTTCTAGTAAACCTTCAAGCCCTTCCTTTACTTTCTCCACATTGAAATCACGCAAAGACGCATCTGACATAAGCTGTTCTGCCTCTTCACCAAGTTCCTCCCCCTCTGCCTTGCCCTCCTCTTGGCCTATATCACCAGCAGCCTTAAACATGGTCTCCTCTTCATCATCGGTAAGGACAGCAGAGGCTGGTGCCTCAGTTCCAAGACCACGGGAAGCCGGGGGTTCAATGCGGTAAGCTGGGTCGTTCTCAACAAGGAAATCAATCGCTCCAGTGGCTTCACCAGAGAAGGTAAGGTGTTGATTTTGTGCAACAAGCAAAGACTGAAGGGCTGCCTTATTGTCTTCAAGCTCCTGCAAAGCAGCCATAATGGCGTCGTTGTTGTCAAGAAGCTCCCAGTCAGTTCGGGGCCCAGCATCAGACTCCATATCGCGGACTTGTTCTTCAAGAAGTTGAATCTCTTCGCGGGTTGTGGAGATAGTGTCTTCATAAACACTGGCTTTACCAATCGCGCCCGCGTTGAGAGATTGGATGACTAACAACCTTTCGCGGGGACCCATTGCGGACCACTCGGCTGCAACCCCTCTCTCTGAGCCGACGAGAGGCTTCAACTGATCGTTGATTTGGCCGTACAAGTCATGCTGCTGTTCAGCCTTAAGTGCTCGACGCTCCTGCCTGTTAATGTTGGCAACCAAGGCCTCAATCTGTGGGTTTAAAATGTCTAACAACTTTGGGTCGCGGCTTACGCTTTCTTCAAGTTCTTTCAGTTGCCCACGAAGACTCACTGCCGCCGCGTCGGCCTGGGCCATTTCCTGAAGCGCTGAGCCCATCCGATCCCGCGCAAACCCATATTGACCTCGAATAGCCGTTTCATTCAGAACTTGATTCTCAACAAACTCATTCGCGATCTTTCCACGCGCTCCAGAAATCATCATCCGACTTTCTTCTAAAGTCTCACGACGTACATCCTCATCCTCGATTCCCAAGACCTCATCAAGAATGGACTGCACATCTTCGTCAACGTACTCAAACGGTGTCATGCTTTGCGCAAAAGTCTTTCGGCCAAGACGCCTCTCAAGAATGTCGCCCCTCTTGCCTTTCTGGGCTTTACGCTCAGCCATGACCTCTTTGAGGCGTTCCTCGTATTCCTTGATCAATCGATTGGCCTCGTCGGTCGTGACGTTGCTTTCAAGGCCAGGCGCAGGCCCTGTACTCGATGAGGATGATGAGCCGCCTGCACCGCCGAGGGCTGGGATGTCGGCAAGCTCTTCATCGCGGCTTGTTCTTATGGCTCTTAAAGCTTGTCGATGCTCAGCATCGCCATAAAGGCGTAATCGCTCTTCCGAAGACTTAGAACCAAAGCCGCCGAGAACTGGCTCATCCCAAAGTACTTCTCCGACTGGAACTTTATCTGTATAGACAGCGAACTTAAAAGACTCCGCTGCGTCAACCCCGTAATCTTTTCGAATCGCTAAATAAGCCTTAACAAAAAGCGCTCCGTCCTCTTCACCTTTAGAACTTTTATCATTTGGGTTTGCGTTGCCGCTTAAAGTATTCCAATAAGCAACCATGGCTTTCTGGGCGCTACCATTGTTTGTATCAAAGTAATTAGGATTAGCCGCAAACCCAGTTTTTATCCCGGCAAGGAAATTTGTTCCTCCCACTGACATGACACCATCAGCCCGTGCTGCGCGACTTTGACCATCATCCCATGCAGCCTGTTCACCCTCCTCATATTTTGTGTATGTGTCTTGGGTCTCTTTTATTAGTTTAAATTGGCGTGCCTTGGCCGCGCTTTGGTCTTTAGCGCCAACGCTGGATTTTTTAGTCATCGCCTGTCGTTTGGAAATAGACGCTTGCTCTCGGTTCAGCAGGTTGTTCTGCAACTTAGTGATGTTCTGCCGAAGACGAATCTCCTCGTCCTTCAGGCCCCGCTCTGTAGTGGCCTGCTCGTCAAGCTCGAAACGAGCAAGCTCTTGGTTCTTCTTGTTCGTAAGCGCAACGCGCGTGTACATATAGTCTACGAAAAAGTTTGACTGCGGCGTGTAAAACGTTCCGGTTCCGAACATGGGCTGAATAGTTCTGTAAGCCATGGTGTCTCCTTAAACCGCAGCTTGCGTAGTAGCAGCATCAGCGGCGGCCTTAGCTGCGGCTTGAGCCGCTTTTTCAGCCTTAAGCTGAACGTATGCGTAAGCCCTGGCCAGTTCTGTCTGGTCTTTTGCACCAGACGATAGGTTGTAAAACATGTCTTGGTACTGAGGGTCCAGCTTGGCAATGTCGGTAGACATGACCTCGATTCCTCTGTTGACACCAAACTGAGCGGCAACTGGGGCGAGACCTTTTAAGAGACCCTCCACTGCCCGCATTCTTTCAGTTCTGATTTGAGAAACATAGGCCACTGCGGAGTTGTACATGGCCGTCTTTTCTTTTGCAGCTTCAAGCCCAAGTGCGGTAGCGTTCGCCTGAAGCTCGGCTTCTCCCTCTGTCATGGCGCTCATCATTGAATTTCTAATGTCTTGCTGTGTTCCAGCGTCTACATTCTTCGTTGCCGCTGCCATGTCTTCCTGCAACTCACGACCACGTCCGGCCTGAAGATTTAACCGGGAGACGCCTTCTTCCACAAGCTTTTTGCGAACCTGTTCCCCGTACTTCTCTGGAGCATCGCCGCCCCACTCATCCACGGTCTCTTTGGCTAACTTTTGTGCTTCAGTTGGTATGAATGCTGACCCAACCTGGAGGCCGCCTATGATTGCGGCTATCCCTGCTTGCGCACCAATGTCTTTCCATCGATTAGCTGAATCTATCTGCGCAGCAGTCTTAGGCGGACCCTGCTTTGGATCTGGGGTAGTGCCAAGTGTTTGGATTGTGGCGTCTTGTATTGGGAAGGGTACACTTGGGCTTCCACCAGGTGCGCCAAGCGCGGCGTCAACGGACAGCGCCTCGCGGTCCACCGCCGCTTGCTGTTGTTGGTTTGCTTGATATTGCTTAAACTGAGAAGAGCCCATCGGGACGCCGCCAACAGAGAAGAATCCTGCTTGCTGCCCAGGCTCATACAGGCTGGGGTCTTGACCCCTGTACCCAGGTTGCGCTGGTTGCGCTGGTTGCGCTGGCTGTGCAGGATAGAAGCTTAGGTCGTCCTCACCGGGCTGCATATCGAAGTCAGAAATTAGTCGACCCATGGCGTCGTATCGATTCGGCGGGGTTTGAGGTTGAGCCATGATTTCTTCGAATGCTTGGCCTGACCTCTGGGCACGCGCCGCCTGCGCTGCTGCACGTGCCCGTGCGCTTGCTTCATGCATACTCGAAAGTGCCGTCGCGGAGCCGGTGGCTCCGTACCCAGGATCTCCTGGCACGCTTACCCAGCCTCCTTGCATATTATTTCTTTGTGGGTCCCAATAAGGCATATCTCAACTCCATCCAAACTTGTTCATTACAGTTCTGCGATACGGGTCCATCGGCATTCTACCACCGGCTTGCATTGGCATGCTGGATGCCAAGACGCTCATGTCAGACGGGGCTGCTGGCAAGGAAGCGGATCGCATTGTACCGCCTCCTTTTGACGCCGTCGCTGCTGCTGCTTGGGCTGAACGAGAGGCATCCTCTGACATTCTTTCGAGCTTCTTTGCCTGCTTGGCCTTTTCGTTCTCCGCCTTTCGGTCATAGTCGTCCGTAAAAGCGCCAATACCTGCACCAACAAGAAACCCGATGCCAGCGCCAATAGCGGAACCAACAACCCCCCCTGCGGAGCCAACGGTTGCACCAAGCGATGCGTATTGGCCGCCGGTAGAAAGAGCGCTCTTTGCAGACGCGCCTACTTCCTTTTTCCAAGACGCTTTCTTCTCTTCCTCAGAGAGGCCAGTCCCACCGTATGCATCAGCCATTATGGGTTCCCCGAAGAAATGATAAACCAACTAGTCCCGTTCGAGACAATAGTAACCCATGAGTACCTATCACTATAGGTTTTTGTCGTGGCCCCATCAATGGTTTCGGACCCGTTAGCGTCTAAAATCATAGCGTTTGCAGCTAAAAGCTTCTTAAAGCTCAACACCATATTTGTGCATGTTGCCGCTGCCGGAAGCCCAACGGTGACATCACCGCCTGATGTGCCCACCAAGTAAAAGGTTGCTGTCCCAACGGTGACATTGCCATCAGAGGTGATGGACGTGCCTGCGTGCAAGCCTATTCTTTTGAAAGACCAATCGTCGGTAAGATCGGCAGCAGCAGCAGGAATTGCTCCCGACATAGCTATTGGGTTATTCGCTCTTTGCGCTAACGAGTGGTTGCTTTCCAACTGCCTACGAACATCAGTAGCGAGAGCGCCTTTTGGGATAGACCCTTTCATGTGAATAGGAGTCCCACTTCCTCTTGTCGCTGCGGAGATCTCAGCCTGAAGAGTCGTGGACAGGTGCTTCTTTTCAATCGTTTTTGTTGGGATGTCTCTCTTGTTGATGCGTAGCGCCCGCATAGGAGTAGACTCAAGGTCTTCAATAAGCCCCTCTAAATCAGCCGGGTTTGGCCTCCGAACAGAGTGTCGCCCCCTCCATGCCATTTACGTTGCCGAGTTGAAATGCGCATCAACCACGCAAGAACGAGTTCGCACAAAGATATTCTGGGACTGCTCACCAGTTGTTCCTTGTGTATTACATCGAATCCCAACATTGTAAATTCCCGCAGTAAGGTCGAAGACATAGTGTGTAGACATCTGCTTTCCGGTGCTATACGCCCACATTCCAATTGGATTGATAGCATCAAAGTTGATGTTGATTCCTGCATACAGCGAGCGCCTTGTTGCTTCGTATTTGGTTAAAGAAGAACCATCGATCTTCTGAGAATACAGGGCGAAATCAGCAACCTTGTAGTTCGGGTTGTCCATGTTGTAGGGTCTAAAGGCTGCTGCGCTTGTCGTCTGAAATAAATCAGCACCTGTCTCCCATGCTAACCAGCTTGCGGTGTAGACAATGGTTACAGGACGGTACGCCTTAACAATCGTATTCAATCCGTTGACAGGCTCCCAATTGTCATTGCCTGAACCGGAGCCGCCGCTTCGAGACTCTGCATGAAAAACCTCTGCGCCAACTTTTCCTGGGGCATGC
>Ga0315338_1000839_pt1 | contig 51636 bp, 48 predicted proteins | sample ASW8metaG_FD_204518 | JGI IMG/M metagenome (GOLD analysis project Ga0315338, IMG submission 204518) | Ammonia-oxidizing marine archaeal communities from Monterey Bay, California, United States - ASW #8 | ecosystem: Environmental > Aquatic > Marine > Coastal | place: USA: California | collected... | reverse complement strand
TTACGGATGACTGTGGTAACACATCAACTGCTGATCAAACTATAACGGTTGTGGATACAACTGATCCTACATTTACAGCGCCTGCTGACTTAACTATTGAGTGTGATCAAGATGAAACTGATCTTTCTCTTACTGGTGATGTTACAGATGAAGCTGATAACTGTGATACTAATATTGGTGATGCTACCTATTCTGATTCTGTGGCTGCTGGTGCTTGTCTTGGCGAATCTGTCATTACGCGTACTTGGTCGCTTACGGATGACTGTGGTAACACATCAACTGCTGATCAAACTATAACGGTTGTTGATACAACTGATCCTACATTTACAGCACCTGCTGACTTAACTATTGAGTGTGATCAAGATGAAACTGATCTTTCACTTACTGGTGATGTTACAGACGAAGCTGATAACTGTGATACTAATATTGGTGATGCTACCTATTCTGATTCTGTAGCTGCTGGTGCTTGTCTTGGCGAATCTGTCATTACGCGTACTTGGTCGCTTACTGATGATTGTGGTAACACATCAACTGCTGATCAAACTATAACAGTTGTGGATACAACTGATCCAACTATTGATACTCCTGCTTCAGATGTTGTTGTAGAGTGTGATGGTTCTGGAAATAATGGTCAAATTCAGGCTTGGTTAGATTCTAATGGTGGTGCGGTTGCCTCAGATAACTGTGGTACTATAACATGGACAAATGATTATAGTGGTGCTGGTTCAGATTGCTCTGCTCCTGTTCTAGTAACATTTACCGCTACTGATAACTGTGGAAATTTTGCCACTACCTCAGCAACCTATGCAATTCAAGATACAACTGCTCCAACAATTGATGTTGAAGCTTCAGATATGACTGTAGAATGTGATGGTGCTGGTAACTTAACTGCACTTAACGATTGGTTGAACGCTAATGGTGGCGCAAGCGCATCTGATGATTGTTCAGCTGTAGCTTGGTCAAATGATTTTACTGCCTTAAGTGATGATTGTGGAGAAACTGGTTCAGCCTTAGTAACTTTTACAGCTACTGATGGTTGTGGAAACCAATCTACTACATCAGCTACATTCACAATTGAAGATACTACTGATCCAACTATTGATGTAGTTGCTTCAGATATGACTGTTGAATGTGATGGTGCTGGTAACTTAACGGCACTTAACGATTGGTTAAACTCTAATGGTGGCGCAAGCGCATCTGATGATTGTTCAGCTGTAACTTGGACAAATGATTTTACTGCCTTAAGTGATGATTGCGGAGAAACTGGTTCAGCCTTGGTAACTTTTACAGCTACTGATGATTGTGGTAACCAATCTGCTACATCTTCTACCTTCACAATTGAAGATACTACTGACCCAACTATTGATGTAGTTGCTTCAGATATGACTGTTGAATGTGATGGTTCTGGAAATATTACTGAATTAAACGATTGGTTAAACTCTAATGGTGGTGCCTCGTCGTCTGATACATGTGGTAATATTACTTGGACTAATGATTATACAGCTTTAAGTGATGATTGTGGAGAAACTGGTACTGCTTTAGTAACATTTACAGCTACTGATGACTGCGGAAATGCAGTAACAACATCAGCAACATTTACAATTGAAGATACAACGAATCCTGTTCTTACAATCGTAGCATCAGATCAAACTGTTCAATGTGATGGTTCTGGTAATACTGATGAATTACAATTGTGGTTAGACACCAATGCTGGTGCCATGGCGGCAGATGATTGCAGCGATGTAACTTGGACAAATAACTTCACTGGGTTAACAAATGGATGTGGAGAAACTGGCTTAGCGTTAGTGACTTTTACAGCTACTGATGACTGTGGAAACTCTGTAAGTTCTACAGCATTATTTACAATATTAGATTTATTACCTCCTACTATAGATACAGATGCGTCTGATCTAACTGTAGAATGTGATGGGTCTGGAAACTTGACTGATCTTAATGATTGGTTAAATAACAATGGTGGTGCGACCTCATCTGATATTTGTGGAAACATTACTTGGACAAACGACTTTACTGCATTAAGTGATGATTGTGGTGCAACAGGTTCTGCCGTAGTAATATTTACTGCTACGGACGACTGTGGAAACGCTACAACAACCTCTGCAACATTTACTATAGAAGACACAACAGATCCAACATTTACTGTTCCTGCTGATGTTACTATAGAATGTGATCAAGATGTTGATGATCTTACCTTAACTGGTGATGTCACTGATGAAAATGATAATTGCTCGTCTGGTTTAGAGGCTACTTATTCTGATGCAGTTGCTCCTGGAGCTTGTGCAAACGAATCTGTGATTACTCGTACTTGGACGTTGGTTGATGATTGTGGTAACACTACTACTGCTGATCAAACTATATCGGTCGTTGATACAACTGACCCAACTATTGATACTCCTGCTTCAGATGTTGTTGTAGAGTGTGATGGTTCTGGAAATAATGGTCAAATTCAGGCTTGGTTAGATTCTAATGGTGGTGCGGTTGCATCTGATAACTGTGGTACTATAACATGGACAAATGATTATAGTGGTGCTGGTTCAGATTGCTCTGCTCCTGTTCTAGTAACATTTACCGCTACTGATGACTGTGGAAATTTTTCCACTACCTCAGCAACCTATGCAATTCAAGATACAACTGCTCCAACAATTGATGTTGAAGCTTCAGATATGACTGTAGAATGTGATGGTGCTGGTAACTTAACTGCACTTAACGATTGGTTGAACACAAATGGTGGCGCAAGCGCAACTGATGATTGTTCGGCTATCGCGTGGTCAAATGATTTTACTACATTAAGTGATGATTGTGGAGAAACTGGTTCAGCTTTGGTAACTTTTACAGCTACCGATGGTTGTGGAAACCAAACTTCTACATCTGCAACATTTACAATTGAAGATACTACGGATCCAACAATAGATGTTGCTGCTTCAGATATGACTGTTGAATGTGATGGTTCTGGAAATACTACTGAATTAAATGATTGGTTAAACGCTAATGGTGGCGCTTCATCATTTGATACTTGTGGAAATATTACTTGGACAAACGATTTTACTGCCTTAAGTGATGATTGTGGTGAAACTGGTACTGCTTTAGTAACTTTTACTGCTACTGATGATTGTGGTAATGCAGTAACAACGTCTGCAACATTTACAATTGAAGATACAACGGCTCCTACTATTGATGTAGAGGCAACTGATATAACTGTAGAATGTGATGGTTTAGGAAATGTAGATGCCTTTAACGATTGGTTGAATGCCAATGGTGGTTCGGCAACGGCTTCTGACGATTGTTCTTCAGTAACATGGACAAATAACGCTGCTGGTCTTTCTGATGACTGCGGTGAAACTGGTTCAGCTACTGTAACATTTACAGCTACTGATGACTGTGGAAATTCAACTACAACATCAGCAACGTTTACAATTGAAGATACAACGGCTCCTACTATTGATGTAGAGGCAACTGATATAACTGTAGAATGTGATGGTTTAGGAAATGTAGATGCCTTCAACGATTGGCTAAACACCAATGGTGGGTCGGCAACTGCGTCTGACGACTGTTCTTCAGTAACATGGACGAATAGCTCTACTGGGCTTTCTGACGAGTGTGGTGGAACTGGTTCAGCTACTGTAACATTTACAGCAACTGATGACTGTGGAAACTCTACTTCAACAACAGCAACATTTACAATTGAAGATACAACTGCTCCTACTATTGATGTAGATGCAACTGATATAACTGTAGAATGTGATGGTTTAGGAAATGTAGATGCCTTCAACGATTGGTTAAACACCAATGGTGGATCGGCAACTGCGTCTGACGACTGTTCTTCAGTAACTTGGACAAACAGCTCTACTGGTCTTTCAGACGAGTGTGGTGGAACTGGTTCAGCTACTGTAACTTTTACAGCGACTGATGACTGTGGAAACTCTACAAGTACAACGGCAACGTTTACTATTGAAGATACAACTGCACCTACTATTGATGTAGATGCAACTGATATAACTGTGGAATGTGATGGTTTAGGAAATGTAGATGCCTTTAACGATTGGTTAAATGCTAATGGTGGATCGGCAACTGCTTCTGACGACTGTTCTTCAGTAACTTGGACTAACAGCTCAATTGGTCTTTCTGACGAGTGTGGTGGAACTGGCTCAGCTACTGTAACTTTTACAGCTACTGATGACTGTGGAAACTCTACAAGTACAACGGCAACATTTACTATTGTTGATACTACTGCTCCTATTATTGATGTAGATGCAACTGATATAACTGTAGAATGTGATGGTTTAGGAAATGTAGATGCCTTTAACGATTGGTTAAATACCAATGGTGGATCGGCAACTGCGTCTGACGACTGTTCTTCAGTAACTTGGACAAACAGCTCTACTGGTCTTTCTGACGAGTGTGGTGGAACAGGCTCAGCTACTGTAACATTTACAGCAACTGATGACTGTGGAAACTCTACAAGTACAACGGCAACGTTTACTATTGAAGATACAACTGCTCCTACTATTGATGTAGATGCAACTGATATAACTGTAGAATGTGATGGTTTAGGAAATGTAGATGCCTTTAACGATTGGCTTAATGCTAATGGTGGATCGGCAACTGCTTCTGACGACTGTTCTTCAGTAACATGGACTAACAGCTCTACTGGTCTTTCTGACGAGTGTGGTGAAACTGGTTCAGCTACTGTAACTTTTACAGCGACTGATGACTGTGGAAACTCTACAAGTACAACCGCAACATTTACTATTGTTGATACAACGGCTCCTACTATTGATGTAGAGGCAACTGATCTGACTGTAGAATGTGATGGTGCCGGAAACGTAGATGCCTTCAACGATTGGCTTAATGCTAATGGTGGTTCTGCAACAGTTTCTGACGATTGTTCTTCAGTAACTTGGACAAATGACTTTACAGCACTTAGCGATGACTGTGGAAACACAGGTTCAGCAACTGTATCGTTTACAGCAACGGACGAATGTGGTAACTCTTCAACAACAACGGCAACGTTTGCAATTGTAGATACAACCGCTCCAGTTGTAGTTTCAGATTACGATGATGAAATATCAGTAATATGTAGTGATATTCCAGAACCAGCTGATTTGGTTTTCGAAGACGCGTGTTCTACTGATATCTCAGTTGAATTCAATGAATATACTACGTACGATGGAACAAGTAATGATTATGAAATTACATATGAATGGATTGTTACAGATGAATGTGACAACCTGGAGATCTATACTCAAATTATATTCGTAACAAACGAATCGGATGTTATTGCTACTGGTACAACATTATGTATTGAAGATTCCATTGTCGACCTATTTGACTTTTTAAGTATAGGCGTTAATTCTGGTGGAACATGGACAGTCTTTTCTGGAAATGCAACCCTAGATGGAAGTTTATTCGATCCTAATTCAGTAGAAGTTGGTAATTATGTATTTAACTATACTGATGATAGTGCCTGTGCTTCAAATGTGAATGTGACTATATCTATACATGACGATTGTGTGGTACTAGCCTGTGGTGATGAAGAAGATGTTATTATCTCTAAAGCTGTAACGGCTAATGGTGACCAATGGAACGAGTACTTTACTGTAGGTGGAATAGATGATTGTGGCTACAGAATTGAAGTTCAGATTTTCAACCGTTGGGGTGCGAAAATATACCAATCGAATAATTACCAAAACAATTGGAACGGATTTGCTCACGGAAATTCTGTAGGCGCATCTGGTGTAGTTCCAACTGGTACATACTATTATATTGTAAAATTAATTGGCAGTGGATTGAGACCGTTCTCGGGACCTATCTATGTCGGAACCAAATAAATTTAACCTATTTTAATCATGAAAAAGTTCATTAAGTTTAACATAATTGCACTTGTGCTGTTCAGTTGCTTCGAAGCAATTGGCCAACAGCTGCCTCAGTTTACGCAATATATGTATAACACAATCTCAATCAATCCAGCCTATGCTGGAAGTAGAGAAACCTTAAGTTTAGTTGGTTTACATAGAAGCCAATGGGTTGGCATCGAAGGTGGTCCAACAACTCAAACCTTTTCAATTCATTCTCCTATGAGAAATGAAAATGTAGGTCTAGGTGTGTCATTCATAAATGATAAACTAGGTTATGAAAACTTTGCATATATCTATGCTGATTTTTCATATACAATTCAAGTTTCTCAAGAAACAAAATTGGCCTTTGGTATAAAGGGAGGATTCACCAATTATTTTCTAGATCAAGAATTACTGACAGATCCTTCTGTTGTAAACGATCTATATTTTAATGATGTGTCTAAAAGATGGAGTCCGAATATTGGACTTGGTGCCTTCTTACACACTGATACATGGTATTTAGGTTTATCTGCTCCTAGAATATTAAACACTGATTATAATAAAGGGCAAAATGGCCAAGTTAGTTACGTATCTTTAGAACGAGTGAGTTACTACTTTACTGGTGGTTACGTTTTCGATTTAAGCGAAACAGTAAAACTAAAACCAGCCTTTATGGTAAAAGGAACCAATGGTGCGCCTTTGTCATATGACCTGACAGCAAACTTCTTGTTTGACGAAAAGTTTTGGTTAGGTGCTGCCTACAGATTAAACGAATCAGCTGGTGCTATTGGTGCCATTGCAGATTGGCAAGTCTCTAGACAATGGCGAATAGGCTATGCTTATGAGCATCCTGTTTCAGATATCAGACCATATTCTGATGGTACACATGAGATATTACTGATGTTTGAAGTATTTAAAAGTAAACGAGTTAAATCACCTAGATATTTCTAAAATTGATGACAATGAAAACAAAAATACTACTCATATTATTGGTCTTTACGTCTTCTTTGACATTTGCTCAAAAGAAATTGGCTGATAAATTCTATAAAAACTACGCTTATATCAAAGCAAGCGAGCTCTATGAAGACGCCTATAATGATGGCGACGACAGTGAGCATGTGCTAACCAGATTAGGTGATTGTTACTATAACAATTCTAATTCTGAAAAAGCAGCCGCTTGGTATAAGTTAGCTTTAGACAGATACAAAAATGTGCAACCAGAAGTTGTATACAAATACATTCAAACGCAACGTAGTTTAGGAAATTACGCTGAAGCGAATGAATGGATGAAAACCTTTAAGGAGATACAAAATGACGACGGTCGTTCAGACGAATTGGCCTCCAGTTTAAGCGTTTACGAAGAGCTATCATCCACAAAACAAGTGTTTGTACAATTAACGAATCTAGAAATCAATTCTAGCTATTCAGACTTTGGAACTTTTGTTCACAATGATAAATTATACTTTGCTTCGGCTAGAAATACCGAAGGTGAAGTTTACAAATGGAACGAACAACCATTTTTAGACATCTATCAGGCAACTGTAGGTGAAGAAAATGGCGAGAAAACCTTTTCTGATGCAGATCAATTAACCTCTTCAGTCATTAATACAGATTATCACGAAGCGTCTGTAGCCATTACAAAAGATGGTCAGACCATGTATTTTACACGTGATAATATGACCAAGAAGAACAAGATTGATTTTGACAGATATGGAACTTCGTACTTAAAAATATACAAAGCAACTTTAGTAAATGGAAGCTGGGAAAACATTATTGATTTACCTTTTAATGACAAGGTGTTTTCTACTGGTCATCCAACACTAAGTGCTGATGAAAAGCAACTGTACTTTGTTTCAGACAGAGAAGGTGGCTTAGGACAAACTGATATATATGTAGTTGACATCTATGAAGATGGCAGCTTTAGCGAACCAAGAAATTTAGGGGGAATGGTGAATACTGAAGGTCGCGAAATGTTTCCGTTTATCAGCGAAGACAATACTCTGTATTTTTCTTCAGATGGTTACCTTAATTTAGGCTTGTTAGATATCTTCAAATCTAACGTGCTTAATGAGGCAACTGCAGAACCTGTTAATCTTGGAGCACCATATAATTCTGGTTATGATGACTTTGCATTCTTTACGAATGCAGATGCACAAACTGGTTATTTCTCTTCCAACAGAGATGGCGGAAAAGGAAACGATGATATCTATGGCTTTGCCACCTATGAATGTAAACAACTGGTTAAGGGTGTGACTTTAAACAGCGAAACCCTTGAACCAATTGGGAATGCTACAGTTCAGAAAATTGACGAAACTGGTAAAATAGTGGAAGAAATTACCTCTGATGAAAACGGTAATTATATGTTCGAACTCGATTGTGATAGAACCTTTACCATTTTAGGTAAAAAAGAAGATTACAAAGATGACAAGAAAGATATCACCACTACCAAAGCAGATGGCGAAGAGCATCAAGCCGACTTGCATTTAGTGCCATTAATTCAAGACAACCAGATTGTGATCAACCCAATCTTTTTCGACTTTGACAAATGGAACATACGTACAGATGCGAAGTATGAATTAGAAAATATAGTAGATGTATTACGTCAGCATGATGATATGATCATTAAAATTGAAGCGCATACAGACTCAAGAGGTACAGACAGATATAACGTGAAGTTATCAGATAGACGTGCCAAGTCAACAAGAGATTATTTATTGTCAAGAAACATAGCACCAGAGCGTATTGAAAGCGCTATTGGTTATGGAGAAAGACAATTATTAAATGAGTGCGCAGATGGTGTCAAATGTTCTGAAGAACAACACCAGGAAAACAGACGCTCTTATTTTTACATATTAAAGAATTAATTAGGGATTAATTAAACATTGAAAGTACCATTAGTGCAAAACTATTGAACGCCTTAACTAGGATAGTACGTAATAACGTTATTTTTCTTCCCTAAAAACAAGAAGAGACACGCTTAGGTTTTGCCTAGCGAGTGTAACTTATTACCAGAAAGCCATTTCTTACCGGAAATGGCTTTTGATGTTTAAAGATTTACTTAAAAATCCCCAGTATTGGGGATATTTAAGGTAGATATATTGGTTATATTACAAGAAACAGGTAAGCATAAGTATGTAATCAATTCAACTAATAATATGTCACACAAGACCAAGGTGCCCTCTCGAAAAAATAAACTACAAGCTCTAGAGTCCGATTTAGCTAAATACGGATTAAAAATTGGACATGCCAGACAAGCCTGCATGCAAGCCGCTGTTTTTAGTCAAACTATGGCCAAATTAGGGTATGACCATATTCACCGTGTCATGGGAGACGATAAATCCAAATGGGTTAGGAACTTTAATAATGACCTTGTTTTAGTGAAATGGTTTGGCAAAACTGAAAAGAAAGGTCATGTTAAGGACGTGAGAAACCGTATGCTTTCTATTGCCAAACGCATTAATAAGGGACTCACTATTAGATTACGACCGCAAAAAGAAATTGACGCCAACGCACGTAATCATGGCGGGTTTGCCGATCCTAGAGCGTTTCGTGTATTTCCAATGATATTTAAAAATGGTATTGACACCACTTACCTAGCATCGGTTTATATCCATGAGATGATGCATTTATGGTTTCAAGATCAGATCATAGGGCGTGCCAAGGTCAATAATGAACATCTTGCTAAGCAATTAGCACGTTTCTATCCTAAAAAAGCACGGAAGAGCGCCGAAAACTACGAGCGTTATTGTAAAGAAATTTACGGCAATAGATAAGTCATGTTGCCAGTTATGACCTTTTCTCTATCTTAGTCCTAAAGCATCAACCCTAGCGAAGCGAAATGGTGTGCTCAATGGAAACATCGAACAAAAATAGCAAATGTATCTGATATAGTATATGAGATTTTTTAAACTAGATAGAAAACTAAATTTGAAATATGTTTTAGGAGAGATTCTGTTACTTTTTATAGGAATAAATCTTGCAATTTGGTTTAATAACTGGAATTCTTCAAAAAAAATAAATGAAGGCAAAAAGATTGCAATTAGCAAAATCACTGAGGAAATTGAAGACAATACTTTAGAAATTAATTCTGTATTAAAAAATAATCATGAAATTCTAAATGCTTTTAATGATTTTAAGACCATATATGATGGCAATACCTCAATAATAAAGGCAAACCCAAAACAAGTGCGGTTACTAACAAATAAATATCCTGATTTTTTTAGCATAAAAGATTCTACAGCGCTTGATAATGGTATATATCGCTACAGAGGAATAACTCAAATAAATTTAGAAATACCAACATTGACTGAAATTGCTTGGAAAACAACAACCACGTTAAATGTTACTAATGAATTCAACTATGACTGTCTTTATGAACTTGAAAGCATTTATAATTTGCAACGAAGAGTTCAAATTGAAATAAACAAATCTGCCGATGCTTTACAAAAAGGAGAATTAGAAGAGCTCATGGTTATTCTTGACTTCTTAAATCAATTAGGTAGTCAACTTATAGAGAATTATAGTTCTGTAAAAAGTAACATTCTAAATTGTAGTAATTAATGTTTACGCGTAAGAACAAAAGAGATTTCTACAGGATTCTTCCTTTTGGCCTGATTTGGGTTATTTATGCCATTGTTTATTTTATTCTTGAAAAAGGATTACTCCACAATTTGGAGGCTTATCCGTCAACCGGAAACCCATACAGTTTTGGCCCAAACACTTTAATTTTAATAGTAGTTGGTGGTGTGTCTGGCCTAATAATGGGTACGCTTGAGATTAAAGTTTTTAGTAATTTATTTACGCGTCAGTCTTTTGGCAAAAAGCTACTGTACAAGACCTCGTTGTATGTAATCCTAATGATCGTATTCGTCATTATTATCTCCGCATTTGATAACTCAATTAAACTTAAAACGAGCGTATTTGATAAAGAAGTATGGATAAATATTTTGGAATTCTTATCTAGTTATACCTTTTGGGCTTTTCAGTTATACCTCGCCTTAATGATTGGAACAACACTATTTTATTCAGAAGCCAGTGAGAATATTGGCATGGCTGTACTACGCAACTTTTTTATTGGTAAATATCACAAACCAATACAGGAAGAGCGAATATTTATGTTTTTAGATATGAAATCCTCAACAACCATTGCCGAAAAAATAGGTCATGTCAAGTATTTTGAAATGCTCAGCCAATATTATTCAGATTTATCTGATCCTATCATAGAGTATCGTGGCGAAGTTTATCAATATGTTGGTGATGAAATTGTTGTCTCTTGGAAACTTAATAATGGCCTTCAAGATAATAACTGTTTGAAATGTTTCTTCGCGATGAAAGACTCTATAAAGGATCGTTCGGAAAAATATCAATCAAAATTCCAAATTCTGCCAAGTTTCAAGGCAGGATTTCATTATGGTACAGTAACTACAGGTGAAATTGGCGTTCTAAAAAAAGACATTGTTTTTAGCGGCGATGTGTTGAATACAACTGCTCGAATTCAAGGATTATGCAACAGCTATAATGTAGAAGTATTGATATCTGATCAGCTAATGAATAAGATGAATATTGAATCTGATTTTGAAATCAAATCAGAGGGAAAAAATAAATTAAGGGGGAGAAATGAAACAATAGAATTATTCTCAGTTAAACTAAAGAAGAATTGACCATTTTAATATTTAGAAATCTTTCAAATAAATAGGTACTCTACAAATAGTCAATATTTATTATACATCTAATTACTAGAAAACCATTTCATCCCGAAAATGGTATTTATTGTTTAAAAGATTTACATAAAAATCCCCAGTATTGGGGATGTTTTGATCTTCTGATTAATATTATATTACTGACACGGCTAATTTTGAATAACGTACAATCCCTTTTCAATATCTTAGCCTTGACACAAGGATGCGTATTATATGTGTCCTTGTGTTCGTAAAATAGTCGAAAGAAGTATAGGCTATACCTTCAAAATTCCTCCATATTCTACTTTTTGCTAACTTAGTTCTATTCAACTCAGCGAAATCATTCACGAAACCGTTAGCTACAACCTAAAGGCAACATGACACTTATTATTATACAGAGAGCAGATAATACCTCTTGGCATTTTCCCATAATGATTCTTGCATCACTTATTGTCTTTTACATAATAATTCGGATAGTCATTGGAAAAATTGAATTTAAACAGAAACTTAACCAGATTTTTGTGCTCTCCCTTTTGGTTGTTGTAATAGGAATGCTGTTTGGTAAATATGGTGCGCAAATGGGGTTAAAATGGTGGATTTACTATCCTGTTCCAATGATAATGACGGTATTTTTACCCCCTATAGTATTGAAAATGAGCCTTAAGTACACCTTTTTGTATCTTTTCTTAAGTTTCCTGTCTGCTCCACTTGTACATGCTTTATTCTCTTTTTTCTTAGGATGGAATGAGTATATGCCATTTTGGGATATTCCTTTTATTTGTGATCTCTAAGGCAGAATGTAAAAATCATACACCTTCTCTAGTCCAAATTAAATCGCTAACTTTAATCATTAGTTTCCGCACAATTCAATAACCATGAAAAAAAATATAATATACTCGGCAATCATTGTTCTCATTTTAGTTGGTTGTCAAAATTCTGAGACAACAGTTAACATAGAGCTATGGAAATCTGAAATTATGGATGTAGAACAAGCGTTTAATGATATGGCTCAAAGAGAAGGCCTGATTAAAGCATTTGAATTTTATGCTGCTGAAGATGGTGTGATTAGACGCAGTAAAAAAATCATTCAGGGTAAAAAAGCCATTTCAGATTGGTATACCCAAGACGTTAGACCGAATGAAACTTTAACTTGGAAACCAACATTTATAGATGTTAGCAAATCTGGTGATCTGGCCTATACTTATGGCGATTACACCTTTACCTCTCTAGATTCATTAGGTGCTAAAAAGGAAAATAAAGGCATTTTCCACACTGTTTGGAAAAGACAAGATGATGACACCTGGAGGTTTGTTTGGGATTAGAATTTTTGTATTGCAAAAATAATATTCCAAAGCATGAATAAATCATATCGAGTACGCGTTTCTCCTCTTTTCTTTATCTTATACCATCGCAATGCAATCATACACGAAACTGTAGTGCAACATTAAAGTAGCCTAATGAATCAAGAAAATGCTAAACGAATTGGTGTAAAAAAAGCTTTTAAATCTGTAACCATTGCACTTGTAGTTGCTTATCTAATAATGGTTCTGTTTTCTGCTGGAGACTTTCTTTGGATTCTTGATTTCAACTATAAAATAAACATCCTGATTGGAATATTGATTGTTTATGGTCTTGCCTATTTTTTTGGTGGAAAAGCTGGATACGAAATTTTAATTAAGAAAAAGGATTCTGAAAAAATTGGGGCGAAATATGCGATAATTATTCTTATGATAACTGCTTTTCTGGTAGGTTGGACAGGATTCTTACAAGAGGGAATGGAAATTAATGATACCTTCTGGGACTCATTTGAAGACTATATTTTTAAGCCTCTTTTTTGGATAATAGCTTTTGGCATAATACCTACAATAATTATTGGAATCTTTTTTGGTAATTCGATCAAAAGGAATAGTTAACGTTGTACAACAACCTGTATAGTTCATGGTCAACTCCAACTTCAATTAATTGTCTAACTTAGTAGCAAACCAACCTCAATGAATTATAAAGGATTTATCTCCTATAAACATGGTGCAGACGATGCTTTAGCTGAGCGCTTAGAAAATACGCTTGAAAAATTTGCAAAACCAACCTTTAAACGTCGTGCCATAGAAATATTTAGAGATGGCAATGACCTTTCAGCTGCTGCAGACCTTGGCGAGAAAATTAGAAATGGGTTGGAGAACTCAGAATATTTTATTTGCATGGCAAGTTCAGCCTACTCCAAGTCTAAATGGTGCGTACGCGAAGCAGAATGGTGGCGAGATAATAAATCCATTGACAAGTTTCTAATAGTCCTCACAGAAGGTGAGATTCTCTGGGATGAATCTACCAACGATTTTGATTGGAACGTCACAACAGCCTTACCAAAAGCACTCTCTGGTGTTTTTAATGGTGAGCCTTTTTATATCGATTTTAGAGAACCTGGTCCAAAGGAAAACATGACTTTGAATCATCCAGAATTCAAGAATAAGGTCGTTTACATTGCAGCATCACTACATGAAAAAAATGTAGGTGATATGATTGGTGAAGCAATGAAGCAGCACAAACGTACGTTGCGCATCAGAAATTCGGCATTGACCTTGGTGTTTTCACTCATGGCAATTGCTTTGTTTTTATCGATCTCATCTATTAAACGACGAATTGCTTCACAATTACATTTTCAGGCAAAAGCATTGGTTGCTGAAGATCCATCAATCGCTTTACGCGTGGAAGCTGCAGCCTTAAAACGTTACGATTTTGTAGAATTTAGAAATACAGCGCAATCTATTATTGCCAATAACAATTTCTATAAGATCATCTCGAAAAGGGATTCGTTGGAAGTAAAAGATGTTGCCCTCTCTCCTATTGACAACAGCATTGCAGTAAGCTATCTAGATGGTTCTGTGGTTCTTATGGACTTAAATGGCAACGTCACCAAGCAATTTAAAGCTCACGATGATGAAATAAATTCTATAGAGTTTTCACCAGATGGAACATCCATACTAACTGCTTCCTATGACCAAACCGCAAAGCTATGGGATCTAGAGGGCACTAATAAAGCCGAGTTTTTGGGGCATACAAAGCGTGTCAATAAGGCGGTGTTTACACCAAATGGCAATGAAGTTTTGACTGCATCAACTGATGGCAGTTTACGATTGTATGATCTGTCGGGAAATTCACTCCGCATTTTTGAAGATGGTAATTATGGCTTTGAAGATGTGAGTGTAGCTCCAGATGGTCAATCGTTTTTAGCACTAACCACTGGTTTATCTGAAAGTAATGCTGTGCTTTGGCCTTTAGATAGTCTTCAAAAAGCAGAAATTAGATTGCCCTGGCTTAGCGCTTTAAGTTTGTCGCCAGATGGCGAAAAGATCCTTACAGGACATACTGATGGCCAAATTAATCTACTTGCTAAAACTGGTGACACACTATGGCAACACCAAGGTCCAGAGGCCGCTGTGATGTCTGTTGCTTTTTCACCAGACGGTCTTTCAATGTTGATTGCTTATGCAAATGGTGATGGTCAGCAATTGGATCAATATGGCGAATTGATTGATACATTTATAGGGCATCATCAACCTATTCACGTCATGAAATACACCATTGATGGAAAAGCCATTGTGACAGCCTCCTTTGATAAAACATTGAGGCTGTGGCAATTAGAACGAACAGAGAAAACAGCAATTCAGAAATTTGAAGGACTCAAGGGGTTTATAAATGCAGTTTCTTTCTCACCCAATGGGAAACAAGTATTTGGCGCAGATGAGAATGGTGATGCCATACTTTGGGATAACAATGGCACAGTTATTCAAAAAATGAATGGACAAAATTTTGGTGTTGGTCATGCTGCCTTTTTAAATAATGGCAAGTCCATTTTAACGACTTCTCAAGGAGGAGCTTATGCTCAGTTATGGCAAATTGATAGTGATATGCCAACACAATTTAAGCAGGATTTAATGCATTATCATCCAGAGGCAATTTCGCCAGATGGATCACTTATATTCTTAGGAGCCAATATGGTTTTTGGTGGAAAACTCTGGAATTTAGATAATAATACGATTACAGAATTTGAAGATCTACGCATAGAATCGGCTGCTTTCGCGCCAGATGGTCAATCCATTTTGATAGGCTGCAAAGATGGCAAGGCACGACTTTTTAATTTAGAGGGAAAACTACTCAAGGAATATGAGGCACATGGGTATATATTTACCTCTTACTCTGAGTATCCAGTCACTTCTGTTGCTATTGCAGAAGATGATGAAACTATTGCCATGGGAAGTGCCGATGGTACCATTCGAATTTCAAAACTAAAAGGTCGCGTATTGGCCGATTTTAATGGTCATAAAGAAACGGTGAATTCCCTGTCTTTTTCGCCAGATAGCAAATCGCTATTAAGTGTATCATATGATAAAACAGCACGTCTTTGGGATTTAAGAGGAACGATGCTCAGTGATTTTAGCCGGGAATCAGGTGAAGTTGCCTCTCTGGCTTTTTCGGCAGATGGCAGATCATTATTGGCTGGTGGAACTGATGGAAAAGTGAGACAGATTCGATTTATAAATGTGGAAGACTTCTTAGACAATTACGTGCAACCATTAAACGGCGCTCAAAGAACACAATATGATGTCGATTAAATTATTCTATAATATCAAAAAAAAAGTGGCCTACCGAAGTAAACCACCAATAAATTATAAATTATGAAAAAATAGTTGATAATCTATCTCAAAAATATATTTGTATAGTACCATTTTCCATCTGCATCTTTTTCGGCTGAAATATCAAAATAATCGTAATTACCTTCAATCACATTTCGGTGACCTTCGCTATTAATCCATGCATTCACAACTGCTTCAGCTGAGCTATAGGCATAAGCCACATTTTCTCCAACCGAAGTTGCACCAACCGCATTTACAAGGTTAGCTCGTCTCGCATGAAAATTAGCATGAGATACTTCATCATTTTCTATCATATAATCTGTATGCCCAAAAGCTTGTGCCTTTATTACATCCATATTTCCCAAGGTGCTTAAGCCTTGTTCAATTCTGTAGGCATTAATAAGTTCGGCGATTTCTATTTCAATAACCTTTGTAGGGGGAACATAGGTATGAATTATTGTGTCGATTTCAGCATCGTCTACTGTATCTGTTGAACATGAAAATGATAGCACAGCAAATAATGCAATAACAGAGAGTACTGTAGGTTTCATCTGTAGGGTTTTTTGGGGTTTGGGTTAGTAAAATTAACTTCCTACGATGAAGTAACTGTTAATGAAATGTTAAATTCGATGAACTACATGCATTTCGTCGATTTTTACTGTCTTTTATCGATGAAATACATCTTTTTGAAGAATCTATTAGCGTTTTAACGAATTAAATATACACTTTATCGATGAAATACACAAATTAAGGAGCTAGTATATCTATGGTCCAATCGAATGATTTTTCCAATTTATATCGCACGCGATCATGTAACCTGTTAGGGCGACCTTGCCAGAATTCAATTTCAACAGGTTTCACTATAAAACCGCCCCAATGTGCTGGACGCGGAATTTCTTTGCCCTCATAAGTTTCTTCTAAGGTTTTTAATTCTGCTTCAAGGTCTTCCCTATTTTCAATAACCTCACTTTGATTTGAAACCACTGCTCCCAACTGACTACCTCTTGGTCGGCTCTCAAAATAACCATCACTTAAATTCTCAGCTATTTTTTCAGCGGTTCCTTTAATAATGATTTGACGTTCTGCCGCATGCCAAAAAAAAGAAAGACATACATTAGGATTATTGGCAATTGCTCTTCCCTTCTCACTATTATAATTAGTATAAAAGATAAAACCTTCATAAGTGAATTTCTTTAGAAGCACCACACGACTTTTAGGAAATCCATCTAATCCAATTGTAGAAACGGTCATGGCATTTGTTTCATCAACAAGACCTGATTGATCTACGTTGTGAAACCATTTTTGAAAGAGTTCCATAGGATTCTCAGGAACACTTTGTTTATCTAGTGCACCCTTCTCGTATGATTTCCTTCTGTCTCCTAAATCGTTTGTCATTAGTATTAAATTAGATTTTAAAAATAAAGTCCTAGTTTAGCGTCTTAAACAAAGATATGACTTTCAGTGATTCAACATATTCTTCCTCTTCCGAAAAGATCAAAACTGTTGAATTTCCGTTTGGAAACTTTTATCTAGCTGAAAAATATGTGGTTTCTGAAGTAAATGCGGATACTCATATAGATTGGGATAAATCTACTGCTGTTTTTGATATTATTGAAGAATACTATCCGAAAGGTCATAAAATTGGATTCATTTCTAATAGAATTAATGCTTATTCTTCTGATCCTAATTATTGGAGTCGATTAAATAGTAAATATGATTGCATTGCTGCATTTGCAATTGTTTCATATAGCGATTTAGGCTATCAGAATGCCACCTTAGAAAAATTATTTGCTGATAGAAGTTTAAAACGTTGTTCAAGTTTGCAAGAAGCTATTGAGTGGGTATTGAAGTTAAAAGAACTCAATTAATCATAATCAAAAACCTTACCTGCTTCAGCCAATTCAATATTTTTAAAATGCTCTTTGGCTTCTGTTCTGAAGTCTTCAATATTATCATAACGACTAGAATAATGCCCAAGGATTAGTGTTCCAACATTGGCTTTGGAAGCAATTTGAGCTGCTTCGGCCGCAGTACTGTGTTTTGTTTTTTGTGTGAGATGTTCGTGTTTTTTGAGAAAAGTAGATTCGTGGTACAACACATCTACCGTATTTATTAACGGTAATATAGATTCAGAATAAGCAGTGTCGCTACAAAAAGCATAACTTTTTGGTTTCTTACCTCGTTCAGTAACAAGCTCATTTTTTATATGTTCACCATCCTCGTTAGTCACATCGGCTCCTTGTTTTAACTTTCTGAAATAGGCCTTATCAATATTTAACTGCTTTGCTTTGACAATGTTTAATTTGCGTTCACCTTCTTTTTCTTTAAATAAAAAGCCATTGGTATAGATGCGATGATCTAGAGGAATTGTATGCACTTCTACTTTCTCATCTTCAAAAATCAATTCCGACTTGTTGGAACTCAACTCATGAAATATCAATTGATAGTTCGTCCAAGAATCTGCTAATTTCATTTGCATAGTAATAACTTCTTTCAAACCTTTTGGTGCGTAAATATGTAATTCTGATTCACGTGTCAATAGTCTGAATGTTGAAATAAGTCCTACCAATCCAAAGTAATGGTCACCATGCAAATGAGATATAAAAATGTGCTTTATTCTAGCAAATTTTACCTTGTGTTTTCTGAGTTGTACTTGGGTTCCTTCACCACAATCAATTAAGAAAACATGATTCTTTATTTCTAAAACCTGAGAAGTTGGATTCGTATTTTGACTAGGTGTCGCACTATGGCAACCAAGTATGGTTAGCTTCATAGATCGACTTTTTTATAGTTTAAAAAATCGTCAATACTAAACTTGTCTTTAAAGGTAAAGGCGTATGGCGTTATTCCATGTTTATTAACATATTCTAATCGTTCTCGAGCTTCTTGAGGTGACGGAATATGTCCATCAGGAACATACCAAAACACCATTGACATGTCTTTAATTTTACTAAACCATTCTTTTCGTCTCTTAAATATTTCAACATGATCAGACTTATAGGTGAACTGAAATAAGGAGTCCATATCGCGCCAAACAGACATATTAATAATTAAGGTATCATCTTCAAAAGCCTGAATTGCCATAGCATTATTCTCGGCATCCTTCAGTCGCCAGACAAATCCATCAAAATTATCAGCCAATGAATTAATTCTATCCAAATTATTCACAAAATCTGCCATAATTGGATCATCAATTGGCGCCAGCATTTTCGCAATATTTACTTGAGCTAAGTTGTACATTTAAAAACCTAGATCACGTTCAATTTCTTCCATTTCAATAATATCATAGGCTTCCTGAAGTGTTGGCACAACCACCAATTCATCTGGAACTTCATCTAGATCAACTTTATCAGTAACAATAACAAAAGATAACTTCTGACTTCTATGTTTATTGGATAACCTCAAAAACTCTATCAATTCTTCTAATGTTATTGGATTTATTGTTGTAAGGTTTACCACTACATTATCACTTTTTAAGCGATGGTATGTTTCTGTCATTCTTTTTACCAGTTCTACAACCGATAATTTTTCCTGAGTTATAATGACTATATTTCCGTCTTTATCAAACAGCATAATTTATTTAATTTTAGATGCGAGCAGATAAATCACTGCCATTCTAATGGCAACGCCATTTTCAACTTGATTTAAAATAATAGCTTGTTTTGAATCTGCCACATCACTTGTTATTTCTACACCCCTATTAATTGGTCCAGGATGCATTATTGTGATATTTTTATCAATAGAATCTAACAATTCTTTGTTCACACCATATTGTTGTACATACTCTCTTGTTGAAGGAAAATAACTGACGTCCATTCTTTCATTTTGGACACGTAACATGTTGGCTACATCGCACCAATTAAGGGCTTTACGTAAGTTAGTCTCAACTTTCACGCCAAGTTTGTCAATATGCTTTGGCAAGAGGGTTCTTGGACCGCATACCATAACGTTAGCGCCAAGGAGTTTGAGAGCGAAAATATTTGATAATGCAACACGACTATGCAGAATATCGCCTACAATTACGACGTTTTTATTTTTTACTTCACCATATTTTTCACGAATGGAATAAGTATCTAAGAGTCCTTGGGTAGGATGCTCATGTGCTCCATCGCCAGCATTGATAATACTTGCTGATACATGCTCAGATAAAAAAACACAAGCTCCAGGTTTTGGATGTCGCATTACAACCATATCTACTTTCATAGATAGAATATTATTGACTGTATCTATAAGTGTTTCTCCTTTTTTAACCGAAGATTGCGAGGCTGAGAAATTAATAACGTCTGCAGACAGTCGTTTTTCTGCTAGTTCAAATGATAATTTAGTACGTGTAGAATTTTCGAAGAATAAATTGGCTATAGTAATATCACGTAAAGAAGGTACCTTTTTAATTGGTCGATTAATAACCTCCTTAAAATGATCGGCCGTTTCAAAGATGAGTTGCATATCATCTTTGGTTAAATATTTTATTCCTAATAAGTGATTTACACTTAATTCACTCATACAGCATTATTTTATTCTTGAACTAATACCACTTTATCTTTTCCTTCATTTTCCTTCCAGAACACTTTCACTTTCTCTTCATTGATTGCATCTACTTGTAATCCTTTATAATTTGGTTGAATTGGCAAGTGTCGGCTAAATCGTCTGTCAATTAACACCAGTAGTTCAATTTCGTTAGGACGACCAAATGATTGAATTGCAGTTAATGCGGCCCTGATACTTCTTCCAGTGTGTAGCACGTCATCAACAAAAACCACGTTTTTATTTTCAACAATAAAATTGATATTTGTTGTATTGGCTTCTAGCGTTTTATCATTTCGTCTAAAATCATCTCTATAAAAAGTGATGTCGAGATCTCCAGATTCTATATTCTTAATTTTATAATCTTCTTTTAGCAATTGACACAATCTATTTGCTAGATATTTTCCTCTAGGCTGAATCCCAATTAAAACAGTATTACTAAAAGTGGTGTGATTTTCAATGAGTTGACAAGCCAATCGATGAAGAATGATGTTTACTTCTTTAGCAGTAAGTAAAACTTTTTGACTCATAAAGCTATCCCAAGGTCTATTGGAGTGCAAAGTTAAAGCAAATTTTTAAATATTTTAGACCTTCATAGAAATAAAAAACCTCCTAAAAATAGGAGGTTTTTTTGTCTTAAATGGAAATCTGTAAAAACAGAATTTGGATTATTTCTTTCCGTCCATTTTATCTTTAAGCGCTTGTAAAGCATCATTGGCATCACCAAGAGTTGGTTTTGATTCTGCTGCTGCAGCTTTAGCCTTTTTGGCAGCTGTCTTTACAATTTTAGCTTCTTCTTCTTTAAACACAGCAGTATGCGAAGCAACTACACGTTTAAATTCTTTATTGAACTCAATAATTTTGAATTCTGCTTTTTCACCTTTCTTTAATTTCTTACCATCTTCTTTTTCAAGATGACGTGAAGGAATAAAGGCAGTGATATCATCATTAAATATAACGGTTGCACCTTTATCTACAATCTCTGTAAGTTCGGCAGTGTGCGTTGTATTTAATGCGAATTCAGTTTCATATTTGTCCCAAGGATTATCTTTTGTTTGCTTATGACCTAAACTTAATTTACGTCCTTCAACATCTAATTCAAGAACAACAACTTCTAGTTCGTCACTAACTGCACAAAACTCACTTGGATGCTTGATTTTCTTTGTCCAAGATAAGTCTGAGATATAAATCAATCCGTCAATACCTTCTTCTAATTCAACAAACACACCAAAGTTTGTAAAGTTACGTACAATACCTTTGTGCTTAGATCCTACAGGATATTTAGAAGTAATGTCTGTCCAAGGATCTGGCGTTAATTGCTTGATACCGAGTGACATTTTTCTATCTTCTCTATCAAGAGTAAGAACTTGAGCCTCAATTTTATCTCCAATAGAAACAAAATCTTGAGCAGAACGCAAGTGTGTAGACCAAGACATTTCAGAAACGTGAATTAGTCCTTCAACACCTTCAGCTACCTCTATAAATGCACCATAATCAGCAATAACTACAACCTTACCTTTTACATTATCACCTACTTTAAGTTCTTCACCTAAAGCTTCCCAAGGATGCTTGCTTAATTGTTTTAATCCTAATTGGATTCTTGATTTATCTTCATCGAAGTCCAAGATTACTACATTTAATTTTTGATCTAGCTCAACAATCTCATTTGGATGGTTGATTCGAGACCAAGAAAGATCTGTAATATGAATTAAACCATCAACACCACCAAGATCCATAAATACACCATATGAAGTAATGTTTTTAACTGTACCTTCAAGTACTTGACCTTTTTCAAGTTGTCCAATGATTTCTTTTTTCTGTTCTTCAATATCAGCTTCAATAAGTGCTTTATGAGAAACAACTACGTTTTTGAATTCGTGGTTTATTTTAACCACTTTAAATTCCATAGTCTTATTAACATACTGATCGTAGTCTCTAATAGGCTTCACATCAATTTGAGAACCTGGTAAGAAAGCTTCAATACCAAATACGTCAACGATCATACCACCTTTAGTTCTACATTTAACAAAACCATTAACGATTTCGCCTGTTTCATGTGCAGCATTAACGCGATCCCATGCTTTAATAACACGAGCTTTTCTATGTGATAAAACTAATTGACCAGTAGCGTCTTCACGTACATCAATTAATACTTCAACTTTATCCCCAATTTTAAGACCAGGATTATAACGAAACTCATTAAGAGAAATAACACCTTCAGATTTTGCATTGATATCAATAATGGCATCACGATCAGTCATGTGAACCACAGTTCCTTCAACAACTTCATTGTTTAAGGTATCTACAAAGTTTTCGTTAACTAATTTTTCAAATTCTTCAAGCTTTTTGTCAGCAACTTGCTCAATACCTTCTTCGTAATTGTGCCAATCAAAGTCTTTTAAAAATTTATCTGGATTTTTTTGAGCTTCAGAGATCTCTGGAGCTGGAGTGGCCACCGTTTCAACAACTTTTTCTGCAGTTGCAACTGCTTCAGTAGCTTTTTTTTCTTTTTTTTCAGCCATAGCTGATACTAGTTTTGTATTCTAAATGTTCCAGAAAGATTAGCAAAACACAAATAGAAGTGTTTATAAATCAATTAGTTAGCCCTTTTGTCTTTCTGATTAATTTGCCAAAAGGAGCGCAAAAATAAGCATATTATGTGTATTTGCCTAATTTGACTCAATAAATGTTAACAGATTGAAAATCACATAAATAATTTTAATTCATAGGCTTTTAAGTCGTCACATATTTTAGTATCTTTAAGTGATTTATAACACTAAATTTTATAACCAATGACTATGAAAGCTAAATACCAAGGCGTTTTAGACCTCGGTGAACAACTTAATATTGAAAATGGAGATGTGCGGGAAGAAAATGGCCAACTTAAAGTTTGGGGAACAGCTAAAACCCCTTATGAAAAAGATTTGCTTTGGAATAAGATAAAGCAAATAGGCGGTGAAAATCCATCAGATATTATGGCTGACATTACGGTTGCAGATGCTAGTGTTTACCACAGGCATGTTGTAAAAAGTGGAGAAACATTAGGAAGAATTGCCAAACATTATTATGGTGATGCCATGAGATATCAACAGATATTTCAAGCCAATACAGATATTTTGAAAAATCCTGATCTTATTCATCCTGATCAGGAGTTAATCATTCCGAATTTATGAAAATGAACTGGCTACACTAAGAAAGCAACCTTGAAAAGGGTTGCTTTTTTTTATTCCAAATCTTCGAGAGTCATATTAACTAATTGAAGCACCTTACTAAATTGTTCCTCTTCTGATAGTTCAGAATTATCAATTTCTATGGCATCTTCTGCCATGCGTAGTGGCGAATCTTTCCGGTTGGAATCTATATAATCACGCTCATTCACATTTTGAAGAACATCTTCAAAAATGACCTCCTCTCCTCTTTCTAAAAGTTCATGAAAGCGTCGTTTGGCTCTAATTTCTGCTGGTGCTGTCATAAATATTTTTAGTTCTGCCGTTGGAAATACCACTGTTCCAATATCTCTACCATCCATAACAATACCTTTGCCTTTTCCAATTTCATGCTGCATTTTAACCAATTGATAACGCACTTCAGGTACAGCAGAAACGGTACTGACAAAACTGGATACGTCTAATGTTCGTATTGCTTTTTCAACGTTGATTCCATTCAAAAACATTTCGGAATAACCAAGTTCGTGATTGAATTGAAATTCTAAATTTATTTTATGTAATTCTAAAACAAAATCGTTTACATTAAAGAAGTCTTCATTAATAAAATCTTCTTGCATGGCATATAATGTGACGGCACGATACATGGCGCCAGAATCTACATAGGTATAGCTTAGATAATTTGCTAGTCGTTTTGCGATGGTACTTTTACCAGTTGAAGAAAAACCGTCGATGGCAATGGTGATTTTTTGCACTATTGTAAGTCTATTTGTAAGCCAAAAAAGCTGGCGTTGGATGCACTTGAATATCTGGCATGTGTATAACTAAAACGCATTTTATTAAGTTTAATACCGACACCAAATGACAATCCTGAAAAATTTCTCTGCTCTAAAATACGCAATTCTTGCGCTCTTCTAACATTATACCCAATTCGTAAATTAAAACCTCTATCTGGAAATAACTCAGCACCAAAAATTGCATGTCTAATCAAATTTCCGAAGAAGCCAACTTTCTCAGGTGTCCGGTTGCCGTCTAAGTCAATGCCGTCACGTGCAGGATTAGGAGCACCAATTGGCCATTTCTGAAGATTTTCAAAAGTTAAATGCCATCTAATTGGAACATGTTCTAAAGTTTGAGACATACCAAAATCTATTTCTAATGGCAATGGTTCTTTTAGCCCTGCATAAGTTGTAATTTGGGCACCTACATTCCTAATCACTACAGCCGCATGAAAATCTAAATCTTCATTTATATAAATTAGGCCCGCATCAATCGCAACACCAAGTGATGAGTATTGTTCTAAACTAGAAGTTATCACTTTAATATTTCCACCAGCATAAAAATCAGAATAGCCAATTTGTCTTGCATATCCAACTGAAAGCGCAGCTTCATTTCCTGTAAATGTCCCAGTTGAATTTCCATCTTCATCATAACCATCAAAGGTGCCGTAATTTATATAGGTAACGCCAGCATGAAGGGTCTGAGTTCGTCTGTCCCAGGTATAAGCATAGGCAGCAGTTCCGTAACCAATTCCTCCTAAATAACTCGAATAATTTAAAGCCAATTGATTATCCATTTCAACGTTTATAGTTGCAGGATTATAAAGACCTTGTGTAACATCATAATCAACATTTGTAATTACTTTTCCACCAAGAGCAGCTTGACGTGGTGACGAAACAAGATTGAGGAATTGATAAGTTGCTTCACCACCTAATTGGGCAAAGGAAAACACCACAAATAGCAGTGCAACACAAGTTGAAAACCTCTTTTTCATCAAGCAGCAAAAGTAACAAATACTATGTTAAAACGATTGTGAGGAATTTTTATTTTCAAACACAAGAAAAATGGTGATTTAATCGTGAATTTTGCTACAATTTCTTCGCATTTTTCACCTTTTGAGGAGTTATGGCAATATCAATAACTTCACTCATGTCTGATACATAGTGAAATGTGAGTCCTTTAAGGTAATCTTCTTTAATTTCATCTATATCACTTTTGTTGTCCTTACAAAGGATAATTTCTTTGATTCGAGCTCGTTTTGCGGCAAGAATTTTCTCTTTTATACCTCCAACTGGAAGAACTTTACCTCTCAGTGTGATCTCGCCTGTCATTGCCATGCTTTTCTTGACTTTTCTTTGTGTAAATAATGACACTAAGGATGTCAACATAGTAATTCCTGCACTAGGACCATCTTTTGGCGTTGCACCTTCAGGCACATGAATATGGACATTATATTTATCAAAAATTTCAGGGTCTAATTCAAATTTCTTGGCATTAGCTTTTATATATTCCATAGCTATGGTTGCCGATTCTTTCATCACTTTACCCAAGTTTCCAGTAATGTTCAAAGCTCCTTTACCTTTAGATAGGATTGATTCAATAAATAAGATATCACCTCCTACTCGTGTCCATGCTAATCCAGTAACCACTCCTGCCACATTGTTGTTTTCATATTTGTCGCGCTCAAGTTTAGGGCTTCCTAACACATCTACTACATCCTTATTGGAAACAGTGATATCATATGATTCTTCCATGGCTATATTTTTGGCTGCATAGCGTACCATTTTGGCAATCTGCTTCTCCAATCCTCGAACACCAGATTCACGAGTGTATCCTTCAACAATTTTTTCTAATTGTGGCTTTCCAATTTTGAGATGTTCTTTGGTCATGCCATGTTCTTTTAATTGTTTTGGTAATAAATGACGTTTTCCAATTTCAACTTTTTCTTCGATGGTATAACCAGTGACATTGATGATTTCCATTCTATCACGAAGTGCAGGTTGTATAGTTGATAGACTATTTGCAGTAGCAATAAACATTACTTTAGATAAGTCATAACCTAACTCTAAGAAATTATCATAAAACTCTGAATTCTGTTCTGGATCTAGAACTTCAAGCATGGCTGAAGAAGGATCTCCTTGATGCGAATTAGACAATTTATCTATTTCATCTAGAACAAAAACAGGATTAGAAGTACCTGCTTTCTTTAAGCTTTGAACTATACGTCCAGGCATGGCACCTATATAAGTTTTTCTATGACCTCTAATTTCTGCTTCATCACGTAATCCACCTAACGACATTCGAATGTATTCCCTACCTAAAGCCTCAGCAATAGATTTACCTAATGAAGTTTTACCAACACCAGGAGGTCCATACAAACATAAAATTGGCGATTTCATATCATTACGCAATTTTAAAACAGCTAGATACTCAATTATTCTACGCTTGACATCATCTAAACCATAATGATCACGATCCAAAATTCGCTTTGCTCTCTTAAGATCAAAAAGGTCTTTGCTAAACTCATTCCAAGGTAATTCTAATATGAGATCGAGGTAATTTCGTTGAATACTATATTCTGCAACTTGGGGATTCATTCGTTGCATTTTTGCCACTTCTTTATCGAAATGTTTAGCAACCTTTTCATCCCACTTCTTACTTTTAGCCCGCTGAATCATTTCATCAATTTCTTCCTCATAACTCACGCCACCTAATTCTTCTTGAATAGTTTTCATTTGTTGATGCAGGAAGTATTCACGCTGTTGTTGATTCATATCACTCTGAACCTTTGATTGTATGTCGTTCTTGAGTTCTAATTTTTGAACTTCAACATTCATATGTTTTAGAGTTTCAAGAGCGCGTGCATGCAGATTATTTGTCTCCAACAACTTCTGTTTATCTTCAACTGATAGATTCATATTTGATGAAACAAAATTCACAAGAAATGAATTACTCTCTATGTTTTTGATAGCAAAAGATGCTTCACTCGGAATATTTGGACTTTCTTTTATTATTTGAAGGGCCAAATCCTTAATTGAATCAATGATGGCATCAAATTCTTTAGTTTTTTCAGCTTCTTTAGTTTCTGCCACTTCGCGAATTGTAGCATTCATATAAGGCTGCTCAGTAATTACTTCAGCCACCTTAAATCGCTTTTTACCTTGAATAATAACCGTTGTATTTCCATCAGGCATTTTTAATACCTTCAAAATACGTGCAACAGTTCCTGTTGTATGAATGTCCTTAGCAGCAGGATCTTCTACTAACTCGTCTTTTTGAGAAACCACGCCAATGACTTTGCTGCCCTTATTGGCATCATTTATAAGTTTGATTGATTTATCACGTCCAGCAGTAATAGGAATGACAACGCCCGGAAAGAGAACTGTATTCCTTAAAGGTAAAATTGGAAGTGTTTCAGGAAGCGCTTCGTTGTTTATTTCTTTCTCATCTTCGGAAGTCATTAACGGAATTAATTCTGAATTCTCATCTAGTTCCTGTAATGACAAACTGTCAAAATTTGAAAACTTTAGATTCGCCATATATTGTTTTTGGTCATTCTGTCATTAAAACAGAACAATATTATTTATATCTTTAGTTTGAAAATGTAATTAAGTACTGTAAATCAAGTATTTACAATATTATGTAACATTTTGCTATTGTCTTAAGTCCAATTGTTATGCCATTGTAAATTTGGCATTTATAAATAAATCTTAACTTTTTTATTAAAAACTGTAACAGATGAAATATAGTATCATCTTTTAATTAAACAATTTGTTTTTGTCGCTAACCAACCAGAATATCGAACAACTTGTCGAGCAGTGTAAAACTGGCAACCAATTTGCGCAATTGGAAGTATACAACAGATATTACAAAGCTATGTACAACACAGCCTTAAGAATTGTAAAAGACAATTTTGAAGCTGAAGATATCATGCAAGACGCGTTTTTAACTGCTTTTACGAAGCTAAATACACTCAAAGAGAGTAAGACATTTGGCTCATGGTTAAAACGAATCGTAATAAACAACAGTATTTATCACTACAATAAAAGTAATAAATACGATGAAGTTCCTTTAAATGATGTGTTATATAAAGTTGAAGACGATCAAGGGATTGTTGATGAACAAGATGTGAGTAGTGTAAAAGCTAAACAAGTTTTAGACACTATGAAATCTTTAAAAGACAATTACAGAGTTGCTTTGACTTTAAACTTAATTGAAGGATATGATTACGAAGAAATAAGTGACATTATGAACATTTCTTATGCTAACTGTAGAACAACTATATCAAGAGCAAAAGAAAGTTTAAGACAAAAACTCCAGCCTTACGCTGAGTTAAATAATTAAAACATGGATAAAAATACTATTGACGACTTGTTTATCAATTTAAAAAACGACTTTGATATTGAAGAACCGAGAGGAGATCATCAGCAACGTTTTCTTTCTAAATTGAATAATGATCAAGTTCAAATTTCAAGAAAAATCAACTCAAGTACTATTTGGAAACCTTGGGTTGGTATTGCAGCATCTTTTGCACTTTTAGTCCTGCTATTTATTAGCGTTCAAACAACTGAGACTTCAAGAGATTTGGCGAGCATTTCACCAGAAATGGCAACAACACAAACATTCTTTACTAATACTATTAAAACAGAATTAGAAAAGCTTCAGGTAGAAGATTCGCCGGAGTTTCAAGATATGATCGTTGACGCCTTGTTTCAAATTGAATTACTAGAGCAAGATTACAACAGATTGAAATTAGATCTTGATAAGAGTGGTGAAGATCAACGCGTTATTTATGCGATGATAGACAATTTTCAAAATAGAATTCAGATCCTACAAGATGTATTAACTAATATAGACGAACAAAAACAACAAAATACCCTTAATAATGAAAACAACTCTACACTTTAAAATAGTAACAATTTTACTCATTTTACCACTATTTGTTTTTAGTAGTGGCTGGAATGGAAAACATACAAAAGAGAAGAAAATCAATAAAGAATTTGATGTCAGTTCATCTGCGACATTAAAAGTCGACAACAGCTATGGTGACCTTGATGTGACCACTTGGAATGAAAACCGAATAGTTATTGAAGTAACTATTTCTACAAATGGAAATAACCTTGAAAAGGTTCAGAACAAACTAGATGCGATTGATGTTGAATTTAATGCATCATCAAATAGTGTTTCAGCAAAAACTCGTTTCAATAAAAATGGTAAAAAATCATGGTGGAATTGGGGAAATAACAACGTTAATATGAAAGTTAACTACGTTATTAAAATGCCAATCACTAATAATGTTGACTTCAGCAATGATTATGGAAGTATCAATCTAGATAAATTAGAAGGTCATGCACGTTTAGACTGTGATTATGGGAAAATTACAACCAAAGAGTTAATGGCAGATAACAATGATATTAGTTTTGACTATACTAAAAACTCATATTTTGAATACATTAAGAGTGGCAAAATTAATGCCGATTATAGTGGCTATACGGTTGCCAAAACTACTAATCTTGACATCGATGCAGATTATTCAAAATCGACAATCAAAATAGCTGAAGATGTAGAATACAATTGTGATTACGGTTCATTGACTGTTGAAAAAGTTAACAATGTTACTGGTGATGGTGATTATCTATCCTTAGTACTTGGTGATGTATATAAAAATGTTGACGTTAAAGCTGATTATGGCTCAATGAAAATAGATAGGATGACTTCTAATGCTGGAGATATTACTGTAGATTCAGATTATATGAAAATTACAATTGGTTATGATTCAGCTTATAACTTTAACTTTGAACTTAATCTTGGATATGCGTCTTTTAGAAATGATGGGGATTTAGAGATTAGTAAGCAAAATGTTAAATCAAGTAAAAAATATTACTCAGGATATCATGGTAATTCAAATTCTGGAAATAATATTAATATCAATTCAACATATGGTAGCGTAACTATCAAAAGAAATTAATCATAAACGAACAATAATATAAATTTAAAATCATGAAAAAATCAATCTTATTAATAGCAGCCCTAATTATGGCAACTGCAACCCAAGCACAGTGGTGGGGAAATGAAAGAGTAAAAGGAAACGGCAACATGACAACTGAAACTAGAACAACTGGCGACTATGAAGCCATAAAATGTGGCGGTTCTTTTGACTATATTTTAGTGGCAGGAACGGAAGGTAAAATTAAAATTGAAGGCGAATCAAATCTCCTTGAATATATTATAACTGAAATTAAAGGAGGAGACTTAGTTATTAAAACTAAAAAAGGTGTTAGTTTGAGCACAAGCAGAGGAAAAACAATAAAAGTGACCATTCCTTTTGAAGATATAAGTGGCGTCTCTTTGGCTGGTTCTGGTGATCTTTGGAATGAAGATAAAATAACCGCATCAGATTTTGATGTATCCCTTGCTGGTTCTGGTGATGTTATATTAGATATAGAAGCTTCAACTATTGATGGCAGTTTGGCTGGATCTGGTGATTTAACTTTGAAAGGCAATACCAATAACCTCAAAGTTCGATTAGCTGGTTCTGGTGATATTCACGGGTTTGGATTGCAAGCGAATCATACAGACGCATCTGTTGCAGGCTCTGGAGATATAGAAATTGTTAGCAATCAAAGTCTTAAAGCACGTGTATCAGGTTCTGGAGATATAGAATACAAGGGGAATCCGAGTAAAGAAGATTCTAAGGTTTCTGGTTCAGGAAGCATTAGCAATGATTAAGCAAAAAACATTAGATTTAGAAAGCCATTCAAATGAATGGCTTTTTTTATTTAATATTCGATGTTAATCATCCGCTGAGTTTAATTTAAATTGCCTGAACCATTACTTTTTACTTACCTAGAAAAATATCCCTATATAATAACTTCATCAATATCAAACTCAATTTGTAAGGTCCCTGCTACAGCTCTAATTTCAACATCAAAACTGTTTTAAGTACAATCTCCTAGATCGTCAATGGCCAATTGTAAAAATCCATCAGAATCGCCACATTCAGAAATCTGAGTCTCTAATGCTTCTTTATAGGCATTACATAATTCGTTATAATTCAAATCATTTGAATTATTTAAATCTTCTAATGCATCTGATGCATTTTGACTTGCCTGAAGACATATAGCTTCTTGTTCACTAAGAAACTCACCTTCTAATGGTTCATTTTCACAAGTAAAGGCTGACAATAGTATAAACAAAGAAAGTAGGCTTAGTATTTTTTTCATAACACATTGTTTCTAAGTATAAAAGTACTAATTAAAACTAATCAATTGTGTTAATCCTTGGTACTCTAAACAGTAAAATAATACCAATCAGGAAAAAGATAAACAAGAATAGAATAGCATTACGCATACTTCCTGTAACCTGATCTATAGTGCCATAGATAACCATACCAATAACAATTCCAATCTTTTCAGCGACATCGTAAAAACTAAAATAGGAGGTTGTATCTTCTGTTTCAGGTAAAAATTTAGAATAAGTCGATCTAGCCAAAGATTGAACACCTCCCATCACTAATCCAACAAAGGCTGCTGTAAGATAAAAATGAATAGGTAGTGTGACAAAATAAGCACAAAAACAAAGTGCCATCCAAATGAAGTTAATAGCTATTAGCGTTTTTATATTTCCAAATTTAGCCGATGCTCTGGACGTTAAAACCGCGCCTATAATTGCAACGATCTGTATGACAAGAATACTGATGATTAATCCCATTGTTTTTTCATCATTATCAGCCCAGGCAATTTCTTCTTCACCAAAATAAACAGCAACCAACATAATGGTTTGAACAGCCATACTAAAGACAAAGAATGCTGTTAAATAACGTTTTAACCTGAGATCCTGTTTAAGCTGTTTCCAGACTGTTTGCAATTCTCTAAATCCATTAAAAATGACATCTTTTGTCACCTTATGACCTTTAGAAGCACCTTTAGGCAAAACGTAAAATGTATATTGACTAAATAAAATCCACCAAATACCAACACTTACAAATGAATACCTCATCATTTGCATTTTAGCCTCTCCATCATCTTGACTCATCACCATTCCTAAGTTTATTAGAAGTAAGATTACACTACCTATATAACCCATGCTAAACCCTTTTGCACTAATGCTATCTTGCTGTTCTTCATGAGCAATATCAGGTAAATACGAATTATAGAATACCAGACTTCCCCAATACCCTATTAATCCCATAAAATAGAATAGTAAACTTAAATGGATATGATCTAAACTGAACCAATAGAGACCAATACATCCTGCACCACCTAAATAACAAAAGAATTTCATAAAACTCTTTTTATTACCAACATAATCTGCAATACCAGAAAGTAAAGGTGATGTGAAGGCAACAACCAAAAATGTAAATGCAGTTACAAAGGTAATTAAAGCCGTATTTTTTATTTCATCAAATCCAAATGCCGCAACTACTTTTTCGTCAGAAAGAAATAATGCTGAATAAAAAATTGGAAAAATTGAAGACGCAATTGTAAGCGTGTACACTGAGTTGGCCCAATCATAAAATGCCCAGGCATTCAGAAGTTTTTTACTTCCCTTTTCAAGTATAGCCATAAAAAAAGCAGCTCTTTTTATGAGCTGCTTCTAAAGTAATCAAATATTTTATAAGAGAATATAATTTATTCTCTAAATGATGAGATACCAAATTTTTTAGCTTCTTCCTTAGCCTTTTGAGCATTTGCTGTTAATGCTGCAATTCTAGTCTCATTTGATGGATGAGTACTTAAAAATTCTGGTGGCGCTTGTCCGCCGCTATTGGCTTGCATTCGTTTCCATAATTCTGCGGCCTCATCTGGATTATATCCTGCAATTGCCATGAGTATTTGCCCAATTTCATCAGATTGACTTTCATGGCCTCTACTAAAAGGTAACATCACTCCTACTGTACTACCAATGCCATAAGCTTGATTAAAAATCTGTCGAGATTGTTCATCTTGAATAGCTACATTACCAGCTACTGCACCAAGTTGTTGTAATAAACCAGCACTCATTCGCTGTTGACCATGATTGGCTAAAGCATGAGAAACTTCATGACCCATGATTGCAGCTACACCAGTTTCATTTTGTGCAATGGGTAATATACCAGTATAAAAAACAATTTTCCCTCCAGGCATGCACCAGGCATTTACTGTTTTGTCATTTACTAAATTATATTCCCATTTATAATCATTTAAATATCCTTGATAGCCATTGGCATTTAACCATCGTTCTGCTGCTACAGCAATTCGTTGACCAACACGCTTTATCATTTCTGAATCGCTCGTTCCAGTCACGACATTGTTTTCACTTAAAAATTGATCGTATTGCGCAAATGCAGTAGGAAATAATTGTGAATTTGGTACTATTGCCAAAGTTTTCTTTCCCGTAAACGGATTGGTTGCACACGATAAAAATATTGTAACTGTAAGAATTACAATAAAAGTATTCTTGAATTTCATTTTGTTTAAGGTTTTGTATTCAAGACTAAAAATACAAAAACCATTCCTTTAATATCTTATTCTGAATAAATATTAATCAACAGAAAGTTTTGCTCTGATTTCTCGACTACAAATTATGAAAAAACGTATATTTATTTTTATGAAAGATCTATTCTCCTTATTATTCATCTGTATTCTTTTCTCATGTAATTCGTCTGCCCAGAAGAATAATGAATCTGGTAAAACCGAATCTTTTAAGATCACGAAAACTGAATCAGAATGGAAAGCACAACTGTCAGAACTTCAATTTTATGTTTTAAGAGAAGAAGGCACCGAACGACCTTTTTCAAGTGATCTGAATAAAAACTATGAAGAAGGTGTCTATCTCTGTGTTGCTTGTGATACACCTTTATTCGATAGTAGTACTAAATTTGATTCTGGAACAGGATGGCCAAGTTTTGACCAAGAAATAAAAGGTAATGTTGCTTTTTCTACAGACTACAATATTGGGTATGCCCGAACTGAGGAACACTGCGCCACTTGTGGTGGTCATTTAGGCCATGTATTTAATGATGGTCCAAAAGATACAACTGGTAAACGTCATTGTATAAATGGAGCTGCACTCAAATTTGTTCCGAAAAATGACTAACAATATAGATAGCATTTTAAAACTATTTCAATACTACAAATCCCTAGGAGATAAAACCATTGAACAACTTTCTTTTAAGGAAATGCAGATCGAATTTCAAGTTGATTCTAACAGCATCTCAATAATTGTTAAGCATATTGTTGGAAATATGTTAAGTCGTTGGACTAACTTTTTAACTGAAGACGGTGAAAAAAAATGGCGTGAGCGCGATCAAGAATTTATAGATACTTATAAAAACAAAGAACAGTTATTATTTGAATGGGATAAAGGTTGGCAATGCCTATTTGATGCCCTTAATTCGTTGACGGAGAAAGATTTAGAAAAAATTATTTATATACGAAACCAAGGTCATACAGTAGCTGAGGCTGTAAATAGGCAAATGGCGCATTATGCATATCATATTGGCCAAATTGTATTATTGGGGAAACAACTCAAAGGTAATAACTGGAATTCTTTGTCAATTCCGAAAGGGAAATCTATCATCTACAATAAGGAAAAGTTCGATATAGAAAAAGGTAAAAGACATTTCACAGAAGATCTTTAATTTTTGAACACGTTTTCGTACTTTCGTACTTTCTAAATTCGACTAAAAAAATCAGCATGAGTAAATACGATATTATTGTTTTGGGAAGTGGTCCTGGTGGCTATGTAACTGCCATTCGCGCATCTCAACTTGGATTCAAAACCGCTATTATAGAAAAGGAAAACCTAGGAGGCGTCTGTCTAAATTGGGGCTGTATTCCTACCAAAGCACTTCTAAAATCAGCTCAAGTTTTTGAGTATCTAAAACATGCTGAAGATTATGGACTTTCGGTAAAGAGTGCCGATAAAGATTTTAATGCCGTTGTTAAACGCAGTCGAGGCGTTGCAGAAGGCATGAGTAATGGTGTTCAATTTCTGATGAAAAAGAATAAAATTGATGTAATTAATGGTTTCGGAAAAATTAAAGCTGGTAAAAAAGTAGATGTTGATGGAAAAGAATATTCAGCCGATCATGTTATTATTGCAACAGGAGCAAGAAGTAGAGAATTACCAAGTTTGCCACAAGATGGTAAGAAGGTTATAGGATATCGTGAAGCTATGTCATTAGATAAGCAGCCTAAGAAGATGATTGTTGTAGGCTCAGGAGCAATTGGAGTTGAATTTGCCTATTTCTATAACTCAATGGGAACTGAGGTTACCATTGTTGAATTCTTACCTAAAGTAGTTCCTGTTGAAGATGATGATGTTTCAAAACAGTTAGAACGTAGCTTCAAAAAAAGTGGTATCAAAATTATGACATCGGCTGAAGTAACCTCTGTTGATACTTCTGGAAAAGGTGTAAAAGCAACTGTAAAAACTAAAAAAGGAGAAGAAATTTTGGAGGCTGATATAGTATTATCTGCAGTTGGAATAAAAACAAATATTGAGAATATTGGCCTAGAAGATGTAGGCATTGCAGTTGATAGAGATAAAATATTGGTAAACGACTACTATCAAACAAATATACCAGGATACTATGCTATTGGTGATGTAACTCCAGGTCAAGCCTTGGCACACGTGGCTTCTGCAGAAGGTATTTTATGTGTTGAAAAAATAGCTGGACAACATATTGAGGCGTTGGATTATGGCAATATTCCTGGTTGTACTTATTGTTCACCTGAAATAGCTAGCGTTGGCATGACAGAGCAACAAGCCAAAGATGCAGGTTATGACATTAAAGTTGGTAAATTTCCATTTTCTGCCTCTGGTAAAGCGAGTGCCAGTGGACACAAAGATGGTTTTGTAAAGGTGATATTTGATGCTAAATACGGCGAATGGTTAGGCTGCCATATGATTGGTGCTGGTGTAACAGATATGATTGCTGAAGCAGTTTTAGGTAGAAAGTTAGAAACTACTGGGCATGAAGTCTTAAAGGCAGTTCATCCTCATCCAACTATGAGTGAAGCTGTGATGGAAGCAGTAGCTGATGCCTATGGTGAAGTGATCCACTTATAGAAAACTCTGAATAGCAAGTGCATAACTTTGTAAACCAAACCCAATAATGACACCTTTGGCATTTGGCGAAATATAAGACTGATGTCTGAAATCTTCTCTAGAGAACGTATTAGAAATATGAACTTCAATAACTGGTGAAGTAATCGCCTTAACAGCATCTCCTAAACCAATTGAAGTATGTGTATAAGCTGCAGCATTTAATATTATTCCATCATAATTAAACCCAACCTCTTGAAGTTTATCAATTAATTCACCTTCAACATTAGATTGAAAATAATCAATAGAAATGTTTGGGTTATCCTCCTTTAATTGGTCTAAAAATTCGGTAAATGAAAGGTTACCATAAATATCTGGTTCTCGAGTTCCAAGAAGATTTAAGTTAGGACCATTTATGATAATTAGTTTTTTCATCTATTAGAATTCTTGATCAGTCTCCTTTTCAGTCCTGGTTAAAAAAACACCCAAAGAAGCACTTATGACCGTATTTTTCTGATCAATATTAGATAGTACTTCGGTTAATCCTGGTGCATATCTCATTTGGAAAAACACGTTACTATCTAAAAAATATTGTATACCAAAAACAGCGCTAAAATCAATATCGTTTACAAAAATACTACCTTGAACTGTACCATCAATTTCCCGATCTTTTCTAATATTAACACCTAATTGTGGCCCAATTTGGAGGCTAAAGTCTTCGGCTATTTCAAAATCACCAATGATTGGAATAATGAAGTAATCAATTTTGCCTTTAACTTTCTGTCCATTAAAATCTTGTTTATAGCCTTGTGCTGAATAAAGTAATTCACCTTGAAGTGAAAACATATCTGATATAGCCAAAGATGCTACTGCTCCAAAATTCAATCCAAATTTATAATTAAGATCATTTGAATTAGTGAGATTTGCAAAATTTACGCCTGTTTTAAGTCCAAAATTGACATCTTGTGAAAACGCGAATGAACTAAATAAAAACATGGTAAAGAATAGAATAACTAACCTTTTCATATTGAGTAAATTAATATTACTAGGTGAATTTAAGAAGAAATTATTATATAGACAGGTTGAGATAGTATCAAAATAAAAAAGGAAGCTAATTAGCTTCCTTTTCAATTATTTTATCATGATTTAGTCATCGTCATTGCTACTTGTCATTCCAAACAACCATCCAACAGAGAATTGCAATACACTGTTGTTTATTGTACCATCAAAACCTTCAAAATTAGAAATATTTGAAAGTCCTAGGTTGTAGCTTGCTCCTATGTTCAATCCATTTGCAAATTGGTAATTAGCACCTACATTAACACCAAAGTCAATACCTTGAATTTCATCAGAAATGTCTTCTTCACCAGAATCTCCAGGTGATTCATAAACATCATTTGCTGATATCAAAAATCCAACCTGTGGACCTGCAGCAAGATTTAAGCCATCTGCCACAGCAACTTGAGCCATTACAGGTACATTAATATAGGCCAGTTCAAACATACCATCATATCCTTCACTTTCGGTATATTCAGCACCTTGACATGAAAATAGACATCCTGGTTGTACAGAAAAATTATCGGAAATAGGAATGTTCGCAAAAGCACCAACATGATAAGTTGCAAATGTGCTTAAGTTTTCAGTTTCATCTCCAGTAATTGTAGGAAGATTTAGTCCAGCTTTTACGCCAAACTTTACATCTTGAGCTGTTGCAGCAAAAGTAAATGTCAATGCTAAAACCGCTAAAAATAGATTTTTCATAATGATTAGTTTTTAATTAATACTGTTTAAACCCATTTCATAAATGGTAGCTCTAGATATTGGGTGTTTTTTAGATTATTTCTTGTATTAAAAATGAAAATCCAGTCCAAAATTAATGGTAGACCAATTAAAGTCAAGATCACTTTCATTGACGTTTAAATAAGAAGCTCGTATTTGTATATTATCCTTAATATTATAACCTACTGATGGCTGAATAGCCAACCCACCATTATAACCATCACCAGTTGCAACGCCATATCCAACAGTTAATCCTAATTCAATTTTATCAGATAGATCGATCTCAGGGCGAACACCTATAATTGCTACGCCATAATCAACAAACTTACCATCTACGGCTAAAGATCTATTAATAGTTAATAATTCAGTAGAAAAGTCTTTACCGAAACCGTTATGATAGCCTACAGATAACCCTGCTCTAAACTTTGTAGAAACTTCCCACATATAAGCAAGATCAACTCCAATAGCAAAAGAATGTGAATCATTAGTAGAGGCATCACCTACAGGAATTCCACCATAGATACCAGCGCTCATACCATTTTGCGAGAAACTTGCCATACTAAATGACATAGCTACGGCTAGTAATACAAATTTTTTCATAATGAAACGTTTTTAATTATTATTTTAAAAACCATTCCATAATAGGAAGCTCAATAATTTGGGAATAATTCCTCATTTTCAGTAGCAAACTATAAATAAATATAAAAAAATAAAATTAAAAGCCAGTTTTGAGCAAAAAAAAGGAAGCCAATAGACTTCCTTTATATTTTTATCTAATCCTTTTAAAAGGTAGCTATTAAACCTAAATGAGCATCACCTAAGGTAGATCCATTACCACTGACACCTCTATAACCACCTCTAAGTCTTATAGTTGATGATACGTCATAGCCAATTGAGCCACGAAAATAGAGATCACCACTTCCACCAACGTTCAAAGAAATAGCGTAGCCACCTTGAGCATCAAAGTACCATCCATCAGAAATTTGAAAACTTGCAACAGCTGCAATTGGCGCATATTTAAAATCTCCAGCACCATCACTACCAAAATAGTGTGTATATCCTGTAGCTGCTCCAGCTCTAAAATTGTCAGATACTGACCAAGTATATTCAGTATCAACACTAGCGGCAAATGAATACCAATCACCTAAATTACCAGTCGGTAATCCAGCACTAACTCCAGCTCTAAATTCTCCTTGGGCAGCTGCAGAATACCCAATAAATGCCATAACAGCAATTAATACTACTTTTTTCATGATTTGTAAATTTAATTATTGATTAGTTTTTATTTAAAAAAGGAAGCCTAACGGCCTCCTTTTAAATTAAAATTTATAAATGGAATTAAAATCTTCTACCTAAAGCGAAACTAAGTTGTTTCCAATCTAAGCCTATATTAAAGGAATTGGTCGCTTCAGCTCCATCAAAATCACCTTTTAATGTAGCATATGATGCAACAGAATAATTGGCTCCAATAAACCAATCTTCGTCTAAACTATATAATAGTCCAGCTCCAGCACCAATTTCAAAACCATTGTACTTTATCTCATTAATTTTATCATTTTCAGTAACATAGTTAAAACCTACAGCTAGGTAAGGTGTAAGTTGTTTTTCAGGTTTGCATAACCACTTCCCGTAGGCACCAGCCATAAAAGTGTTTACCTCACCTGTAGTATTTCCCTCAAATTCGTTTTTGTTTGTCATAAAACCAAGTTGAGCACCTACAGCAAAATTATCTGTAACAAGAAATCCAGCAGATGGCATGAGGTTTAAGCTGTTGCTTTTGAAATCTGCCTGTTTAGAAGTCGAAAATCCTACTGAACCACTGAAATAACCGTCTCCCTTAACCCAGCCAAAATTTGGCTCGTCTTCAAGCTGTGCAGCCATATTGAAACTGAACAATAATGCCGCTGCAATTAATACTAATTTTTTCATAATTTGTAAATTTAGTTTATGATTATTCGAGCCAAATAAAACAATTTTATTAACATTTTCCAAAATATACTGTTGAAAACTCCAGAAAATACGTAAAATTGCGTAGTTCAAGACGTAATCTTAAACCTACAAAATGTTAATATACTAAATTTCTCATTGATGAAATGGAATCAGGCCATACAAGATTATACAGATTATCTCAAAATCGAGCGTGGTTTATCTGTGAATACAATTTCCAATTATGTGTTGGATATTAGGAAACTTGAAAACTATTTAGTTGACAATGATATTAAGTTAAAACCAATTGACCTTGACGCTGAAACAGTACAACAATTTATATATAGTACTGCAAAACAGGTAAATGCTAGAAGTCAATCTCGAATAATTTCAGGCTTACGAAGTTTTTTTGATTATCTCATTTTTGAAAATTATCGTGAAACAAATCCCCTCGAGTTAATAGAGTCGCCAAAAATTGGTCGAAAACTACCAGACACACTTTCAATTTTAGATATAGATACTATTATTAATTCTATCGATCTAAGTAGTGCTCAAGGAGAACGTAATCGTGCTATTATAGAAACACTTTATAGTTGTGGCCTACGTGTAAGCGAGTTAACACATCTCAAATTATCAGATTTATTTTTTGACGAAGGATTTATAAAAGTCACAGGTAAAGGAGATAAACAACGATTTGTACCCATAGCAATTTCCACAAGAAAATATATTGATATTTATAAAAATGATATAAGGCCACACATTCCAAAAATAGATGAGTTTAGGGATACTCTTTTTTTAAATCGTCGAGGTAAACAGCTAACCCGAGCTATGATATTTACAATTGTAAAACAATTGGCAGAAAAAGCAGGCATTGGTAAAAATATTTCACCACATACATTTAGACATTCTTTTGCAACTCATTTATTAGAGAATGGTGCTGATTTAAGAGCGATTCAGCTAATGCTTGGACATGAAAGCATCACAACTACCGAAATCTATATGCACGTTGATAAAGGTCATTTAAAAGATGTCATTCATAAATATCATCCTAGAAAATAAAATTAGATTTTATCCTTCTGAAAATCACTAAAGTTACTTGGCAATATTGACTGCTCTTGTTTCTCTAATAACTGTCACCTTTACTTGACCTGGATAGGTCATATCTGTTTGAATTTTTTGCGAAATTTCAAATGACAATTGAGAGGCCTTTTCATCATTCACTTTTTCGCTCTCAACAATGACTCGTAATTCACGTCCAGCTTGTATCGCATAGGCTTTTTTAACACCATTGAATCCAAATGCAATATCTTCTAAATCTTTTAAACGCTGAATGTATGAATCTAGAACTTGACGCCTTGCTCCTGGCCTAGCTCCTGATATGGCATCACAAACCTGAATTATTGGTGACAATAATGACTTCATTTCAATTTCATCGTGATGTGCTCCAATGGCATTACAAACTTCGCCCTTTTCACCATATTTTTCAGCCCATTGCATCCCAAGAATAGCATGAGGGGTTTCCATATCAGATTCGGCATCTGGCACTTTTCCAATGTCATGTAATAATCCAGCACGTTTGGCAAGTTTCGTATTTAGTCCCATTTCGGCTGCCATCACACCACATAATTTGGCTACTTCACGTGAATGCTGTAATAGGTTTTGACCGTAGGATGATCTGTATTTCATTCTACCTACTGTTTTAATGAGTTCCGGATGTAAGCCATGGATACCAAGATCAATAACAGTTCGTTTTCCAACTTCTATTATTTCCTGATCGATTTGCTTAGATGTTTTCTTAACTATTTCTTCAATTCTGGCAGGATGAATTCTTCCATCAGTCACAAGCTTATGAAGTGATAATCTGGCGATTTCACGACGTACAGGATCAAAACAAGAAAGGATAATAGCCTCCGGTGTATCATCTACAATAATCTCTACACCAGTGGCGGCTTCAATGGCTCGTATATTACGTCCTTCTCTGCCAATAATTCGACCCTTAATATCATCGCTTTCAATATTAAAAACAGAAACGCAATTATCAATAGCCTCTTCTGTACCAACCCGCTGAATCGTGTTAATTACAATTTTTTTAGCTTCTTGTTGTGCTGTCATTTTTGCCTCCTCCATTTTATCCTGTACATAAGCCATAGCGTCATTTTTAGCTTCCCCTTTTAGAGATTCTATCAATTGCTCTTTGGCATCTTCAGCTGTGAGGCTTGAAATAACTTCTAACTGCTTTACGTGGCTTTTATGAACTTTTTCAACTTCTTCTTTTTTCTTTTCAAGGTAGTTTAGACGATAGTCGTAGTCTTTAATTTTATCTTCAACATCCTTATTTATTTTTTTGGTTTTAGCAAGTTCAGATGAAATTTGAGATTCTTTATCTCTTGCTCTTTTTTCAGACTCCGCAATTTTCTTGTCACGAGACAAAATCACTTTTTCATGTTCAGATTTTAATTCTATAAATTTTTCTTTTGCCTGTAGTATTTTATCTTTTTTGATTGTTTCACCTTCGCTATTTGCTTCCTTTAGTACTGAAGCTGCCTCTTTTTTTGCAGATTTTATAAGTTTTGATGCATTACTCTTTTCAAGAGTTTTGGCAACTATAAATCCTATTATTATTCCGACTATTATTGCTGCAACACTAATTAAAATTGTGTTAGTATCCATGGTTATTATGATTAGTTAGTATATAAAAAAAGCCTACACTAGTTTTGGATTCTGTATAAACTCCTGAATAACAGGTTTAGGGCTAACAAACTGATCAAGTATCTGCAATAATGCAGCGCGCTTTTACAATTTAAACTCACCCTTTTTAAAGAATTAACGTTGAGTTTATCAAAAAAAATAACTAATGTAGGCAGTAACCTAATATTATATTTTAAAGAACTTTAAGCGTTTAAATGTGTTTTAAGAAGAGCATCCAGCGCATGCAATTTACCTTCAACCTCTTCACTTAAACTAACTTTATCTATTACTTTTTGTTCTGTTTTAGATGCAAATTGTAAGGCACACATGGCCAAGACATCTTGTTTATCTCTAACAGAATAACTATGCTCAAATTGTTTAATCATGGCATCAATCTTCTGAGCCGCTTTACGTAAACCTTCTTCCTGATCTGGATCAATGGTTAAAGGATATACTCTGTTTGCTATTGATAGCTTTATTTTAAGCTTTTCAGACATTTAAAATACCGTGAACATTATTCAGATAATTGTGCAATACAATGATCAATATCTCTAATTAATGTGTTTATTTTAAGCTTTGTTTCTCTTTTGTTTTCGTCACTGCCTAGTAATGAATTTGTCATTTTAAGCGTATCGTACTTTTCTTGCCAAGAAGTTAATGCTTCCTCTTGTTCCAGCATACGTTCCTGAGTTTTTGTTAACTCTTCACTCAATTTCGTGTTGGTTTGCTTCAGTATATCTAACTTATGCAAAACCTTACTAATTCTGTTTTCTAAAGAATCTACAATGGACTCAATATTACTCATCTACAAATTTCAATACTAATTACACAAAGTTAACATACCTGATGAAATAACCCAATTGTTTTAAGTATATTTTACAATATGTTAGTCCGAAAAAAGTTTATATTCACAAAAATGATTTTAATTTTTATTTGATAATTCTTTTCTTATTCATACTTTTAGAGAAAATAATCTATATATGCGAATTGTATTCTTTGCCCTCATACTAAGTTCCTGTTTCGGATTTTCTCAAAATCCATACCCACAAGATTATTTTAGAAGTCCTTTAGACATACAGCTTGTCCTATCTGGAACCTTTGCTGAATTGCGTTCCAATCATTTTCATTCTGGTCTCGATATTAAAACCCAACAACGTGAAGGATTAAAAGTATTCGCTGCAGCTGAAGGCTTTGTTAGCAGAATTAAAATTTCACATTTTGGTTATGGAAAAGCTTTATACATCACACATCCAAATGGTTATGTAAGCGTGTATGCACACCTAAAGAAGTTTTCAGACAAAATAGAATCTTATATTAAAAAGCATCAATACGAAAAAGAATCTTTTGAAATTGAATTATTTCCGGACGCATCAACTCTTCAAATTAGTACTGATGAAGTTGTAGCCTTTAGTGGAAATACTGGTGGCTCAGGAGGACCTCATTTGCATTTTGAAATTAGAGATAAGCAAGAACGACCTATCAATCCAATGCTATTCGGAATTGACATTCTAGACGATATCAAACCTATGATACTTCGAGTATTTGCTTATCCAACCAACGATCAATCACATGTAAATAGAACAAACGAACGTACCGAATTACGCTTGATTCCAAGTACAAATGGTGATTACAAAGTTGAACCAATTAAAGCCTTTGGAAAAGTAGGATTTGGTGTTGTAAGTTATGATCGACAAAACTTGGCCGCAAATAAAAATGGCGTTGATAATATTCAGACCTTCTTTAATGGTAACAAAAAAATAGAAATTGATTTTAAACGATTTTCCTTTGATGAAACCAAACACTTGAATCGGTTAATTGATTACGCATTTTATAAGACAGATAAATCTCGTATACAGAAACTTTTTTTACAACCAAATAATCCTTTAAGCCTGTATAATGATGTTGATGATGATGGCTATATCATTGTTGAAGATAGCACCTCTTCTATTTTAAAAGTTCGAATAAAAGACTATAAAAATAATGACACATGGTTAACCATTCCAATAGAAGGTCTTAAAACTGATGATTATAAACGTAAGTATATTCCAGCCTCTGAATATTTTGTATATGCAGATCAAGCCACAAATTTAACCAAAGAAAATGTCAGTGTTGATTTCCCGAAAAACACATTCTATGACGACTTTTTTATTGATTTCAAAGTAGAGAATGACACCTTAGTGCTACATGAAGGCATTATCCCAGCGCAAAAATATTTTTATATTAATTTCGACATAAGCCATTATGAAAGCACAGATAAAGACAAGCTTTATATTGCATCTGTTTCTAAATGGGGAAAATTGTATTACGCCAATACTTCAAAGAAAGGTAACCTTTTAACCTGTAGAACTAAAAATTTAGGGAGCTACACTCTTGCTACTGACACTATTAAACCAACAATCACACCTGTTAATTTTCAGAATGGAAAATGGTTAAGTAAGTATCGCTATCTAAAAGTAAAAATTGATGATGAACATTCAGGTGTAAAAAATTACAGAGCAACTATTAATGGGAAATGGATTTTGATGGAATACGATTATAAGAAAAACACATTGGTCTATGATTTTAATGACAATGCCATCATTGACACCAACAACAATTTAAAGATAATTGTTACTGATAATGTTGGAAATAGTTCTACATTTGAAACTAAGTTTTATCGAAAATAAATTAAACATTGCAAATTAAGACCGCTTTTCTCAAGCTACTTTTCTGTGTTTTTCCAATAGCTATTTTAGCACAAACAGCTACAATAAAAGGTATTGTACTTGATGACGCCAACCTACCAATTCCTGATGTTAATATCATGGCAGAGGAACGCGGAACCACTACTAATGAAAATGGATTCTATCTATTAAAAATTCCTGCAAATCAAGATTTTACCATTCGATTCACACATGTAAATCACAAAAGTGTTGTGGTAACTTTCAACCTGAAAAATGGTGAAGAATTTGAATTTAATCCAGTAATGGACCTTGAAATAGAACAGCTGGCAACAGTTGTTGTAACGGGTAATCAGCGTAAACGTGTTGAAGGTATTACTACCATTGATCCTGAAATTGTCAGAACAATTAAAGGTGCACAACCAGGTGTAGAAAATTTATTAAAAACGCTTCCAGGAGTTAATATTTCAAACGAATTAAGTACACAATATTCTGTTCGTGGTGGAAATTTTGATGAAAATTTAGTTTATGTAAATGAAATTGAAGTTTATAGACCTTTTTTAATTCGATCTGGTCAACAAGAAGGATTAAGTTTTGTCAATACCGATTTAGTTAGAAATGTCGATTTTTCCGCTGGTGGTTTCCAAGCTAAATATGGTGATAAATTGTCGTCAGTACTGGACATTACCTATAGAAAACCCATTAAATTTGGAGTGAGTGCAGATCTAAGTTTGCTTGGTGCCAATGTTGCTGTTGAAGCAGTATCTAAAGATTCTAAACTTTCGGGTATTGTGGGATTGCGATATCGAGATAATAGTTTGTTTCTTAATTCATTAGAAACTGAGACAAATGTCATTCCAGTTTTTGCAGATGCTCAAACCTATATTACCTATAAATTTACCGATAAATTTCAGTTGAGTTTTCTTGGGAATATTTCATTGAATAAGTACAACTTTAAACCACAAACAAGACAAACCAATTTTGGTACACTAGACGATCCAATTGCGCTTCTAGTATTTTATGAAGGCCAAGAGAAGGATCAATATTTCACGAATTTTGGTGCATTTAAAGGCACTTATTCTCCAAATGACAAATTAAATTTAAAAGTAATCGCCTCAACGTATCATACCACGGAAGAGGAATACTTTGATATTTTAGCACAATACAGATTAGGAGAGGTAAACAGTAATATTGGTGATGAGAATTTAGGCGAAGTTGAATTTTCAGAAGGCATTGGCGGACAATTAACGCATGCAAGAAATGACTTAGATGCACTCATTTTTAATTTTGAACATCGTGGTGATTTGGAGCTAGAAGATGAGAGTGTAGTTGAATGGTCAGCAAAATATACTTATGAAGATATTAGAGATCGCATAGTTGAATGGGAAGTGATTGATTCAGCTGGTTTTTCAATCAATCCTCCAAGTATCGATGGTTTTAACGAACAACCTTATGAGCCTTTTACTGGACCATTAGTTACCTTCCAAGATATAAGAAATACCAATTTCACCAAAATCAATCGATTACAAGCCTATGCACAATGGAGCAAACGTGGTGAATTAGGTGCACATGACGTATTTTATAATGCAGGTGTTAGAGTTCATAATTGGACAGTTAATGGGGAAGGTATTGCAAGTACAACACAAACTGTTATAAGCCCGAGAGCACAATTCGCAATTAAACCAGATTGGGATAGTGACATGCTTTTTAGAATAGGAACAGGTATGTATCATCAACCACCTTTTTATCGAGAACTACGTGATTCATCTGGCACTGTAAATCCTAACACCAAAGCTCAAAAATCATTTCATATGGTTGTTGGCAATGATTACAGTTTCTTAATTTGGGATCGACCTTTTAAACTCGTTTCTGAGGCTTATTATAAAAGCCTTTCTAATGTTAATCCATATACGCTAGACAATGTACGAATTAGATATCGTGCTAAAAATAATGCGAAAGCATACGCCTATGGTTTAGATCTAAGGCTTAATGGTGAATTTGTTCCAGGAACAGAATCTTGGTTTAGTTTTGGTTATCTAAAAACAGAAGAAAATATAGATGGTCGTGGTTATATATCAAGACCAACTGACCAACGATTGAAATTTGGTATTCTTTTCCAGGATTATGTACCTAATATTCCTGATTTAAAAATGTATCTAAATTTGGTGTATAATACTGGTGTTCCTGGTGGATCACCGAGTTATGCAGATCCATATGATTTTCAGAATAGGCTACGTGATTATAAGCGTGCCGATTTAGGAATATCTTATGTTCTAGTTGATGGTAATAAATCGTATTCATCTGGCTGGAAACGTCATTTTAAGGAATTTACATTAGGTGCAGAGATATTCAATATGTTTGATGTTCAAAATTCCATTTCTAATACTTGGGTTCGTGATGTTTATAGTAAACGTCAATATGCAGTTCCTAACTTTCTAACACCAAGAGTTTTTAATGTTAGATTATCAATGAAGTTTTAATTAATAATAAATTAAAGCCACTAAAATTTCGTACCTTTAATTAGAATTTACTAACCTCATTTCCATCAACTTATCAAACTTTCAAAATTCAATTCTTATGAGATTCTTTTATATTTTATTAATCCTTTTAGTTGTTAGCTGTGGCAAGTCAAAAGAAAAAGAAGTGGTTGCAGAATCTGCAGATCTAGAAGCAGTTTCTACTGACTCGAAGTGTGAAACAGAGACTTCCTTTGGTGATATTGATATTTGTTTTCCACATATAAAAGGCATGAAAGAATGTTATAGCGATCCGAGAGTAAAAACACATGTTGATTATACCGGAATGGATGGCAATGTAATTTTGGGGTATTATTTTAGTGATGAAACTTATGCGAATGCCGACCAATTGGGTGAAATTGCTTACGATGATTATTTCAAAGTGTATGCCGTAGAACAATTGAAAAATATGAAAATTACTTCTAAAGACATGAATGACTTAAAGAAGGTTATTGAAGAAACCACTTTAAAATCTGATTGGAATGCGGTCAAAAATAATATAGAAAAACAACTTGAAGGCTTTTCATTTGGAAAACCAATATTAATTGAATCATACCAACCCAGAAGCGATATCTGGTCTTTTTTAACTTTAATGAATGTTGTTAGCGGCGATCAAGAAAACACACTAGTAATGAATATGAGTATGGTAAAGATCAAGGATAGGCTTATTTATTATGCACATTATTTGGATTATGAAGATGAAGAAACTTTAAAAAGTTCGAAAACAAAAAGTGATCGCTTTGGCTTAGCACTTTTAAGTCTCAATTAGAATCATGCACCAACTCTTTTAAAGTAGTTACCACAAAATCTACCTCTTCCATGGTATTATAAATACTAAAAGAAAAACGGATTGATGGCTTTCGCATATCCTTATCAGATAAAATTTCAGTTAATACGTGAGAGCCTTTTGAGCTTCCACTTTGGCATGCGCTACCTTTAGAACAGGCAACACCTTTTAAATCTAATTGAAAAAGTAGCATAGCACCTTTTTCGGCTGCCACTGGCAAACAAACATTTACAGAAGCATAAGTACTCATATCAATATTGCCAGAATGACCATTAAATTTTACTTCAGGAATAGCATTCTGAAGAGATTCTATAAAATATTTTTTAATACTTTTTACATAACTCATTTCACTTTCAAGCTGGTTACAAGAAAGCGTCAACGCACGTTCTAAGCCAACAATATTGTGGACACTTTCTGTTCCAGCTCTAAACCCTCTCTCCTGTTCACCACCAAAAATCAACGGCTTTAATCCTGAATCTTTTCGTACAAATGCAAAACCAACGCCTTTCGGTCCGTGAAACTTATGAGCACTTGCTGCCAAAAAATCGATAGGAATTTCCTGTAAATCTAAATGATAGTGCCCTACGGACTGTACACAATCACTATGAAATAATGCCTGATGTTCTTTACATAAATTTGCAACTTGTTTAATATCTAATAAATTGCCAATTTCATTATTGACATGCATAAGGCTCACGAGCGTTTTACTATTAGAAGATATTAGTAATTGTTGTAAATGATTCAGATCTATTTCACCGTATTTTCCAAGATTAACAAAACTAATGTCAATATTGTACTCATTGTTCAATTGTTCAAGCGTATGAAGAACGGCATGATGCTCTATTTTAGAAGTAATAATATGCGAAACTCCAAGGTCTCTAACGCAACTTCGCAACGCCAAATTATCTGCTTCAGTTCCTCCAGAAGTAAATATTATTTCGCCAGGTGACACATTTAATTGCGCGGATATTGATTTTCTACAATTTTCAACTATCGATTTAGATGTTCTACCATAACTATGTGAAGATGAGGCATTTCCAAAATTATTTTTCATAACTTCGGTCATGGCATCTATGACTTCATCACGAATTCTTGTTGTTGCAGCATTGTCAAAATAAACAGTTTTCATGCCTGCAAAATTAAGCTAAATAAAATTATTGTGTTGAACCAACGTTATAATTAACAATTGCATTATTTTTGCTCAAATAATAGTTGCCATGCGAAAGTTGTTTTTAGGTATATTTTGTATTTCATTAGTAGTTAGTTCATGCGATGATGGTGATATTATCACGCTTGAATTAGATTTTGACAAATCTCTTGAATTATGTGGTGATGAGAGCACTGAAAACTATGTGGTTTTTGACACTAAAGAAGATCCTTTTGAATCGCTCACTTTCTTATTTCAATCAAACAATACAAATGCTAAAATATTCAATCCAGATACAACTCCATATATGACTTCATTGTCAATTAATGGCACCAGTAGACGCTTTAATTATCGCGTTTATAATGGAGACCCAAGTGGATTGATCTGTGAAGATATTCCTGATTCAAATGTGAGCATTACAGAAGATTATGAATCAACGTCAGGCACAGTTGAAATTATTGCAACTTATATTGATGATGATAATGATACTATTCCTACAGAATTAGAGGATGCCAACACTGATGGCGATAATGACCCTGAAACCAATCCTACTGATAGCGATGGCGATACAATTCCTGATTACAAAGATGCCGATGATGATAACGATAACGTATTGACTAAAGATGAAAATCCCGATCCAGATGGAGATGGCGATTTATCTGATGCTCAAGACACAGATTCAGATGGAACACCAGATTACTTAGATTCTGATGATGACAATGATGGTACTATCACGCGTTATGAAGACGCCAATAGTAATGGCAATTTATTTGATGACTTTGAAGTAGGCGCTATTGTTCCACGATTTTTGGATGATTTAGTATCTGATGTATTTGTTAATGACAATTTAAATGCGAACACATTCATTAGAACAGTAACAACAGATTTTACTGCAATGAATATTAATATTGAAATTCTAAGTGCAGATGCGCTCTTCCTAGGAACTTATATCAATTCTATTACCTTTTAAATAGGTCAACTTATTCCTCTTCGTCAGAATTGACATTCTCATCTTGGTTAGTACTTTTGGAAGGAATTCCTTTGGATAATCTATAAAGTCCAATCATGAGAACAATTATTCCTAATACTAAAATATAGACATTCTGGTTTTCTTCAGCCTTTGCGTATATCGCAATTATCCCTCCTATTAAAATTAGAGAAAATGTGATTATTTTAGAATTCATGCCTAAATTTACAAAACACAAATGTACCTAATTGAATAAATTGTTGGTTTATTTTCAACACCTAGAATTTAAAAACAAGTAACGAAATCCCATTTTGGAAATTACTTGAGTTATCAACAGAAAAAAGGCCAAACATTACTGTTTGACCTTTATGAATTAATTTAATTATATATTAATCATTCTGAACAATAATTTGCTTTTTGGCCAAGATTTGACCTTGTTCATCTTGAAGTATTAATACATATAAGCCATCTGCCAAACGATCCAAGTTTAATTGCTGTGGTCGTTTA
>Ga0315338_1000838_pt1 | contig 51696 bp, 43 predicted proteins | sample ASW8metaG_FD_204518 | JGI IMG/M metagenome (GOLD analysis project Ga0315338, IMG submission 204518) | Ammonia-oxidizing marine archaeal communities from Monterey Bay, California, United States - ASW #8 | ecosystem: Environmental > Aquatic > Marine > Coastal | place: USA: California | collected... | reverse complement strand
AAGCAGCTCGGAGGAGACCTCCGGAAAGCGTCCGGCTGCCAATCGCCCGAGAGCGGCGCCATCGAATTTCTCGAGAAGAACTCCAGCAGCGTTCGGGAGAGGCTTGTCCAAAGGCATGCCGTATAACGGATACTCCCATAACCTGCAGAGTCCGCTCAAAGGGTTGGCCATCAGCATAGACCATCGTCGCCAGGCGGTACTCAGCCGACCTTTCTCGCCCGTGGGGCGAGAATCTGGGCGGCGGAGCCCCGTCCCCACCCCGGCAAACTCTCTGTCTGGTTCAGGGGATTGTTATGCGGCGGAGACTAGAGCGGAGAACCCAGCCGACCTTCACGCCACTCCTGAAGGACCATTTCTGATGAGAATCCTCGCATCCCACCGAGGCGTACAAGGCCTTCAAGCACGAACACGTACCCTGTTTCGCCACGGGCAAGAAGCGTGGATGCGGCCCAGCCGCGGACGTCTGGAGACTCGTGTTTCGCAAGCGCACGAAACGCGTCGAGACCCGGTTCCCCGGCGGACACGAGAACCTCAAACGAACTCTTGAGTTGATCGTAGAGCTCGTGGTCCTTCGGCCCACCCTCCGACCCCTTTTCAATCGCGGCGGCAACGAAACGAGAGACGGCATCTTCGATCTTGCTCATTGTTCGCGTCTCTGCCGCATAACGGTTACTCCCATAACCTGCAGAGCCCGCTCAAAAGGGTTTCGTCGAGAATAGCGGCAGCGGAGCCAGGCAGCACTAGCCGCCCACCGCCAACTCCCGGAGGGAAGGCAGAATGTGGGCGGCGAACTCCACTCTCATCCCGCCAGAGACTCTGTCTGGTTCAGGGGATTGTTATGCGGCGGCGCATTCTCTCGACAGTCGCTCGGATTGATTCCCTCAGGCTCCGAATCCAGGATATTGATGAGCTGTGGAACGGCTCTGGTGTACAGAATCCGGTTTGGTCGCGCGCCCATTCGTGTCCACGGTCGTCCGTAATCTCGACACGGCACACGAACGGAGTTTCGTCACAGGCTGGGTCTCCGGGACGCGGCTTTGTTCGGGCATGGTCGAACTGGACGACCATTCGCGCGGCGGATATGAGCGAAAGGGCTGAATTTTCGTTTTCGACGAACGTGGGAAACCAGTTCACGTAGTTGCGGACGGCTTCTTCTACTTCCGGACTCGACATCTCTTGAGGCTGGAACTGGCCGGAGAGCAAGTCCACCCGTAGCTCTGGGCAATCAACTAGGCGCGCTTGCCTCAGCGTGTGACCCATTGCGTAGTCGCCTTCAAACCAATTCATATCACCCGTAAATGAGTGACCGAAGTTGTGGGCAACTGCTTTGAGTGTCTTGTATCGCGCCATAGCTACACCGGTCGTGCGCTGCCGCATAACGGACCCGCCCATAACCTGCGCGGTCCGCCGAAAGGGTTTTGTCGAGGATATCAGAGATCGCCGCCAGGTCACGCGAGCCGTCTTCTCGGCGACTGCCGAGATGAGACGGCGGGAGGTCGGATCGGGCTCGCCAGACGCCGCGTCTGGTTCAGGGGCTTGTTATGCGGCGGGAGCGGCGTGGAAAATGCGTGATCCCGTCAGGACTTTGATAGCGCCAAAAGGACACCATCGGGATCTAGCCCATAGGACCGGGTCCAGCGGCGCCAACATAGGTTCGCGGTTGTGAGAACGAGGAGACTGTAGGCTCCGAATGCGAGTCGAGAAGTCGAGAATGAGTCATCTCCGTTCATCGTCCCGAATCTGAAGATCAGCGGAAGAGCGACAAGATAGATCGCGGCGCGGCCGAGTAAGATCTTGCGAGGAATGTCGGCCTTCTCGGGGACAAACTCGGGCCTTACATGTCCGAATCTGACGGCAAGAAATCCGTTATAGACGAGCGCGGCGCCAGCTATAGCTAGAAAGGCGGAACCGACGACAAGAGCCACTGGAGACTCGCCGAGCCAGCCGAGTAGCGCCAGGCAGCCGAATGGGAGGAGCAGCGTCGAGAGGACAACCGCCTCGCGAAGATTTGGCCTCATCTCGCGGGTAGCTCCTGCCGCATAACGGAGATACCCATAACCTGCAGGCATCGCCAATTGAAGGTTCGTCGAGAACATAACCCGCGTCGCCAGACTGCACGAGCGACTCTCGCGGTTCCTCCGCGACAGGCGCGCGAGGTCGCTCTCGCCTCAGCAAACGGCCTGTCTGGTTCAGGGGTTTGTTATACGGCGGGGCGGCTTCAGCATCTATCTAAACTCGACAACATTGTCAGAGGATTCCACGAGGACAGTTGGAATCGAGCTTTGCAGAAGAAGCTCCCGAGAAGTCGCAACCACACTTTCCGTATCGACGACCAATCGCAGCGGGTCGTGCTGGACAGGCTCAAGGAAACATCCCCACAACGGAGGTTCCGGCGGCGGTCGAACCCGCGTGGTCGACAGCCATATGTTCGATTGGGATGCGGAAGGGAGTTGAACTTCGCCGCTTCGCTTCAGATGGGTTCCGTAGTAATCGGACTTGCCGGCATAGTCTGGACTCATCTTCGGTGGCAACGATTCCCGGAGGAGTTCCAGGGCGAGAACCGAAACCAACACGAGAGGGATATATAGGGCGGCTTGGTTGCGGCTCATACAGAAGCCCTGCCGTATAACGGATTCGACCATAACCTGCGGAGATCGCCGGCACGGTCGGATCGAGAGACGACAGTCTACGCCAGATTCCTCGAGCCGCGCTCCCGTCGCTCGAGCGACCGCGGAGCCCGAGCGGCGGAGGCCGCTCCCAGCTCGTCAGACGCTCCGTCTGGTTCAGGGTCTTGTTATGCGGCGGCGACGCACGCCGCTCGATTTCGGGGCCAATTCACGACTCTCGCGCGCACCCGGCTACCTTCGTCCGACCAGGCGAAGGTAGCCGGCCGCACGTCATGAGATCCAGACGTTCGAAGGAACTTGAGCTTGCTTGGAGGATTCTCGGAGAATCGACCCGGATCGGGCCGTCGTTCTGATCATCCCCTGATCGGCGGACGATCGCTGCCGCATAACGGATTTGACGCTCAGCTGCGAAATCCGCTCAAGGGGTTTCGGCAAGGGTATCAGAGGTCGTCGCCAGACGGCACAAGCCGCCCACAGCCTCGGTCCGAAGGACAAGAAGAACGTGGGCGGCGGACTCTCGGCCCCGACTCGTCCTGATTTCGTCAGTCTGCAGCGTCTTGTTATACGGCGTCGTCGGGCGTCGATTCCCGACCGCTAGCGGAGCGGCACGGCGCAGGCGCCACAATATTTCGCATTCCACATATCAGCTACAAAATGATCGCAGGCAGGGCATCGCATGTCGCGCCTCGCGAACGCTACCGCGACAAAGGCTGTTAGGACAAAGAGGCCTTCATAGGGAACGCCAGAGTATTCCTGGATCTCTCTCCCAAAAGAGCTCGACCCAAAGAGAATCAGAACCACAACGAGCAAAACTACGATATGGCGGCGGCGTCTACGCGCAAATTCCGACTTAGTCGATTCTATCTGATTGCTCGTAAAGGTCGTCAACGAGGTAGATGCCGTATAACGGATCCGCCCATAACCTGCGGGCTTCGCCGAATTAGGGTTGGCCGAGAAGATAACGCCCCGTAGCCAAGCAGCACGAGGGACTCTCGCGGTTCCTCCGCGACAGGCCCTCATCGTCGCTCTCAACTCCGCAAACTGCCCGTCTGGTTCAGGGGCTTGTTATACGGCGTGACCTCAGCTCAATGGAACGAGATCGCAGATGCGCCAATGATTGATTGAGCCTCGTCTCAGCTCCCGACTAAGGTCCTCGATCTTCATTCCCGCCACGATTCTGCGCTCGCCCGGCTCTATCTGAACCGAGCCGTCTCTCTCTACCACTTGCCAGGAATCGCTTGGTGGGATCATGAGTTGGTCGCCAACCTGAATCGGGGCCTCGCGACACTCAGCGTCTTGCGCCTGCCCGGTCGGTCTCGCGCAAGAGAGGCAGACCGTCGCTATCGCAAGTAACAGGGTGAATGTACGCATCGAGAGGTCGGGGTCATGCCGTATAACGGATTCGACCATAACCTGCGGAGATCGCCGGCGCGGCCGGATCGAGAGACGACAGTCTACGCCAGATTCCTCGAGCCGCGCTCTCCTCGCCCGAGCGACCGTGGAGTCCGGGCGGCGGAAGCCGCTCTCAGCTCGTCAAACGCTCCGTCTGGTTCAGGGTCTTGTTATGCGGCGTGACCGAAGAAGCTAGCGCGGCTGAAATGGGAGAACGAAGCGAACAGGGTTTGGATAGTCGGGTTCCCCGACCCCCTTGGGCGGATAGCGGAGCTGCCGCGCGACCGAGAGTGCCGCCTGGTCGAACACGCCGGCTGGCTCAGCAACGACGACCCGGGCTTGTTCAACGACTCCCTCGCGCGAAATCGTCATTTCGACGAGCACCCGTCCCCCGATTCCACCCCTTAGGGCAGCTGGTGGATACTGAGGCGCCACGCGCGATTCAAGAAGCGATTCGTTCCATGGCGAGAATTGGTCCGCGGCGCAATCTCGACACCGACTTGGTCGCTCGGACCAAGGTGCTTGCCCTGCACAGCTCGTCGAAGCGAGGAGTACAACCGTCACCAAAGCGGCGCGCGTTCTGGGACCACACACTGCGTTCGCACTCCATGGACGTCATGCCGCATAACGGATTCGACGCTCAGCGGCGAATCCGCATTAGGGTTCGGATCGAGGGTACGTCGTCCGGCGCCAGACAGCAAAAGCCGGCCACGTCCTACTTTTCCAAGGAGACAAGTTCGTGTTCGGCGTAGTCGGCCTCGCACGGGCAGATTCGTCCGTCTGCAGCGTCTTGTTATGCGGCGAGCTCAGCTTCCTAGCTCAAACTTGAGAGTGACGGATATATCCTCCGCGCGGCTACTTCCGGGACAGTAAATCCATTGTCGAATCGCGTTGAGCGCCGCGTCATCGAATACGCCGGGCGGACTTGATTCCTCAACAACCGCGTTCTCAACTCTTCCGTCAAGACCGATATCGAACGTCACACGGACAAATCCGGTTATGCCGGCATTCGCGGCACGCTCGGGGTAGCGAGGAGGCACACGCATCGTTGGTCGTACCGATCCATCCGGAAATGATCGAGCACACTCAAGCGTTCTGGAGGTATCGGCAAATGCACTACCAAGAGAAAGCACGACGGCAAGAGCGACAATCAAGGGTTTCAGGAAGCGCATTCACCAAGGCTCTCTACAGCGCGCGAGATTGCCGCATAACAGGTTAGTAACCTGCACCAGCGCAGATCACGCCTCTCATTCTCCACCATTTTCACGTCTCGATCAATCATTTCCCAGCAGGCGAAGCCCCAGATCGCTTCTCGCCGGAACCTTCCCGGCTCCCCGTGTGATACCTCCTACGAGCAGCTTGCATAACGAATATGCGAGCAGCTCGTAAACTGGAGTAGTGGTATTTGTCGGTCTGAGTACAGGTGTTCACGCCCATGCGAGACCTGGCGATCGGAGGTCTGGGGTCGAGGGTCGCTCGGCTAGTACGCGATCATCAGATAGGCCAGCAACAGAACCGCCGCCCACATCGCCGTGACGCCCGTCGGCCAGGGCTCTCCGAGTCTCGTCCAGGGACTGAGATGCGCCTGCGTGAACTGCAGGACGCCGAGCCGCGCCTGATTGCAGCGCCCCAGGAACCACCCCTGCGCCATCATCCACCCTTCGCTCACCCCCGACCAAGCTCGCGGCAGCAGCCACCGCCAGGTCCAGTCGACGTCGAGCACGACGCTCCGTAGCTCCGGCGGGTACAGCCCCGTCTTCCACAACACGACGAACGCCAACGCCGCAAATAACAACAACTGCAGAACCGTCACGACGTGGCTCGTCGTGTACGGCACGTACTCGACCGGATACGGGAGGATCGCGTAGAGCGGGTCCGGGTAGACACCGATCCCGATACAGAGCGCCGCCGCGATCCCCATCGCCAGACGCATGTTGATCGGCGCTTCCTTCACCCGAATCCCGCTGTCGTGAGCAAAGAACGAGAAGAACGGGATCTTGATGCCCGAGTGGTCGAGGACGCCGGCTGAGGCGAAGAGCAGGATGAGTGACATGACGAGGAGATGCTCATGACCGACCGCCGAGAGCACCATCGACTTCGAGACGAAGCCGCTCGTGAGGGGGAAGCCGGAGATCGAGAGCGAACCGACAATGCAGAACGCGGCGGTCCAGGGCATCGACTTGTAGAGGCCGCCCAGCTCCGAGGCCTTGATCGTCCCGACCCGGAAGAGGACGGCGCCCATCGCCATGAACAACAGGGCCTTGTAGATGACGTGGGCGAAGACATGCGCGACCGCGCCGTTCAGCGCGAGTTCGGTCCCGACGCCGATGCCGACGACCATGAAGCCGAGCTGATTGTTCAGGCTGTAGGACAGGACGCGGCGGAGGTCATTCTCGATGACGGCGAAGAAGATCGGGAATGCGGTCATCGTCACGCCGATCGGGATCAGGATGTCCGTCCCCGCGAAGCCGCGTGCGAGGGCGTAGATCGCGAGCTTGGTCGTGAAGCCCGACAGGAAGACCGTCCCTGTCACGGTCGCTTCGGGATAGGCGTCCTTCATCCAGCCGTGCAGGAGGGGGAACGCCGCCTTGATGCCGAAGGCGAAGAAGATGAGCCAGCCGCCGGGTGAATCGAGGCCGATCGGGCCGAAGACGAGCGAGCCGGTCTCGCCGTGAATCAGGACCGCACCCGCCAACAACAGGAGTCCCGACAGGACCTGGATGATCAGATAGCGCTGTCCCGCCTTGAGGGCCGATTCGGTTCGACTCGCCCAGACGAGGAAGACACTCGAGATCGCCGTCAGCTCCCACCAGACGAAGAGCGTGATGAGATCGCCGGCGAAGACGGCGGCGATCCCCGCGCCCGCGTAGATGAGCGCGGCCGCGGCTTGCAGTCGGTCTCTCTGGTGCGAGGCGTAGAGGACGCCGAGGAAGGCGGCGATATGGAAGACGATGCCGAAGACCCGGGCGAGCGGGTCGATCCGAGTCAGTTCGAGCGTGTAGTCGAAGAACTCGATCGAGTACGAGAACTCGACGGGCATCGACAGCAGATGCCCGAGACCGACGATGGGGAGCGCCATCATGGCGGCCTGGGACAGTCGATGCGGCAGGAGCGCGACGGGCACGGCGGCCACGATCAGGAGCAGGCCGGGCGGCAGGAAGGCGAGCGAGAACTCAGTCATAGTAGTCCTCGCTTCGCATCAAGAGCTTGCGAACGCCCTTGGCCGACGTCACGAGGCCCATGTACGCGAGGAAACCGAAGGCCGCGTCGAAGGCGATCCACTCCTGGAACGAGTAGTCACCATGCTTGTGGTAGAAGAAGTCGGCGGCAACGACGACGACGCAGGCGGCGACCAGGATCTTGATGATGAGATTGATGCTGCTCGGGCGGTCGAGCCAGTAGTCGTCGTCCGGGGCTACGTGATGCGCGGCGCCTGGGGATCCATTCGGGGCGGCATTCCCTGCCTGACGCTGGATCTCTTCGTCCGACATGGGCGGTCCTCCCTCGGCTCCGTTCGCTCCGTCGTTCGCTTCGCCACTCATTGCGCGAGCCCCACGACCGGCGCCAGCAATCGATAGACGCCGTCCGCGTAGAAGAAGATCACGAAACAGAGAATCGCCGTCGCACAGATCGGCAGGAGCATCATCCAATTCGCCTCGTTCATCTCGTCCTTCGCGCCTTCGGGCAGGGGCTTGAAGAAGGCGCGAATCACGATCGGCATGAGATAGGCGATCGAGAGGAGCGAGCTCGCCATGAAAACGAGCGCCATCCACGGCTGCCCCGCCTCGAACGCGCCGGTCACGAGGAACCACTTGCTCCAGGCCCCGCCGAAGGGCGGAAGACCGATGATGCTGAAGGAGGCGATACAAAAAGCGCCGAAGGTGAAGGGCATGCGGCGGCCGATGCCGTCGAGCTGGCTCACTTCCGTCTTGTGTGCGGTCACGTAGACCGCGCCGGCGACGAAGAAGAGCGTGATCTTGCCGAGCGCGTGCATCAGGATGTGCATGCCGGCGCCCATGGCGGCGGCGGGGACGGCGATCGCGGCGCCGAGCACGATGTAGGAAAGCTGGCTGATCGTCGAGTAGGCGAGTCGCGCCTTCAGATTGTCGAGGTAGAGGGCCCGGATCGACGCGGCCAGGATGGTGATCGCTGCGATGGCCATCAACAGATCCGATAGGCCGTCGGCGGCGAGGAAGTCGAGGCCGAAGACGTAGAGCGCGATCTTGAGCACGGTGAAGACGCCCGCCTTCACGACGGCGACGGCATGCAGCAAGGCCGAGACCGGCGTCGGCGCGACCATCGCGGCGGGCAGCCATCGATGGAAGGGCATGAGCGCAGCCTTCCCGACGCCATACGAGAACAACAAAAGCAGCAGGACCGCGCTCGGACCTTCGATCTTGCCCGGCAGGAATCCGCCCGGCGTGAACTGAAGCGTGTCCGACAGACTCGCCGTCCAGAGGATCGCGAGAAGAAGGAAGAGCACCGACGTCGAGACGAGGATGCCGAGATAGACGCGCCCGGCCTTCAGCGCCGCTTCGGTTCCGGCGTGCGTGACGAGCGGATAGGTCGAGAAGGTCAGGATCTCGTAGAAGAGGAAGAGCGTGATGAGGTCGCCGGCGAAAGCGATGCCGAGTGCCGCTGCGATCGCGACGGCGAAACACGTGAAGAAACGCGTCTGGTTCTTCTCCGCGTGCCCCCGCATGTAGCCGAACCCATAGACGGAGGTGAGGATCCAGAGTCCCGAGGCGACGAGCCCGAAGAGGAGGCCGAGCGGTTCGACCTCGAAGCCGAGACCGAGGCCCGGCATCCAGTCCGGAAGTCCGAGCGACGGACGCGCGCCCGCCATCACGGGGCTCACGAGTCCGAGCACGGCTGTGAACGTCGCGAGTCCGACCGCGACCGTCCAGCTGTCTCTCAAATTCGGCCAGCGACCGAGTGCAACGACGCCGACCGCGCCGAGGAGCGGCAGGGTCATCGCCCAGATGAGCGCTGTCGTCTGTGCGGCTTCGCCCACGCGCTACATCCCCGCGCCGAAGATCTGGGCCGCGGCGCGATTCGCGACGTCGACCGCATAGCCCGAGAAGATTCCGAAGTAGATCGATGCACCAGCCAAGATCCAGGTCGGCACGAGCAGCCGGAGCGGCGCGTCCTTCTTCTCGACGCCGGGCTCGGCCGTCCCGAAGTAGGCGACCTCGACGAGCTTCCAGACGTAGACAAGCGCGAGAAGCGAACTGGCCATGATCAGGAAGGCCACGAAGAGCATGTCCTGATCGAGCGCGGCCGAGACGAGGGCCCATTTGCTGACGAAGCCGACGGTCCCGGGAACGCCGACGAGCGCCAGGCCTGCGACGACCATGGCGGCCATCGTCAACGGCATTCGCTGCCCGAGGCCCCGCATGACCGCGATGTCCGTGCCGCCCAGCCGCCAGGTGATGCAGGCCGCGACCAGGAACAGAGCGCCCTTCATGAGCGCGTGATTGAAGACATGGATCAGGCCGGCAGAGACGCCGGCTTCGGATGCGAGCGACAGCCCGAGGGTCATGTAGCCAATCTGCGCGATGCTCGAATAGGCGAGGAGTCGCTTGAACTCGGTCTGGTAGATCGCTGCGATCGAGCCGAGGAACATCGCGGCGATGGAGAGCGGAAGAAGCAGCTTCTGGATCCCGACCTGATCGAATACGAGGCCGAACCCGAAGATGCCGATGCAGAACCGGATCAGCAGGTAGTAGGCGACCTTCGTCGCGGTCGAGGCGAGGAAGGCCGAGACGAGCGGTGGCGCGAAGCTGTATGCGTTCGGTAGCCACTGATGCAGAGGGAAGACGGCGAGCTTCGTGCTGATCCCCACGACGACGAACGCGAGCGCGACGAGGATCGTTCGCGTCTGGCCGACGTCCTGGAGCCGCTCGGCCATGTCGACCATGTTGAGCGTGCCGGTCATCTGGTAGAGAAAACCGATCCCGATGAGCAGAAACGTCGCACCGATCGTACCCATCACGAGATAGGAGAAGGCTGCCATCAGCGCGCGACGGTTCTGCCCCATCGAGATCAGGATGTATGAAGACAGCGACGAGATCTCCAGGAAGACGAAGACATTGAAGACGTCGCCCGTGATCGAAACGCCGAGCAGCCCCGTCAGGCAGAGGAGTGCGGCCGAATAGAAGAGATACTCGCGACCGACTGGAAGCGCGCGTCGCGTTTGGCCCGGGCCGACCGAGAATACGATGGCGGCCATCGCGGATACGATCACCAGGACCAGAGCATTCAGGATGTCGACGCGATACTCGATGCCGAAGGGTCGGCCCCAGCCGCCGAACTCATACACGAGGACGGTTCCGTCGATCACCCGGCCGAGGAGCGCCAAGGAGATGAAGAAACAGCCGACGCTCACGGACAGCGTGAACGCCCGAACGAGGGCCTCCTTCCGGATCAGGAAGCAGAGCGGCGCACCGATCAAAGGCAGGAGAACCTGGAGCGCGGGGAGGTGGAAGGAGAGGTCGATCAATTCGTCTCCCCCGACATCGAACGAAGATCTTCGTCTCGATCGAGCTTGACGATCTCGTCCTCTTCGACCGTGCCGTACGCCTCCTGGACTCGAACGACGAGCGCCAGCCCGACGGCCGTGCTCGCGACACCGACGACGATCGCCGTCAGCATCAGCACGTGCGGAATCGGATTCGAGTAGAGGACATCGGTGCGCCCCTCGATCAGGATCGGCGCGGTCCCGCCCGAGACCTTGCCCATCGAGACGTAGAGCAGAATGACGGAGGCCTGGAAGACGTTGACCCCCATGACCTTCTTGACGAGATTGCCGCTCGAGATCGCGATGTAGAGGCCGATCATCATCAATGCGATGACGGCGAGATAGTTCCAATGCGCGATGAGTTCTTCGGCCAGCTTCATCATTGCCGCGCCCTACCCGCGAACGCGTAGAAGATGGCGAGCATCACGAAGGTGACCGTAATGCCGACGCCGAGCTCGACCAGGAGGATCCCGAGATGCTGGCCGTGGACGCGGTCATGGCTGTCGAGCATGCCATAGTGCAGGAACTCGCCGCCCTTCAGCATCGCGAAGACGCCGACGCCCGCGTAGAGGAGCGTGCCGAAGGCGATCCCCATCTCGACGACGAAGAGTGGGATCGCGTTTCGCAGTTCGTCGAGTCCGAAGATGAGCGCGTGCAGGATCAGTCCAGCGGCAAAGATCACGCCGGCCTGAAACCCGCCACCCGGTCCATAGTCGCCATGGAACTGGACGTAGAGTGCGAAGAGCAGGATGAAAGGCACGATGGCCTTGCCGACGACGCGCAGGATCACGGTTTCGCGCACGCGCAGCTTGATCGGGGCCTCGCTCATTCGTCACCCTCCCCGTCCTTGCGTCGCCGAGCGGCGCCCCCGCCCAGCAGCAAGATCGCCCCGACCGCGGCGGTCAAGACGACCGTTACTTCGCCGTACGTGTCGTAGCCCCGGTAGCTCGCGAGCACGGACGTCACGACATTGGGAATTCCGATCTCTTTCGCGGAATCTACGAGGTAGTGAGGCGCGACATGTTGATGGATCGGCGCATTCGGATCGCCGTATGCGGGCATGTCGAGGATGCCGTACGCGAGAAGGAGTCCCGTGAGCGTGACGACCACGCCCCCGACGAAATGATGCTTCGTCGACTTCGATTCTTCCGAGGTCGTCAGGCCGAGCGCACCGAGGAAGAGGACTGTCGAGATGCCGGCGCCGACTGCGGCCTCGGTAAACGCAACATCGACCGCGTCCATCATCGTCATCATGCCCGCCGAAATCAGGCTGAAGATCCCGAAGAGCATCGCCGCGGCGAAGAGACTCCGAAGGTTCGCGATGTAGAGCGCGAGGGCGATCATGAACGCAAAGAGCGACATCTCGACCACGGATCCCATGACCGGATCGCCCATCAGCCTTCTCCTTCAGGCGCAGGCTGCGGGTCCGCATCCGAGAGTCGCGGCTCGATCTTCGACGCGTCCTGAACATCGGGAGCCTGCAGACCCCTCGAGTACGCGGCCTTCACGAGGGCATGCGCCGCCGTCGGGCTCGTCACGTAGAGCAGGAAGAGCACCATGGCGAGCTTCACGGCGACGAGACCCACACCTGCATAGATTCCGAGCCCCAGCAGGATCAGCGTCGCGCCGAGGGTGTCAGTGACGCTTGCGGCATGCGTCCGCGTATAGAAGTCGGGCATGCGAATCATGCCCACGCCGCCTATCACACAGACTACGCTCCCCGCGATGATGCTGACCCAGACGGCGATTTCACGTGCGAGCTCCATCTATTTCGCCTGCTCGTCGTCGGCCAGGTTCGAGAACTTGCTGAAGCGCAGGAGCGCGATCATGCCGATGAAGTTGATCATCGCGTAGAGCAGTGCCAGATCGAGCCACTCGGGGCGTTCGGTCAGGAAGCCGCCGACCGCGATCAAGAGAACGGTCTTCGTGCCGAACATGTTTGCCGCGAGCACACGATCGAAGACGGTCGGGCCCATGAATGCGCGCACGAGTGCGAGGAGCATGGTCGTCAGAACGCCGATCATCGCGATGACGAAGACGTTCACGAGACCCCCTCGCGCATTGCCGCGTTCGACTCGAGGTGAGAAACGCGTCGATCCATCTCGCCGGTCAGCAGTCCCTCGGCCGATTCCGTCGTGAGCGCATGCACGAGGAAATGGCCGTCTCGCACGTCGAGCGTCACGGTGCCTGGCGTCAGAGTGATCGAATTCGCGTAGATCACCTGTCCAACGTCCGTCTTCTGGCTAGCCCGGATCCGCAGGATGCGCGGATGGATCGGCAACTTCGGATCGAGGATGACCTTCACCACCGCGATATTCGAGAGCACGATCTCCTTGAAGAGCCACGGGAGATAGAGGAAGGGCGCCAGTCCCAGATGAGTCGGCAGCGCTTCGTGGTCAAGGATCCGCAGATGCGCGCCGAGCGCGACGATTGCTGCACAGCTGAGCACGCCGTACGTGATCATCGTGACTGTGTAATGCCCGGACAAGAGCAGCCACACGGCCATCAAATGCACGAACAAGATCACGGAACGGATCATCAGGAAGCGTCTCCGAGCTTCGCCTCGATGGTCTCGCGAGCCCATTTGTAGTCGGCCTTGCCGTTCGGGGCGCGCTGGACCTTGTCGACCACGAAGAGCTGTTTCGGAATCTTGTAGCCTGCGAGCTTCGTCTTCGTGTACTCGCGGAGCGCCTCGGGCGCAGCCGACCCGCCCCCTCCCGCGCTCGCCTGCGCGGACTCGTGCACGGAGTACACACCCGTCACGCGCTGGCCGAACTTCTCGTCTTCGACGCCGACGACGAGACAGTCGACGACGCCGTCATGCGACTTGACCGCCTCTTCGACCTCTTCGGGATAGACCTTCTCGCCGGCCGTATTGATGCAGTTCGATCCGCGGCCAAGGAGCGTGAGGGTTCCGTCGGCTTCGATCCGCGCCCAGTCGCCGGGGAATGAATATCGAACGCCGCCGATCTCCTTGAACGTCGCCTGTGATTTCTTTTCGTCCTTGTAGTAGCCGATCGGAACACCGCCGCCCGCGGCGACCATGCCGGTCTCGCCCGATCCGGGCTGGACCTCTCGACCGTCCTCGGTGAAGACCTTCGTATCCGCGCCCATCATGAACTTCGCGGTTTCGCCGACATTGCCGCGGGTCGTGACCTGCGTGCCCATCGAGCCTTCGGTGCTGCCCATCGCGTCGATCAGAGTGAAGTCATGCCATTCGAGGAGCGCCTGCTTGACTTCGCTCGTCCACATCACGCCCGAGGAGATCATCAGCTTCACGCTCGACAGGTCGAATGCCTTGCCCGCGTCCTTCGCTTCTTCGAGGGCGCGGAGGATCGGCTTCGCGAAGGCGTCGCCGACGATCACGAGCTGCGTCGGTCGCTCTTCCTCGACGCGCTCGAGGAGTTCCTTCGCGTCGAAGGATCGGCCTTCGAGCAGGACGACCTTCGCGCCCGCGCAATGCGGGATCATCGCGCCCAGCCACATCCCCGTCCCGTGCATCAATGGACAGGTCGGAATCGACCGGATGCCCTGCCCTTCGCGGATGAGCCCCGCGACCGTGCGCGGGACATCGGCGATCGGCGGGATCGGCAGGCCGAGGAGCGGAAATACCAACCCGAGGAAGCCCTGGAGCATCCCCCCGGTCTCGTAGATCACGCCCTTCGGCATGCCCGTCGTGCCGCCGGTATAGAGCATGTAGACATCCGACGGATCGCGCGTGACACGCGCCGCGGGATCGTGCCCCGCGATCACGTCGTCGTAGGCCAGCGCGTCCGGGAGCGCGTCGCCCCCGTCGTCGACCTGGATCCAGAGCTTCACGCCACGCGCCTTGTCCTTGATGCGGGCGACGCGGTCCGACAGGCTCGTATGGAAGACGAGTGCCTCGGCGTCCGAGTTCTCGAGGAGATAGAGGAGTTCGTCGTCGAGGTAGCGATAGTTGATGTTGATCGGCACACCGCGAATCTTCATCGCGGCGAACTGCGATTCCATGTACTCGTTCGAATTCCAGAGGTAGAGACCGACCTTCGAGTTACGTCCGAGCCCCGCGTCGGAGAAGGCCTTGGCCAGCCGCGACGCTCGGTTCTCGTAGTCCGTCCAGGTGCGCCGGTTCGCGCCCGTGACGATCGCATCTTCATCCCCGATCTCGTCGGCGATGCCTTCCCAGAGTGTCGCGTAGCTGAGTTCCAAGGCAGGGCGCTCCCTCTTCTTCAGGTTTTCGTCTTCGAGATTTCGACACGGTCATCACGCCGTCGGCCGTCGTCGCCGGCCGCGCGCGAGCGAACCCTTAGCATGCTGAAAATCCGAGGTTCCGGCTATGGCATGAGCGCGCTCAGCGACGTTTCCGCGGCGAAATCCAGTCGGGAATCCGACAGGATTCGCGGATCACGCGCGGATCGCGCGCGGACCTCCGCCCGATGACCGGGTCGAGAGGTCTGGTCTGCGGATGGGATCAGGACGCGAGGTCGAAGCTCTGCAGATTCGCCGCACGTTCGCGAAGGAATTCGGGCCCACCGAGAAGATGCCGCCCGACGCCGATCCGCTTGAACCAGAAATGCAGGTTCTGCTCGTCGGTCCAGCCGATGCCGCCATGGACCTGCGTCGAAACCGAGGCGATCTCGCGGCCGATCTCGGAAACGTGCGCGAGGACATGACTCGCGAGTAGCGGCGTCTCCTCGGGCATCGAATCGAAACTGTGCGCGGCGTACCAGAGAAGAGATCGCGCGGGCTCGAGCTCGGCGATCATTTCGGCACACATGTGCTTCACCGCCTGGAACGATCCGATCAGCCGGTCGAACTGCTTTCGCTGATTCGCGTAGCGAACGGATTGATCGATCATCGATTCGCAAGCGCCGAGGATGTCGGCCGCCAGCGCGATGCGACCCGCGTCGAGTCCGCGCGCGATCGCCGATTCACAATGTTCGAAGATCGCTTCGGGCGCGACGCCGTCGAAAACGAGCTCCGCCGTGCAGCGCGTCTGGTCCGTCGTATGCAGTCGTTCGACCGAGAGGCCCTTGGCCTTACGATCGACGATCGCGACCCTGCCCGCATCGAGCGCGACCAGGACGAGGTCCGCGCCGCAGGCATCGATCGCCATCATGGCCTTGCCTTCGAGCGTGTCGCCGTCGAGACGAACCCCCGCCCCCTCGCGAACCGAGAAGAGTTCCGTGAGCGCGACACCGACGACGAGTTCGCCGAGGGCGATGCCGCCCAGCCATGCTCCCGTCTTCGGGCTCTCGATCGCGCGCAGAATCGTCGTCGCGAGAATCGAGGACGACAGGAATGGCGTCGGCGTCACGGCATGACCGAGTGACTGCGAGATCAGGCAGGCGTCGAGGAGCGAAAGCTCGCTTCCCCCAGCCGACTCCGGCACGAGCACGCCCGTCGCACCGAGTTCGGCCAACGACGACCAGATCGCGCGATCGTTCGGACAGTCGAGGTCGCGCAGTTCGCGCACGCGCTCGATCGGCACGGTATCGCCGAGAAAGCCGCGAATCGTCTCTTCGAGGAGGACCTGATCTTCAGAAAGTCCGAAATCCATGATGTTTCTCCGCCTTTTTCGTCTTCTTGGCTCAGGCCTTGGCCGGCTTCGGTTCGCGCGGCAATCCGAGGCCGCGCTCCGCGATGATGTTCTTCTGGATCTGCGCCGTCCCGCCACCGATGATCAGACCGAGCGAGAAGAACGAATGCGCTTGCCAGTAGCCGCGCTCCCGCTCGTACTTGGTGTGGTCGTAGAGGACGCCGAGTTCGCCCATCACGTCGATCGCGAGGGACGCCATGTCGAAGTTCAGCTGGCAGTTCTGGAGCTTCACGATCAGACCCGCGACGCCGGGCGACTCGCCCTTGAGCGTGCTGGTCAACATGCGCATGCCGTGATGTTTCATCGAGAGCATGCGCGCCTGCAGTCTCATCAGCCGGTCGCGGTAGACGGGCGACTCCATGACCGATACGCCGTTCACAGTCTCCTTCTTCATCAAACGCACCAGCCGGAGAAACGTCGCCTCGCCGTTAGAATTGAGGGAGTTTCGTTCGTGCTTGAGGGTCGTGTTGGCGATCTTCCAGCCCTCGCCGCGCGAGCCCACGACGTTCGCCTGGGGAACACGAACGTCCTTGAAGAAGACCTGATTGAAGGAGTTGTCGCCGATGTCCCCGGACATCGTCCGGAGGGGCTGGACCTCGAGGCCCGGCGTATCCATCGGCAGCAGGATGTAACTGATGCCCGCGTGCTTCGGCGCCTCGGGCTCCGTCCGGACCAGGACGAACATCATCTGTGATTGATCCGCTGTGCTCGTCCAGATCTTCTGCCCATTGATCAGGAAGTCGTCGCCGTCCTCACTCGCCTTCGTCTGCAGACTCGCGAGATCGCTTCCCGCGCCCGGCTCCGAGTACCCCTGACACCAGACGACCTCGCGTCGCAGCGTCGGCCCGACCCACTTCGTCTTCTGCTCTTCCGTTCCATGTGCGAGGAGCGTCGGCACGAGCATCGCCGGCCCCTGCGCATTGAAGCCGCGAGCGACGCCCGCGCGGTTGAACTCCTCATCCATGATCACGGTCTCGAGCAGATCGGGCTCGCCGCCGTAGCCGCCGTACTCCTTCGGAATCGTGCGCGCCCAGTAGCCATGCTCGATCTGGAGCGAGAGCCAGTTCGAAATCGCATCCGGCGATTCCTCATCGACGCCGACCTTCGGTCGGCTGTCCTTGTTCTCTACGAGGAAGGTTCGGACATCCTCTCGAAAGGCCTCGTAACGTTCTCCGAATTCGAGATCCATGAATTCATTTCCTCCGCGGCTTCCGCCGCGTTCGTCACAGAGCGTTGGTGCGTCGCGCCGCGGCGCCCATCGTCACGCCGCGGCCGCATCGATCGCGCGGCAGCCGCTTCGTGTCACTTCCCGAGTCGATAACCTGGCGCCGGCGGATCGACCGGACCGCCGGCGAAGCACTGCGCGATCTCCATCCACGCGTTGGCGATCTCGCCCGTCACCTGCAGGTCCGTGTCCTTGACGTTCCGGACCTGCGCGACCGTCAAGCAGAAGTCGAGGGCGGAACCCTCGATGCGTTCGGCTTCGCTTTCGTCGTTGTATTCCCAGATCTCGCCCGAGGGCGCCGTCAAACGCACGTAGGGCGGCGGGCCAGGCACTTCGAGTTTGCGGTTCACGAAGGTCCAGCCGAAGGTCTTGATGCCGATCGCGACGATGTTCTTGATGCGATCCGAATGCTCGCGCGCAACACCCTTCAGGTCATAGATCGCCTGACTATGCGACCAGGTCTCCATGTAGCGCGCGGTCGTGAACATCTGAACGCCCATGTCGGGACCGAACCAGGGCAGTCGTCGCTTGGGATCGGATTCGCCGAGCTGCTTCGCCATGTCGTCGCCGAAGCTCTTCCATCGCTCGAGCAGCGCGGGCGCGTCATATTCGCCGAGCGCCTTGCGCGTCTGGTCGCGACCATTCAGCCCCGACTGCATCCCCTCGAGGAGGTCCTTCTGTCGAACGGCGAACGCTTCCCGCCCGGCAAGCGAAGCGAGCGAGACGTCGTCGAAGAAATGCAGATGCGCGACGATGTCCCATGGCGTCCAGTCCATGAAGAGCGTTTCCGTCTCCCAGTCGCTCGCGTCGAGCGTCTTCAAGAAGGCGTAGAACTCGTCGGTCTCCGCACGAAGATCCTCGCTGATCTGTAAGGTCATCCCGGTTCTCCCTCTGGCCCGACGGATCGCTGCGCGTCCGGTCTCGGGACGCGACTAGATCGCGCGAAGCTCTTCCATGTAGGCGGCGCGGTCGGCTTCGTTCGCGAAGGGCACGCTGCAGACGACGCGATCGACGATGCCGCCGTATCGGGCCTTCACGGCACCGGCGACCTTGGCCGGCTCCGCGACGATCGCGAATTCCTCGAGGATCTCGTCCGTGATCCGCTCGCCCATCGTCTCCCATTCGCCGCGTTTCGAGAGCACGTTCAACTCGGTCTGCAGATCGCCCCAACCGTGTGCGTCGAGGACGCCGCGATAGGCGGGAGTCGATCCGTAGAAGCCGAGCTGTCGCGTCACGCCGAGTCGCGCCTGCTCCCATTCGCGTTCGTCGTTCCCCGTCACGACGAAGGTCGGATAACAGATCTCGAGATCGCTCCGCTTGCGCCCCGACTTCTCGAGCCCGGCTTCGATTGCGGGCAGAGTGACGTCACGCAGGTAACGCTCGGTCGAGAACGCATGCACGATCATGCCGTCGGCGACTTCGCCCGCCACCTCCGTCATCTTCGGGCCGACGGCCGCCAGCACGACGCGCGGCGCGCCATGCGGATTGTTCGTCGGTGTGAACATCGGCGTCATCAGCGTATGCGAGTAGTAGTCCCCACGAAACGCGAGCTTCTCTCCCTCGTACCAGCAATCCCAGATGGCGCGCATCGCGAGCACGAACTCGCGCATGCGGGCGGCGGGATGCGACCAGGGCATGCTGAATCGCTTCTCGATATGCGGCTTGATCTGAGAACCGAGGCCGAGAATGAAACGTCCGCCCGAGATCGCCTGCAGGTCGTTCGAGACGTTCGCCACGATCATGGGATTCCGCGAGAAGGCCACGGCGATCGACGTCATCAGCTCGATCCGCTCGGTGTGCTCTGCGGCGAGCAAGAGGGGGAAGAAGGGATCTCCGCTCATCTCGGCCGTGATCAGTCCGTCGTACCCCTGCTCCTCGAGCTTCTTCGCGTTCTCGGGAACCTTCGAGAGGTCGGCCGTATTCATCAGTCCCGCATCGATCTTCATCCGCTCACCATCCTTTCGATCTCGGCAGACCTTCGATCTGCTCGGTCGCTTGATCTGTTCGGTCTCTCGATCTGTTCAGTCTTCTTCGCTTGCCCAGCTGGCGGGTCGCTTGGTCAGGAAGGCTTTCATGCCCTCCTTCGCCTCGTCCCCCGCGAAGAGACGGTTCGAGAGGCCGGTCGTCCATTCGAACGCTTCGGCCTGTGACTTCTTCGGTACTTCGTAGACGAGGTTCTTCGCCAGCCCGAGCGCATTCGGGCCGCCCTTGCGAAGGTCGCTCAAGACTTCTTCGACCGCGGCGTCGAGCTGGTCACCGGGCACCGCCCGATTGATCAAGCCGAGCTTCGCGGCGGTCGACGCCGGGAACCGGTTGCCGCGCAGGAACGCTTCCATCGCCTCGCCCTGCCGCATCTTCGGTAGACAGACGACGGAGATGATCGCGGGGATCACGCCGAGGCGGACCTCGGTAAAGCCGAACTTCACATCCTCGCGCGCGATCGAGATGTCGAGGGCCGAGGCGAGACCGTTCCCGCCGCCGACGACATGTCCGTCGATGCGCCCGATGATCGGCGTCGGCGAAGCCTGGATCTCTTGCAGAAGATCGGGGAAGCCACCGCCTCCACCCTTCGTCTCCTTCTGCTCTCCGGAGCGCTGTTTCAAGTTGGCGCCGGCGCAGAAGGTGGAGCCTTCGTTCGTCACGACGACCGCGCGGATCGAGTCGTCCTCGTTCGCCTTGCGAATCGCGGCGCGCAGTCCTTCGAGGAGTTCACCGCCGAGCGCATTGCGATTCTCGACATCGGCGAGGGTCGCGGTCAGGACGCCGCGTGCCACTTCGATCTTCACTACGTCCATGCTGGGGGGCTCCATGAGGGTCGGTAATATTTGTTGAATCTTGTTACCAGACCTGTTACGAAGGTGTCAACACAAAGCTCTTCACCGAGTCCCAGAAGAGTCCCAAGAAGAAGGGAGAGGCCATGCAGCCCGCCCTGCTCGCGCCCCCGGTCCGATCGAATCTCGACACGAGAACCGAGGAATTTGCCGAGAATCACCGCGTGATGCTCGAGCGGCTCGCCGAGATCGACGGCCTGCTCGTCGAAGCCGAAGCGGGCGGTGGCCCCGAGGCACACGCCCGACTCCTGAAGCGCGGCAAGCTTCCCGTCCGCGAGCGCATTGCTCTCGCGCTCGACCCCGACAGCCCCTTCCTCGAGATCAGCTCGCTCGCCGGTTACAAATCGGACTACGTGGTCGGCGGCGGCGCCGTGCTCGGCATCGGCATCATCGCCGGCGTCGAATGCATCATCTTCGCGAACGACCCGACCGTGCTAGGCGGCGCGCTCACCCCCTACGTCGCGAAGAAATGGATGCGCGCCCTCGAGATCGCGCGCGACAACAAGATCCCGTACGTGAGCTTCGTCGAGTCCGCCGGCGCCGACCTCCGCATGGAAGGCGACTCGGGAGACGGAAAGAAGAAACGTCGCCCCGCCAGGACGAACCATTTCGCCGAGAGCGGTCGCTTCTTCTACGAGATGATCGAACTCTCGAAGCTCGAGATCCCGACCATCTGCGTCGTCTTCGGATCCTCGACGGCGGGCGGCGCCTATCAGCCCGGCATGTCCGACTACAACGTCGTGATCAAGGAACAGTCGAAGATCTTCCTCGCCGGCCCACCTCTCGTGAAGATGGCCACGGGCGAAGAGTCGGACGACGAGACGCTTGGCGGCGCACAGATGCACGCGGAGATCTCGGGACTCGGTGAGTACCTCGCCGAGGACGAGCCGGATGCCCTGCGCCTCTGTCGCGAGGTCATGTCCCATCTCAATTGGCGGAAGGCCGGCCCTTCGCCGAGCTTGCGCGCCGATCCGCCCGTCCTCGACCCCGAGGAGCTGCTGGGCGTCGTGAGCCCCGACCTGCGAAGTCCCATCGAAATTCGCGACGTGATCGGCCGCATCGTCGACGGCTCCCGCTTCGAGGAGTTCAAGCCGCGCTACGGCAGCACGCTCGTCTGCGGCTTCGCCTCGATCGACGGCTACCCCGTCGGCATCCTCGGCAACAACGGCGTCATCTACCCCGAGTCCGCCGAGAAGGCCGCCCATTTCATCCAGCTCTGCAACCAGATCGACCTGCCACTCGTCTTCTTCCAGAATCTGACGGGTTTCATGGTCGGTCGCGACTTCGAGCACGCGGGCATCATCAAGAAGGGCTCGCAGATGCTGAACGCCGTGACCAACTCGACGGTGCCGCATCTGACGGTGATCATCGGTGCGTCCTACGGCGCCGGCACGTACGCCATGTCCGGCCGCGCCTTCAACAACCGGTTCACCTTCATCTGGCCCTCCGCGAAGATCGCGGTCATGGGCGGCAAGCAGATCGCCGGCGTGATGTCCCTGGTTCGTCGGGGACAAGCGGCGCGCAAGGGACTGCCCTTCGACGAGGAGGCCGACGCGCAGCTCGTCGCCGCGGTCGAAGCGAAACAGGAAGAAGGCTCGGTCGCCCTCGAGGCGAGCGGGGCCATCAGTGACGACGGCATCCTCGACCCTCGCGACACGCGAACGGTTCTGGGCATCTGTCTTTCGGTCGTGCGAAATCGCCCGATCGAAGGCGCCGATGGATATGGAGTGTTCAGACTGTGAGCATGTCGACCCTGCTAGTCGCCAACCGAGGCGAGATCGCGCGCCGCATCATTCGCGGCGCACACGAGATGGGCATCCGCTGCGTCGCCGTCTACGTCGACGCCGACATCGACGCGCCCTTCGTCGCGGAGGCGGACGAAGCCGTTCGATTGCCCGAGTCCTACCTCGACGGCAAGTCGATCCTCGAAGCCGCGAGCCGAACCGGCGCCCAGGCGATTCACCCGGGCTATGGCTTCCTCTCCGAGAACGCCGACTTCGCACGCGACGTCGTCGCGGCGGGCCTCGCCTGGGTCGGCCCCAGCCCCGAGGCCATCGCGCAGATGGGCGACAAGCTCGCGGCGAAGGAACTCGCCACCAAGCACGACGTCCCGATCCTGCCCGGTAGCCAGGACGTCGGCGACGCCGACTCCGTCGGCTACCCGCTCCTGGTGAAGGCCGCGGCGGGCGGCGGCGGAAAAGGCATGCGCATCGTCCTACGCGCCGAAGATCTCGATGAAGCCGTGGCCTCGGCCAAACGAGAAGCGGCTAGCGGCTTCGGCGACGACCGCGTCTTCCTCGAACGCTATGTCTCGCGCTCGCGACACGTCGAGATCCAGATCCTCGGTGACGCGCATGGAAACGTCCTGCATCTCGGCGAACGCGAGTGTTCGATCCAGCGTCGACATCAGAAGATCCTCGAAGAGTCGCCCTCCCCGCGTGTCGACGCAGCCATGCGCGAAGCCATGGGCGATGCGTCCCTTCGGCTGGCCCGGGGACTCGACTATCAGTCGGCCGGCACCGTCGAGTTTCTGGTCGACGACGAGACGGGCGAGTTCTTCTTCCTCGAAGTGAACACGCGCCTTCAGGTCGAACATCCCGTGACCGAGTCGGTGACGGGAATCGATCTCGTCCGTGCGCAGCTCCGCATCGCGGACGGTGAACCCCTGGAATGGAAGCAGGAGGACATCCGCTTCGACGGCGCTGCGATCGAAGCGCGCCTCTACGCCGAAAACCCGGCCGGCGACTTCCTTCCGGCGACCGGGCGCCTCGACGCGTACTCCCCCGCTGCGGAACCCGCGGTGCGATGGGACAGCGGAGTCGAGCAGGGTTCGGTCATCGGAACGGACTTCGACCCGATGCTCGCGAAGGTGATCGCGCACGGACCGACGCGAACGGAAGCCGCTGGCCGGCTCGCCCTGGCGCTCGAACGACTGCACCTCGGCGGCATCGTGACGAATCGCGACTTCCTCGTCGCCACGCTACGCACGGACGAGTTCCTCGCGGGCGACACGACGACCGACTTCATCGATCGCGTCGCACCCGCCCGCGCGCTCGAACTCGACGACGACGCCTTCCGACGCGCCGCGCGGATCGGCGCGCTCTGGATGCAAGGAGCGAACCGCGCAGACGCGAGCGTTCTCCAGTCCGCGCCGAGCGGATGGCGCAACTCGCGCATGCCCTTCGAACGCGTGGGACTCGCGCTCGGCGAACGCGAGATCGAGGTCCGCTACCGCGCACGGCGCGACGGCGCCTTTGACCTGGCAGGAGGGGACCTGGCCGGCGGGGACCCGGCCGATGCCGAAGCGGGCGCCGACGGCCTGGGCCGCATCTTCGCGTGGTCCCCCGATTCGATCGACGTCGAGATCGAGGGACGCCGCCAGACTTCACGCATAACGCGCACGGACGATCGATTGATCGTGCAAAGTGCGGGTGGTGACGTTGAGTTCCGACTCGTACCGCGCTTCACGCCGCCGGGCGGCGAGGACACTTCGGGGGGAATCATCGCGCCGATGCCGGGCAAGGTGATCGAGATCCGCGTCGCCGTCGGCGATCGCGTGACCGCGGGACAGACGCTCATTCTGCTCGAAGCGATGAAGATGGAACATCCCATGCGCGCCTCGACGGACGGCACGGTCTCGGAGATCCGCGTCGAAGCGGGCGAACAGGTCGAGAACGAAACGCTGCTCCTCGTCATCACGCCGGACGAGGAAGACGGCGGCGAGACCCGCGACTGAGCCGGCAGCGAATCCGGCGGCGCAGCGTCGCCGCTCGCACGAAACGAACGACCGCGCGAAGCCGCGGTCCCGAGGGAGGACACGACGATGGCCGATCCGATTCGAATCGCGAACTGCTCGGGTTTCTTTGGAGATCGACTCTCCGCCGCGAAGGAGATGGTCGAAGGCGGCCCGATCGACGTCTTGACCGGAGACTGGCTCGCCGAGTTGACGATGCTGATCCTCGCGCGCACGCGCATGAAGCGACCGGGCGCGGGCTACGCCCGGACCTTCGTGACCGAGATGGAACAGGTCATGGGGACCTGTCTCGACAAGGGCATCCGCGTCGTTTCGAACGCGGGCGGACTCGACCCGGATAGCTGCGCCGAGGCCGTACACGAAGTCGCTCAGAAGCTCGGACTGAACCCGAAGATCGCGTTCGTGCGCGGCGACGATCTCATGCCGAACGTGAACGAACTGATCGCGCGCGACCAGCTGCATCATTTCGAGACGGGCGAACCGATCAAGGACCCGAGCCGCTTCATGACGGCCAACGCCTACCTCGGCTGCTGGGGCATCGTCGACGCCCTCGAACGCGGAGCGGACATCGTGATCACCGGCCGTGTCACCGACGCCGCCGTCGTCTGCGGCCCCGCCGCCTGGCATCACGGCTGGACCCGCAACGACTGGGATCCCCTCGCCGGCGCCGTCGTCGCGGGCCACGTCGTCGAATGCGGCACCCAGGCGACCGGTGGCAACTACTCCTTCTTCAAGGAAGTCCCGGGACTCGAGCGCGCGGGATTTCCCTGGGCCGAGATCGCCGAAGACGGCTCGAGCGTGATCGGCAAGCACGACGGAACGGGCGGGGAAGTCTCGGTCGGCACCGTGACGTCACAGCTCCTCTACGAGATCGGTGGCGTCGAATACTTCGGACCGGACGTGACGACACGCTTCGACACGATCCAGGTAGAAGAGACGGGATCCGATCGCGTGCGCATCTTCGGCACCCAGGGCGAGCCGCCGCCCGAGACGCTCAAGGTCTGCATGAACCGCGCCGGGGGCTTCCGAAACGACATGCGCACCTGCCTCACGGGCCTCGACATCGACGAGAAGGCCGAGCTGATCCAGAAGGCGTTCTGGGAAGCCTGCCCCTTCGACCCGAGCGATTACGAGCAGGTGACGACGCGCCTCATCCGAACCGACAAGGAAGACCCCGCAAGCAACGAAGAGGCGGTCGCGATCCTGCACATCGCCGTCAAGGACCCCGACGAGAAGAAGGTCGGGCGGGCCTTTGCGAACGCCATGACGGAGCTCGCGCTCGCGACGATTCCCGGCTTCTTCGGCGTCGGTGGCGGGCCGGCCGGCGGTCGACCCTTCGGCGTCTATGAACCGGCGCGCGTTCCCGCGAACGCCGTGCCCCAGGAAGTCGTCTTCATCGACGGCGACTCGCGTCAGATCGACTCCGTGATTCCGCCCGGCGACGCGAACGTCGTCCCGCTCGAAGGGCCGAAGGCGGACGTCCCGAGCGGCGCGACCAGGAGCGTCCCACTCGGCCTCGTATTCGGCTCGCGCTCTGGCGACAAGGGCGGCAACGCCAACCTCGGCATCTTCGCGCGAACCGACGAGGCCTGGGCCTGGCTCGACTCGTTCATGACGACGAAGGAACTGCAGAAGCTGCTGCCCGAGGTCGCACAGTTCGAAGTCGACCGGGCGCGACTGCCCGCGATCCGAAGCCTGAACTTCGTCATCCACGGCATCCTCGAAGAGGGGGTCGCTGCGGCGACGCGTCAGGATGGCCAGGCCAAGAGTCTCGGCGAATGGCTCCGCGCGCGACACGTCGACATGCCGGAGGCGCTCTTGCCGTGAGCCAGGCGAGCTCGGGTTCGAAGGTCGCGGAGGATCGCTCGGGAAGGACGCGCGCGAGCGTCCCGAACGTGCGCGCGCCCCGGCGACGCCTCTCACCGAGCACCGAGCGCTCGCTCACCACCCGCCAACTCGAGATCCTCGACACCCTCGACGCGTCGGTGCTGATCGGCGGCTTCGCCGACCTCACGATGGCCGAGATCGCCAAGCGCATGACGTGCTCGCTGCGCACGCTCTACGGCATCGCGCCCAGCAAGGAAGAACTCGTCCTCGCCGTCGCCGACCGACATCTACAGAGAGTCGGTCGCGAAGCGATCGAGACGCTCGAACTCGATGCGTCGCCGATGTCGCGTCTCCGCGCCTACTTGCGGGCGACGAACCTGGCGCTCCAGCCCTCGACCGTCGTCTTCTCGCGTGACTTCAACAAGTTGCCGGCGGCCAGGAAGCTGGCCGACGCGCATGCGGACTACATCCGCTCGATCACACAGGCGCTGCTCGACGAAGCGGTCGCAGAGAAGGAGATCGCGCCGCTCGACACGGCCGCGATGGCCCTCGTCCTCGGCCGACTCGGCCGCGAGTTTGGCCGACCCGAGAGCGAGAAGATCATCTCCCGCTCGGCCCGAGAGACCGCCGACGCCATCGCCGAGATCATCCTCGACGGCCTCGTCGCCCGCGAAGCCTGAACCGAAACTCCTAGCCGGGAATCGCCATGCCGCGCGCGACCGCCGGTCGTGCCTCGATCCGCCCCAGCCAGTTCGAAACGCGCTCGCGCTCGACGATCTCCGGCGCGCCCAGGTTCTTCATGATCTGGAGCCAGGGGAAATGCATGATGTCGCCGATGCTGTAGGGGCCCGCGAGATACTCCCGATCGTCCGAGAGGATGCGATCGATCACACCGATCAAGCGCTTCACTTCATCGCCGAAGATCTGGATCATCTCCGTGTTCTTCTCGCCTTCCTTGCGCAGCGCAGCACCGAAGCGACCCAGGTTCGGACCGATGCCACCCGTCTGGAAGAACGCGTACTGGATCGCCTCCATTCGCGTCTTCGGATCCTTCGGCAGGATGCGGCCCTCCGGATCGTATTTCTCGCCGAGGTGGAGAAGGATGGCCCCCGACTCCCAGATCACCTGCCCGTCGTCGTCGAGGACCGGGATCTTGTGATTCGGATTCAGGGCGAGGAACTCGTCCGTCTTCTGCTCCTCTTTGTCGAGGTGGATCCAGGTCACGTCGTAGTCGAGCCCGAGTTCCTCGAGCGCGATCGAAGCCTTGTGTCCGTTCGGCGTGGTGCCCGTGTAGAGATGCATCTTCGGATTCCCTTCGCTCGGTTGCGAGCGTCATGCCGGGCGCGGCGGACGCTCACCGTAGCCGACGAACCGGGCGATCAAGGCCCGCGCCCATCGTGATCGGACCGACCGGAGCCTGACCGGGCCGCGAATCGTCGATTTTTACGATCCCCAACTATCTGAAATTGCTGAGTTTTCCAAGCCCCCCGAGCGGTCAGGTTTTGGTCAGGACGCGGTCACGCGAATTCGGGCCCCCACGTCGATAGTCCCCTCGTGCCGACGGAGGCACTTCGAAAACCCAGGACCAGAACACGAGAATGGAGAACTCATCATGCAGCGAATCGCCATCCTGACCTACGGAGTCATCAGTTACCTGATCTTCTTCGGGACCTTCCTCTACGCCCTCGGCTTCGTCGGCAACGTCTTCGTGCCGAAGTCGATCGACACGGGCGTCGAGTCCGGTTGGCTGACGGCGCTCGCCGTGAACACGGCGCTGCTCGGCATCTTCGCCATCCAGCACAGCGTGATGGCCCGTCCCTTCTTCAAGCGCTGGCTGACGCAGTACGTGCCCGCCGCTGCCGAGCGAAGCACCTACGTCCTCGCCAGCAGCATCGCCTTCATCGCGCTCTTCTGGGCGTGGCAACCGATGGCGACGACGGTCTTCTCGTTCGAAGGCGAGTTCGCGCGCAATGCCGCGACGGCGCTGTTCTTCGGGGGCGCCGGCCTGGTGCTCTACTCGACCTTCCTGATCGACCACTTCGATCTCTTCGGTCTGCGACAGGTCATCCTGCATTTCCGCGGTATGCCCTACACCGACAAGAACTTCGTGACGCCGTCGCTCTACAAGCACATCCGACACCCGCTCTACGTCGGTTGGTTCATCGTCTTCTGGGCGACCCCCGACATGACGGTCGGCCACCTGTTGATGGCCATCGGCACGACCGGATACATCCTCGTCGCGATCGTCTTCGAAGAGCGCGACCTGTCCGATGCCCTCGGTGCCAAGTACCGGACGTACCGGGAACGCACGCCAATGTTCGTCCCGCGCATCGGTGGACGAAGCCAGGGCCCGACCACGGAACGGCGCCCGAGCCCGACCGCGGCTCGCACCGCGGCCTGAACCCGGAGCGCCCTGAGGCCGACGAGCCCAGGGCGCTCCACCCTTTTCCGAAACCCACGACCCAGAACTCATCTCGTAAGGAACAAGAAAATGACCACGACAATCGATCAAGCCCGCGCCGAAGCCTTCGGAGAGAAGATGGTTGGCATCCTCAACGGAGCCGCGACCGCCCTGATGATCTCCGTGGGGCATCGGACCGGACTCTTCGACGTGATGAACGGCCTGGCTCCCTCGACGACGACCGAGATCGCCGACGAAGCCGGTCTCGACGAGCGATACGTCCGCGAATGGCTCGGCGCCATGGTGACGGGCGGAGTCATCGAGTACGGCGAGAAGGACTCGACCTATGCCCTGCCCGCCGAGCATGCGGCGTCGCTCACCCGGGAGGCACGACCGAACAACGTCGCCGCCACCTGCCAATGGATCCCGGTCCTGGCGAGCGTCGAAGACGAGATCGTCGAATGCTTCGAGCGTGGCGGCGGCGTGCCCTACTCGAGCTTCGATCGTTTCCATTCCGTGATGGCAGAGGAGAGCGATCAGTCGGTGGTGGCCGTCCTCCTCGACGAGATCCTGCCGGGGATCCCCGGCGTCGTCGAAGCCCTCGATCGCGGCATCGATGTCCTCGACATCGGATGCGGAAGCGGGCGGGCGCTGAACCTGCTGGCCGCCAACTACCCGAAGAGCCGCTTCACGGGCTACGACTTCTCGAGCGAGGGCGTGGGCGCGGGCAAGGCCGAAGCCGCTGCCAACGGACTCGAGAACGTCCACTTCGAGATTCGCGACGCGGCGGAGCTCGACGTCGACGATGCCTTCGACCTGATCACGGCCTTCGACGCCATCCACGACCAGGCCCGTCCGGCCGCCGTCCTGGCTGGCATCAGCCGCGCGCTTAGGGGAGACGGCCTCTTCCTGATGCAGGACATCGCAGGCTCGAGCCACGTGCACGAGGACTGCGACAACGCGATGGCGCCCTTCCTCTATACGGTGTCCTGTATGCATTGCATGACGGTCTCGCTATCGGACGAAGGCGCGGGCCTCGGCGCGATGTGGGGCAAGGATCTCGCCTGCAGGATGCTGACGGAGGCGGGCTTCGGGGACGTTTCGGTTTCGGAGCTGCCCCATGACGCGATGAACTACTACTACGTCGCGCGCAAGTAATCGGGCGACCCTCATGGGATGACTCGTTCGGGGCGACGATCAAGCATCGTCGCCCCGAATTCGTGTCGTCCTGGTATCGTATTCGCCGATGATCTATCGATTCGGCCGATTCGAACTCGACGAGCAGGCGGGCGAGCTTCGCCGCTCGGGCGAGCCCGTCACGATCCAGCCGAAGCCGCTCGCCCTTCTCTTCCTATTGCTGCGCGAGCGCGATCGTGTCGTGCCCCAGGAAGAGATCTTCGAAGCCCTCTGGCCCGGCACGATCGTCACTTCGGGATCGATTACCCGCGCCGTCTCGCATGCGAGGCGCGCGATCGAAGACACGAACAAGGGCTCGGCGATTCGAAGCTATCCGAAGCGCGGGTATCGATTCATGGGCGATGTCGTCGCCGTCGGGGACGAAGAGACGCGCGCGAGCGAGGCAAAGAAGCCCGGTATCACGCTCGCCCCACCCGCTCGCTCGACGAGCCCGGCCGAAGTCTTCGTCGGCCGCGACGCTGCGCTCGCGAGCCTGGAAGAAGCGCGGCGCCTCGCCGAACGCGCGCCTGGGCGTCTGGTCCTCATCTCCGGTGCGGCTGGTGTCGGCAAGACGCGGCTCGCGGAGTTCTTCTCGTCTCAAGCGACCGCGCAGGGCGCCGCGGTGCTCTTCGGTCGAAGCCGCGAAGGCGAAGGCGTTCCGGCGTTCTGGCTCTGGTCGCAGGTGCTTCGAGAGCTGACCGCCGCGGGACTCGGCCGCGCGGATGCGGACTTCGAGGGACTCCTCGCCGACCTCGGCCGGGACGACGACGCCGAGCAGCGCTTCCGCTTCTTCGACTCCGTCTCTCGCGCGCTGGTCGAGGCGTCCCGCGCACGCCCCCTGGTCCTCGTCCTCGAAGATCTCCAGTGGGCGCAGTCGCCGTCGCTGCGACTCCTCGAACATCTGTCCTTCGAATTGGCGGATGCGCGCATCCTGCTGATCGGAACCATGCGGGACGAGAAGAGGCCGCGAGGGCATGCGATCGATCACGTGCTGCCGATCCTGCGACGACACGAAGCCTTCGAGGAGATCGATCTCGCGGGCCTCTCGCGACGCGCGATCGCCGACCTGCTCGAACAGGTGATCGGGCGTCCCGCGCCGGCGGAACTCACGTCGGAGATCTTCGCGAAGACCGAGGGTGTCCCGCTCTTCGTCCGTGAAGCCGTGCGTCTCCTCGACGAACGCGGCGACCTCAAGCATCCCGAGCGAATCAGTCGACGCGGCATCAGCCTGCCGCGACACGCCGTCGACCTGATCCGACGATCGCTCGACGGACTCTCGCGCGAGTCGGCGGATCTCGTGGCGGCCGGTTCGGTGCTCGGCCGCGAGTTCACGATCGGTCACGTTACGGGCGTCGCCGAGATCGACCCGGAGTCCGCGCTCGACCTGCTCGAGGAAGGGGTCGAAGCGGGCGTGCTCGAAGAGGTGCCCGACACCGCGGCGACCTATCGCTTCACTCACGCCCTCTTCCAGGAGACCGCCTACGAAACGCTTCGGACCCGCGATCGGGCACGCTTTCACGCGCGCGCGGCCGCCCGGCTCGAAACCCAGTACGCGGATTCACCCGCCGCCGTCATCGCCGAACTGGCTCATCATCATCACCAGAGCATCGCGATCGGTGATCCCGACGTCGCCTTCCAGTACGCGACGCTCGCCGCGCTCGAGGCCAGCCGCGTCCTCGCCTACGAACAGGCCGCAACCCACTACGAACAGGCGCTCGACGCGCTCGACCACGCCGAGACGATCGATGCCTTGCGCCGCCTCGCGGTCCTGCTCGACCTCGGTGAAGCGCATCGCCATGCGGGCGACCGAGAGCGACGCCGAAGCGTCACCGCAGAAGCGATGGAAGCGGCCCGAACCCTGCGACGCACGACCGACTTCGCCCTGGCGGCCATCCGCTTCTGCGACGTCAACGAGTGGTCGCCGGCCGACGACGCGGCGCTCGCTGCGGTCGAAGAAGCGCTTCAGATCGTCGACGAGGAAGAGAAGGTGCTTCGCGCGCGATTGATGACGCGACGAGCCTATCTTCATATCCGCGAAGACATCGCGCTCGAGATCGCACGCGAAGCGGCGCACCTCGCGCGCGAAGCGGGCGACCCCGAGGCGATCCAGGAAGCGCTCTACGTGTTGATGTATGCGCTCGCCGGCCCCGATCATCTCGAAGAACGCCGGGCGCTCCGCGATGACATCTCGACGGCGGCGAGCATCGCCCGGAGTCGCGAGTCGAGCGTGATCGCCCTGCTCGACCTCAGCAGTGACTACCTGGCGCTCGGTGATCCGAATCTCGCGCAGGAAGTCCGCGACGAAGTGGATCTCTTGATCGGAGACCAGCCGTCGCTCGCGATGTCATGGCATCGAAGCGTCTTCGACGCCGGCCGCGCCCTGCTTCACGGTCGCATCGATGGGGTCGAACAGCAGATCACGGACGCCCTCATGCTGGGCAAGCGACTCGCCCATCCCTACGCGCAGGTCTGCTTCGAAGTGCATCTGATGCAGATGCACCTATACCGTCGGGAGTACGAAGCGATCGAGAAGCTCTTCGCACCTGGCATGACGACGACGATGGGCGCGAGCCATTGGCCTCGGGCAATCTACGCCCGAAACCAGATCCGTCTCGACAATCCGGATCGCGGTCGTGAACTCTGGGAAGAACTCGCGCGCGCAGACTTCACCGACGTCGCGAGGGGCATTCGCTGGATTGCCACCCTCGTCGAATACGGGCATCTCTGCGCGGACCTCGAAGACGTGGATCGCGCGAAGAAGCTGATCACGGTCCTCGCGCCGGTCGAGCATCTGCATGGCGTGATGCCGATGACCGTCCTCTACGGCGGACCGGCGAGTCATGCCCTCGCCCGGATGCACGAGTTCCAGGGCGACGCCGACACGGCGATCGACTTCTACGAGCGCGCGCTCGAAGCGACCTCCGCACTCGAAGCGCGACCCGTTCGCGCACGCATCCTGCGCGACATGGCCGCCCCGATCGCCCGAAGGGGCGACTCTGACCGCGCCGCGAAGCTCGAACAGGAAGGCGCCGCGCTCGCCGACGAGATCGCCTGCCATCTCTAGTCGCTGCGGCCTGAATCAGCCTGCTCGAGAACGCCCGATCCGCTCGCGGGCCGAGCGCTCAGGCTTCGTCGCGCGCTCGCTCGACCGCCAGAAGCTCTACGGAAGAGAGCACTCGGGGTAGAGCGATCGGTTCGCCCGACTGGGCATCGAAGAACGCGCCGAAGCCCGCTTCGCCATCGGCCGTGCCCGCGGCCATCCCCTCGGCGATGAGCGCAGTGACGCGCTCACCCATCGCGAGCGGGATTCCCTCGACCGTGTCGACGGCGTCGAGGGGTCCCGGGTCGCCCTTGGCGAAGCGTGCGAAGCCGCGCATTCGGATCGGCCCGAGGACTTCGTCGCGAGCGCGGCCATCGACCGCGACCTCACTCATGCAGGAATGAATCAGGCCGACGAAGAGCACCCGATTCGTCGACGGCGTATTCCCGATCGGCGTGTTGCAGCAGCCTGCATACCAGCGAAACATGCCGCTTTCGCTGAGTCGAAGACAGGCGATCTCGCTACGCCCATGCGTGAATTCGATCCGGCGTGGAAAGGTCTGGAAGATCTCGGTTCCCCCGTTCGCGTCGACGATCTCGTTCGCGCGCCCGAGCGCGTGGGCGAAGGACTGACAGTCGTCGCAATAGCAAACGCAGCGGTTGCCCATCTCTGGAGAAGCGCCGCGCATCACGCCACGCAGACGACCACACGAACAGCCGAGGGGCAAATCCGTCGCCACACTCGCGCTCATCGAGCGCGCGCCGTCCGGCGAGGTTCGCCCCGCATCATCGGGCCCCCGCGTCGCCCGAGAGAATCGTGCCCGACGCAATCTCGACGGGCTCATCCGACTCGTTCACCAGGCGAACGGCGCCTTCGACGGTCACGTTGGATCCGAAGCGATGGTCGCCCTCGATCACGAGCGAACGGCATTTGGTGAGCGACGGAGCGCCCTCCGGAAACCGGGCCGCGAGGTCGTCGACGTGCGTATAGAAGCGCGGGTCGAGCTGTATCGTTCGGTTGCGGTTCGCCTCGACGTCGATCGGGATCATGCGCGACTCCTCGCTCAGGCGATAGGCGTCCGACCAGAGCGACAGGAGATCGGTCGACGTCTTCACTGGCGCGAAGCGATCTCGCGGAACGTCGATCACCTGCGCCCCTTCGAAACATTCGACCGCCGAACCCATCGCCGTCTCGAGCTGATAGCAGCGCGGGCTCGACGGATCCTTCTGCGACACACGCTTCTCGTTCCGGATCACGGAGAGGTCGAGCCCGGCGGGCGAGGCCTCGAGCTTCGCCGCGAGCGCCTCGAGGTCGACCCAGAGGTTGTTCGTATTGAAGTAGTGATGCTTCTCGATGTCCTGGTACGCGTCCATTTCACCGGGGGCACAATGCGCGATCTCGCGAAGCATGAAGCGGCCATCGCGGCGAGCGATATGTCCGCCCTTCTTGTCCGAAGGCATCCGCTCCGAGACTTCGGATACGAAGGGGATCTCGTTCGAAGCCATCCAGCCGAGAATGCGCGGCTCGAGGACGGCGCCGAGATTGTCCGAGTTCGACAGAAAGGCATAACGAATGCCCTTCGAGAGCAGCGTTCGCAGCATGCCCGAACTTTCGAGCGCGATGTAGATGTCGCCATGGCCCGGCGGACACCATTCGAGCGAGGGGTCCTGCGGCCATTCGACTGGCGTCCAGGTCTCGGCGTCGACGCGCGGGACCTTGTGCTGGACGAAACCGAGCGGGATCCCGCAGTCGAGTCCGGGATAGGCGGCGAGCGCCTCGATCGAATCGCCATGCGTGCGGTAGCTGTTCATCAGGACCAGGGGCAGGTCGACGCCGGAGCGATCGCGCTGCCAGAGCACCTGCCGTGCGATGAGGTCGAGAAAGGAGATCCCCGGGCGGATCGGGAGCAGGCTCTTCGCCTTCGAGAGACCCATGCTGGTGCCGAGTCCACCGTTCACCTTGATGACGACGGCGCGCGAGATCGCCGCCCGCCCCGGCTCTTCGAAGTCGTCGAGACTGGCGAGGTCCGGCACGGAGTCGACGGGCTCGATCGTGCTCTCGGGAATGGTCGTCTCTCCGCCGGCGGACACGAACTCGAGGGAGCGAAGAAAGGATCGGATCGCGATGTCGGGCATGCCTTCCGCCCGCATCCGATCGGCAAACTTTTCCAATCCGGCCTCGTCCAGTCCCTTCCGATCTCCCGACGTCGACATCTCCGTTCCTTCCCCTCTGTGTTCTCGAATCCGACCAGCCCGTTTCCGGAGCAGTTCGTACCTCGTTCCCCCGTCGTGGTCCAGCCTTTCACACGAAATGCCGCGCCCGCGAACGAACGCCCGGCGAGTGCCGTATCCTCTCCGCCGTGAAGAGGACCCCGCTCTCGTTATTCGCGCTCCTTTCGTACGCAATCGCCTGGATGAGCAGCGCCCTCCTCGGCGCGCCAGCCTTCGCCGATACATCGCCTCCCGACGACCGCGCCTATGCGATCACGGAAGAGCGCGAGCCGTGTTCCGACTACCGCGCCACTCGCCAGCCCTTCTTCGGCGATACCCACGTCCATACGAGCCGCTCCCAGGACGCCTCGACGCAGGACACCCGAACGACGCCCGCCGAGGCCTACCGATTCGCGAAGGGCGAAGCACTCGACATCCAGCCTTTCGACGCCGAGGGACGATCGCTGCGCCGCGTCCAGCTCGAACGCCCCCTCGACTTTGCTGCGATCACCGATCACGCGAATCAGATCGGAGAGGTGCACATCTGCACGACCCCGGGCGCCGTCGGGCACGACTCGATGGTCTGCCGTCTGTATCGAAGCTTTCCGCGCGTCGCGTTCTTCGTGATGAACGCGCGCTACTCACTGCTCGGATCTCGCTGGGGATTCTGCGGCGACGACGGCGAGATCTGCCTCGCCGCGGCCGGCATCGTCTGGGACGAGCATCAGCGCGCGGCCGAGGAAGCCTACGATCGAAGCGCCACATGTAGTTTCACCAGCATCGTCGGTTACGAATGGACCGCCGCCGTGAAGGGCGCCGGCCATCTCCATCGAAACGTCCTCTTCCGCAACGAGCGCGTCCCCGACCTCCCGATCAGCGTGATGGAAACGGGACCGATGGCGATTCATCTCTGGCGACGCCTCGACGCCGAGTGTCGCGACGGGCGGCCTGGCTGCGAAGCGATCACGATCCCGCACAACTCGAACTGGAGCAGCGGCTCGGCCTTCACCTCGGCCGTCGAACTCGACGGCGAGATCACCCCCGAAGAAGCGCCGATCCGCGCGCGCTACGACCGGCTCGTCGAGGTCATGCAGCACAAGGGCTCATCGGAATGCGCCCTCGTCCCCGGCGTCACCGACGAAGCCTGCGGGTTCGAGATGGCGATCAACCCGCACGTCAGCTTCGGCGGATCGGAGGGGCCTGTCGCCGTCGACTTCGCGCGCGACGCGCTGAAGCGCGGGCTCGATCTCGAAGCGGAACTCGGTACGAACCCCTTGAAGTTCGGCTTGATCGGCAGCACCGACACACATCTCGGCACCCCGGGCCTCGTCGCGGAGCGCGGCTTCGGGGGCCATGGCGGCGCGGGCAAACCGGGGAACGAGACGCTCGAGCCGGGATTCCCCGACCTGACCTCCCTCAATCCCGGCGGGCTCGCCGCCGTCTGGGCCGAGGAGAACACCCGCGATGCGCTCTTTGCGGCGATGCTCCGCAAGGAGGTCTATGGCACGAGCGGGACGCGGCCAGCGCTGCGCCTCTTCGGTGGATGGTCGATCCCGGCCGACGCATGCGGCGCGACCGACCCCGCCCTGCTCGGCTACGCGCACGGCGTCCCGATGGGCGGCGACCTGTCGCCGCGCCCGCCCGACCACGCGGGATCCCCGACCTTCCTGTTGAGCGCCGCCCGCGATCCCCATCCGAGCGCCTCGGACCTGCAGCGCCTCGAGATCGTGAAGGGCTGGGTCGAAGACGGCGAACGGCGCGAACGCGTTCTGACGGTCGTCCGAGGCCCTGACGACGCGAGCGTCGACCTCGCGACCTGCGAGCGGCGCGGGAGCGGAAAGACCAATCTTTGCGCGACGTGGCAGGACCCGGAGTTCGATCCGACACAGACGGCTTTCTATTATGCGCGCCTGCTGGAGAACCCGAGTTGTCGCTGGACGACATGGGCCTGCATCGATGCGGGCGTCGACTGTGAAGATCCGGCGACGATCGGTCCGGGGCTCGGAGCCTGCTGCGACGGCTCGCTGCCGTCCACGATAGAGGAGCGTGCTTGGAGTTCCCCGATCTGGTACACGCCGGACGCATCGACCGGGGCTGTGGGCGTCGCCGAATCCAGGGTGCAGACGGCGGCGCAGTCGGCCGCCGCCGCTCGACCTAACGCGATCGATCCGAACGAACCGCGTCCACCAGCGGGGCAATGAACTGGACCGCGAAGTTCGGGATCACGGGGAAGTCGGGGTTCGCCTCGCGCATGGCGATGAACTTCAGTTCGAGGATGAACGCGAAGCGCACGACGGCGAAGAGTTCGAACCAGGCCATGCCCCGGATCGATCGCCCCGTGATTTCGTGCCATTGCTGATAGACATCCTCGGGCTTCGGTAGGCCCGGCAGTCTTTCGAGACCGAGCCCCTCACTGTTACAGCGATCGATCCAGATCCACCAGGCCAGATCCGTGCGAGGATCCGAGATGTTCGCCATCTCCCAATCGATGACCGCGACGGGTCTGTCGTCGCGGAAGATCACATTGCCGACCCGCGAATCTCCCCAGCAGAGCGCAGCCTCGCCGTCCTGCGGCATGCTCGCCTCGAGAAATGCCCAGGCTTCGACGATCGACGGATCCGCGGCCTTCCGGAGTTCGGGCTTGAACATCGAATCGAAGGTGCGGAACTCCTGGGCGACGAGCGGTTCGCCCTGCGCGGCTCGTGGGAGGCGGGAGAGGTCGGCGATCGCCGGATCGACTCGGTCGAGGTCGATGCGATGGATCGCGGCGAGCGTCTCCAGTCCCGTCCGCCACATCGTCTCGCGCTCCTCCGCGGAGGCGTCGTCCTTCACCCAGCCGGTGGCATGAAAGGGCGGATTGTCCGGCGGGATTCGGCCCTCGCTGAACCCCATGACATAGAAGTCGGAGCCCACGATCGAAGTGTCGGGCTCGTAGCCGACGAGGGGCGGCGCGGGCAGGCCTTCCTTCGTCATCAGGCTCATCATCTGGAACTGCATCAATAGGTCGTGCGACTCGAAGACCTGACTCGTCGGCGGCGCCATGCGAAAGACCATCTTCTCGGTCGCCGGTCCGGCGGAACCGTCGGCGTCCGCCCAGGTCACGTCGAGGATCAGCGTGACGCTGCTCTCGCCGCTCGCCTTCGGAAAGTTGAGGTCGGCGACGCGGAGGCCCTCGCGGTCGGACATGCGCGCCTGCAGCCAGCCCTCGATCGCCGCGCGGATCTTCTCGAGATCTCCGATCTCCTGTTCGCCCATCTCAGTCTGGCCTCGGTTCCGAACGCGATTCGCGCGAGTCGGCGCTAGAAGGGGATGTCGTCGTCGTCGGACGGCGGCGGCGGCTCATCACCGCTCCTCTGCTGGCCGGCCGCGGGGCCGCCCGCCGCTGGACTTGCGCCCGCTGCGTCGCCTGCACGATCGATCGACCAGACCTCGAGGCTATTGAAGAAACGCGTCTCGCCCTTCGGGCTCGTCCACTCGCGACCGCGCAGACTGAACTCGACGGCGACTTCGTCGCCATTCGAGAATCCCTCGAGCGCCTCGCAGCGGTCTCCCGTCAACTGGAACATGACGTACTGCGGATAACGCGACTCACCCTCGAGTTCGAGCACGAATTCGCGCTTGCGGAATCGCTCCGTCACCTGCGCCGCCTCGAATGCGGCGTGAATCTTTCCCTGGACCTGCATGTTCATCGAATCCATCCCCTGCTTTCCGCGCGCACAGTAGCGCGTGTGCGCGCGGATTCGCGGGCATCTGGATGGGAATTCTAGGGGTGGAGCGAGCTTGCGGGATCAGCCGCGCCGCGGGGCTCGGCGAGTGAGGGCCATGCATCCGAGGCCGAGGAGGAGCGCCGTTCCGGGCTCGGGGACTGCCGATGCAGAGCGAACAAGGAGCGGCGCGTTGCTGCCGAACTGGGTCACGAAATCCTCGCTGCCGCCGACGCCGATCGTCGTCGACCACTGGAACGCGCCCGTGTAGTCGCCGGGTCCGAAGGGCAGACCCGAATCGTCCAGGTCTGTAATCGCACCGTCCGTCAGATCGTCGAGCAGGGTGTTCCAGGGCGTCACGCGGTAGTTGTCCGCGCCGTAGGCGATGATCGGGGCCGAATCCGCGCCGTCGATCACCGAGATCTCGAGCGCGTCGGGGTTCGCGACGAGAACCGCGTTGTCGGCGCCGAAGGAGTTGCCGACGTCGAGGTCCGTGTAGTGGAAGACATCGATCGTGAGCGCCGATGCACCCGTATTGATGATCGTCAGGTTCTGGAAGAGGTTGCCCATTCCAAAGCCGGTATCCATGACCTCGGCGCGCAGGAACGATTCGAAGAGACCCGACCCGCCGGCATCGGCCCAGTCGAGTCGCGCGACCGCCCCGGAGTAGCTCTCTGTATCCGGCGCCGCGAAGGCGAACTCCTGACCGTCGCCGAGCACGCGGAAGAACCACCACGACTCCCAGGTAAGGTCACCGGTCGCCGCTCCGATGAACTGGGTGTCGACCGTGTTGCCGGGCGAGGTGTTGAAGTCGTTCGTGTAGCCGAAGGTGACCGCACCATCGTTGATCGTGCCGATTGCGACGGCCGGACCGGCGCCCAGGACGAACGTCGAGAAGACGCACGCGGCGAAGAGTCGGTTGATGGCGGTCGAGGTCATTTCTCAGCTCCGGACGCATTGGGTCCAAAGCTGGATTCGGCGTATAGCTGAAACCTCTGTAGTGAAATCGCAGCGGCACTGTAGTTCTGCCGCGAGGGTGCACACGACATGCAGCGCGCGCGCATGCCCTTCGCGCATGAATCGCTCTCGTCGACGCGCGGGGTGCCTCGATGTCGGGCTTCGCTCCCCGCGAATCGCGCACGGCGGCTCTCCGCCCCCGAGCTCCGACCTGCGTCTCGGCTCGGTCGCCTTCGCGAATCGTGTCGGGCATCACACGGGAGCCGTGGTCTAGTATGCGCGGCTCGCAATTGCGGCGTCGATGCTCGTTCGTGAGTTCGACGGGTAGGATCGGAGAAGACAGGATGGCAGGACCGCTCACGGGCGTACGGATCATCGATGTGAGCGAGGTGATCTCCGGGCCCCTCGCCGTCATGATGCTGGCCGAGCAGGGCGCGGACGTCATCAAGGTCGAACCGCCGCGATACGGCGAGCAGAGCCGCCAGCTCTCGAACTACCGAAACGGCATGGCCGCCCTCTATGTGAACTGCAATCACGGAAAGCGTTCGATCGGCATCGATCTCAAGACCGCCGAAGGACTCGAGCTCTTCCACGAACTCGTGCGCACGGCCGACGTCTTCGTCCAGAACTGGAGGCCGGGCGCGGCGGAGCGACTACAGATCGGCGAGGACGACCTCCGCGCGATCAATCCCGACATCGTCTACGCCTCGATCACCGGCTTCGGCGACGACGGCCCCTATGCGGGACGCCGCGGCTACGACCCGATCTTTCAGGCACTCACGGGCTACGTCGGTGCGCAGCTGAACCCCGAGGTCCCGATTCCGGATCTCGTTCGAAACGCGGTCGTCGACAAGGCGACCTCCCTCTCACTCGCCCAGGCGATCACGGCCGCCCTCTTCGCGCGCGAGCGCGGCGCGCCCGGTCAGCACGTTCGGATCTCGATGCTCGACGCTGGCCTCACGTTCTTCTGGCCCGACGGCATGCTGCGGCACACGCTCGTCGGCGATGACGTCCAGAACTACCTCGTCCCGGGCGAGCGCTATCAGCTGGCACCGACATCGGACGGACAGATCGTCATCTGGGCCGGCACCGCGGATCAGATCCGCGGCAGCCTGCGTGCAGTCGGCGCGAACGACCTCGCCGACAGCCCGACTCAGCGAGGACCCGCGGCGATCGAAGAAGCGAACCAGGTGGCACGCGCCGAGGCGCTCTCCGAGGGACTCGCGCGCATGACGACCGCGGACGCCTATCGAAGCATGGTCGAGTTCGAGGTTCCCGCGGCGCCGATCCTCAGCCATTCCGAAGTCCTGGTCGATCCGCAGATCGTGCACAACGGCACCGTCGTCGAGGCAGAACACCCGATCTACGGACGCTATCGGCGCGTGCGACAGGCCGCGCAATTCTCGCAGACCGTGCCGGAGCTCACGCCGCCGGCCGCGCTCTACGCCGAGCATTCCGACGAGATTCTCGACGAGCTGGGCTGTGATGCGGAGAGGCGAGAGCGCCTTCGCGCGGTCGGGGCGCTCACCTGAACGACGACGGCGGCTCTGCCCACGCGAAGCGCGGTGACTAGACGACGGCCGCGCTGCGCATTTCGTCGAAGGCCGACTGCAGACATTCCGCGTAGAACTCGGGATCGGGCAACTGATCTCGACAGCCAGTGATCGAGACGGTAATCGCACCGTTGTAGCTGAGCACGATGTGGAAGAGACCGATCCCGGACATCGGCAGACCCAGACCGAAGTTCGCGACCATGCGTGCGCCCGTGAAGTAGAGCGGGATCTGGGGTCCGGGAACGTTCGTGATCACACAGTTCGCGACCGGACGCATCCGACTCATCAAGCCCGTTCGCGCGACGAGACGACCAGAGATTCCGGCCAGAGCCCCCGGCATCGTCTGCGTCACGTCCGTCATGCTGCGCGCACCGACAGCGGCCGTCATCTCCTTCGAACTCACGGTCGTGCGATAGACCTTCTCGAGTCGCCGCATGGGATCGGGCTCGTCCGTGTGCAACTCGACGAACATGCCCGCGACCTGGTTGCCCGCCGTGCCCTTCTGGTCGGCCGTGCGCGTCGAGATCGGGGCGAAGGAATAGAGCGACTCGGGCGGAAGGTCGTGGTGGTGTTCCAGATACTTCCGCAGCGCCCCGCCGCAGACGGCCAGGATCACGTCGTTGACGGTCGAACCCTCGACGCTCTTGCGGATCTGCTTCACATCGGCGAGCGAGAAGCTCCGCGCCTCGAAGACTCGATGCGGCGAGACGCGCGTATTGAAGCGAGTCCGCGGCACCTCCGAGGCTTTCTCGTCGCTGTCCTCGCGCGGTTGCATCAGCGCGCGGATTGCGGGCGGTGCGGCCTCGCTGAGGATCCGCGCGAAGCGGAACGGCTGACGAACGTTGTTGATCGTGCTCCGCACCGCGAGCTCGGCCACGCTCGGCTCGTTCTCCGGAATCCAGGGCGACTCGGGCTGCGGCGCTTCCGTTTCGGGCGTGAGGTCATGGATCGCCGCGGTCATCTCGACGCCCGAGACGCCGTCGATCGCCGCGTGATGGATCTTGGAGAGGATCGCGAAGCTTCCCGCCGGCAGTCCCTCGACATGATCGAGTCCTTCGATCACGTACATCTCCCAGAGTGGCCGTTCGAGATCGAGGGGCCGCGCATGAATGCGAGCCGCCTGGATACAGAGCTGTCGCCAGTCGCCGGGTTTGGGCAAGGCGATGTGTCGCACATGGAACTCGAGATCGAAATTCGAGTCCTCGATCCAATACGGATGGTCGAAGCCCATCGGGACGCGCACCAGCTTCTGACGGAAACAGCGGGCCAGATGCAGGCGCGACTCGATGTTCGCGAGGATGCCCTTGAAGGTCACTCGGCCTTCGGGCGCGGTCGACTGGTCGTAGATCGCGAGTCCGCCGACGTGTGTCGGTGCCTCGCGCGTCTCCAGATTGATGAAGGCTGCGTCCAGTCCGCTCAATTGTTCCATCGAAAGCCGGCCTCCTGATCCGTTCGTTCGAGCTTCCCACAATACACCGCGGCAGGTCAAGCGTCGGGAATCCGTCCCTTGCCCGCCCGCAGAACCACGAGTTCGTTGCCCTCGGCCTGCAGGATCGTCGACGGCTCCGGCCACATCACGCCGGCGTCGACGACGAGCGCCACGTCGCCTCTATGGATCCTCTCCAGCTCATCGGGATCTTCGAGTTCGGGATCGTCTTCGCCGGCGGTGAGCGAGCCGCTCACGAGGGGTTCGCCGAGCATGTCGACGATCATCTGACAAACGGGAAAGTCAGGCATCCGAAGACCGATCTCGCCGTGTCGATTGCGCATGTCCCGCGGCACGTCCCCGCTCGCTTCGAGCACGATCGTATAGGGTCCGGGCAAGATGCGACGAACGGTCCGGAACACGCTCGTCCCCATGATCGCGTAGTGGCCGAAGTCGCCGAGTTCGTTCACGAGCATCGAGAGGGGCTTGCGCGATCGCGCGTCGAAACCCTTGAGTGCGCGGATCGTCGTGATGCCCTTGCGACTCGACAGGGCGCAGCCGAAGGCATAACCCGTGTCCGTCGGATAGAGGATCACGTGGCCCCGACGTAGCGCCTCGATCGCAGGCGACAGCTTACGTGGTCCGGGGCGCTCCGGATCGACTCGAACCCGCATGCCGCCCCTTCCTCAGTCCGCGCTCTCGCCCGGCGACGCTTGTGCAGACGTGGAATCGCCATCGGCGACGGGCTCGGACTTCGGCACGCTCTCGCCCGTGGTCGCGCGCCTCGGAAAGTTCAGCTCGCGGAGCTTGCGCACGATGTCGGCGCCCGCGGTCTCGGGCTTCACCTCCTGATCGATGGCGCGAAGCAAACCCTCCGCATCGATATAGAAGGTCCAGCGCTTCGAGTACAACCCAGCGAACCCGACCACACCGAAGCGCTTGGCAACCTCTCCATCCGGATCGCTGACGACGGGCAGTTCGGCGCCCATGGACTCGGCGAACTCGGCGTTCTTCTGCGGATCGTCGAGGCTCACGTAGAGCACTTCGACGTCGAACTCAGCAATCTGCTCGGCGCTGTCACGCAGCGCCGCAAGTTCGGTCGTTCAACCAGGGGTGAATGCCTTGGGAAACCAGGCGATCACGACGCCTCGCTTCCCGACGTAGTCGGCGCCCCGATAGGTCTGATCGTCGACCCCTTGGAAGGCAAAATCGGGCGCGGGGAGACCGACTTCGGGAACGGCCGCCGTGGCCGCGAGGGGAGTCCAAGCGAGAATTCCAGCCAGCAAGGATCGGAGTTTCATGTCGACACGTTCGCTCGCTGGGTGCGGGGCGGCAAGCGGCCGGTCGTGCTAACGAAAGGGGCGTCGCTCGCCCCGAGTCACCCCCTCGGGCGCAGATCCAAGCGGCGACCGCAATCTCAAGACTCTGGAGGTCTCGAATGGCTGGGAAACCCGGCTTCGACTGGTCCGACCCTCTTCTTCTCGACGAGCAACTGACGAACGAAGAACGCTTGATCATGGAGAGCACGCGCGAATACGCGCAGGACAAACTCATGACGCGCGTCCTGACCGCGAACCGCGAAGAGCGCTTCGATCGCGAGATCCTGAACGAGATGGGCGAGCTCGGCCTGCTCGGCGCGACCCTGCCCCAGAAATACGGATGTGCCGAGGTTTCGCACGTCGCCTACGGACTGATCGCACGCGAGGTCGAACGCGTCGACTCGGGCTACCGCTCGTCGATGAGCGTGCAGTCGTCCCTGGTGATGCATCCGATCCATGCCTACGGCACCGAAGCGCAGCGCGAACGCTGGCTCCCCGGACTCGCAAGCGGCGAACTCGTCGGCTGCTTCGGACTGACCGAGCCCGACCACGGATCCGACCCCGGCAGCATGCGAACGCGCGCCGAGAAGGCCGACGGCGGCTATTTGTTGACCGGCAGCAAGACCTGGATCACCAACAGCCCGATTGCCGACGTCGGCGTCGTCTGGGCCAAGCTCGACGGCGACATCCGAGGCTTCATCGTCGAGAAGGGCATGAACGGACTCTCCTTCCCGAAGATCGAGGGCAAGATGTCGCTCCGCGCCTCGTCGACGGGCGAGATCGTGATGGACAACGTCTTCGTGCCGGAAGAGAACCTCTTCCCCAAGATCCGCGGCCTCGCCGGTCCGTTCGGCTGTCTCAACAAGGCGCGCTTCGGCATCGCCTGGGGATCGCTCGGCGCAGCCGAGTTCTGCTGGCACGCGGCGCGGGACTACACGCTCGGTCGTGAACAGTTCGGCCGCCCCCTCGCGGCGAATCAGCTCATCCAGCTGAAGCTCGCCGACATGCAGACCGAGATCACCCTCGGCCTCCAGTCATGCCTGCGCGCGGGACGACTGATGGACGAGGGCCGTCTCGCCCCGGAGAACATTTCGCTCTTGAAGCGCAACAACTGCGGCAAGGCCCTCGCGATCGCTCGCGTTGCCCGGGACATGCACGGCGGCAATGGGGTCTCGGACGAGTATCACGTGATCCGACACTGCATGAATCTCGAATCGGTGAACACCTACGAGGGGACGCACGACATCCACGCGCTGATCCTCGGTCGCGCACAGACGGGCATCCAGGCGTTCAACTAACGGGCCTGGCTCGATTCGACGCGCGCGTGCCCGTGCGCGTCGATGCGGCGCCCGTCGGGGTGGCCGCGCTCAGAAATGCCAGGGGAACCCCGAGAAGTCTCGGTCGCGCTTCTCGAGGAACGCGTCGCGCCCCTCCTCCGCCTCGTCCGTCATGTAGGCGAGCCTCGTGGCCTCGCCCGCGAAGACCTGCTGACCGACCAGTCCGTCGTCGACGAGGTTCATCGCGAACTTCGCCATGCGCTGGGCCGTCGGGCTCTTCGTGTTGATCTCGGCCGCCCATTCGAGCGCCGTCGATTCGAGTTCCGCATGGGGAACCACTGCGTTCACCATGCCCATGTCATGCGCCTGTTGAGCGCTATAGCCGCGGCCGAGGAAGAAGATCTCGCGCGCGAATTTCTGGCCGATCTGTTTCGCGAGATAGGCCGAACCGAACCCGCCGTCGAAACTCGCGACGTCCGTGTCCGTCTGCTTGAAGACCGCATGCTCCGCGCTCGCCAGGGTCAGATCGCAGGTGACATGCAGGCTGTGCCCACCGCCAACGGCGAAGCCCGGCACGACCGCGATCACGATCTTCGGCATGAAGCGGATCAGCCGCTGCACCTCGAGGATATGCAGTCGGCCCGTACGACCGGATTCGATCGATGCTGCGTCGTCGCCCTCGGCATAGCGATACCCGTCTCGCCCGCGGATGCGCTGGTCACCCCCGCTACAGAAGGCCCATCCGCCGTCCTTCGGTGACGGCCCGTTCCCCGTCAGCAGGATGCAGCCGACATCCGTCGTCATCCGCGCGTGGTCGAGTACGCGATCGAGCTCGTCCACCGTCTTTGGGCGGAAGGCGTTTCGAACCTCCGGCCGGTCGAAGGCGATGCGCACCGTTCCCTGGTCGACCGCGCGGTGGTAGGTCACGTCTTCGAGATCGAACCCGGGGACTTCCTGCCATCGCTCCGGGTCGAAGATTTCCGAGATCATCGGGGCGCCTCCGATCGCGATCGAAGATCGCGCGTGCTCTTGATGGGCGACGGACCGGCGCCCGTCGCATGGGGCGGCGGAGCATAGCGGCCCACACCCGTCGGATGTCAGGCGTCGTGCGATTCGCCCAACCGCTTCCCGTCCATCGCCGCCCATCTTCGATCCCGCTTGGCGCTATCGTGGTCGACCCGCGACGTGGCGGACGTCGGACGGCGCCGAGTCGGCCCGAGCGAGCGGTCTGGCCGGTCGGGCCTGGACGAGGAAGGACGACGCATGGACGAGGTCGACATCGAGAGCATTGGCGAGGCGCTGCCCCTGCTGGAGGGCATCCGCACCGCACGGGCGATCCGTCGCCTCCGGCCCGACCCTGTCCCACGCGAACTGATCCGGAAGGTCTGCGAAGCGGGCACCTTCGCGCCGAGTGGGGGGAATCGACAGCCGTGGATCTTCGTCGCCGTCGACGATCCGGAGAAGCGGCGCTGGGTGGCCGATCGCTACCAGCCGATCTTTCGCAACTACATCCAGCCCGCGCTCGAACGCGCCGAGGCCAAGGACTTCCCCGATCGGCTGCGGCGCAACATGAAGGCCGGATTGCATCTGGCCGAGAAGCTGGCGGACGTGCCGGTCCTGCTCTTCATCGCGGGCTGGAAGCGTCGCGGGAAAGCACAGGTCGAAGCCCTCTTCCCCTGCGCGCAGAACGTACTGCTGGCCTGCCGCGCCGTGGGACTGGGCGCCTCCTTCACCACCCTGCACAGGGCGTTCGGTGAGGAGTGCGATCGCATGCTCGGCCTGCCCGACGACGTCCCGAGCGCCGTCATGATCCCCATCGGATGGCCTCTCGGACGACATGGTGTCCCCCCGCGAGAATCCGTCGATTCGAAGCTCTACTTCGACGAGTTCGACGCCTCCGATCTCTCCGCCGAGCGGAAGATCTCCTAGCCCCGACCCTGCTTGCCGCGCCCGAGGTCGTACACTACTTTACTAATTCACCGGGCCGCATCGTGACGCGTGTGCGCATGAATGCTTCTCGCCCGGGTTGACCTCGCGGCAGTCGACTGGATGAAAGTCGATCGCGCGGTCATCGAATCGATCTTCAATTCCGGTCCGATTCGCTCGAATCACTCGAATGGCCGAACCGCGAGCCCTCGGGCTCCCCACGAAAGAAGAGGTCTCTCCATGTCCAATCGCGAAGTCGTCGTCGTCGAAGCCGTGCGCAGTCCCCTGGGCCGCCGCAACGGCGCTCTTTCCGCCATGCACTCCATCGACCTCCTCGGTCATGTGCAGAAGGAAGTCATCTCCCGCGCCGGGATCGACCCCATGCAGGTCGGTCAGGTCATCGGTGGTTGTGTCGGACAGGTCGGCATGCAGACGATGAACGTCACGCGAAACGCCTGGCTCGCCCAGGGTCTGCCCCTCGGTGTCGCCGCGACGACGGTCGACACCCAGTGCGGCTCGTCCCAGCAGGCCACGAACCTCTCCTACGCGCTGATCGCTGCGGGCGTCGTCGACGTCGCGATGGGTTGTGGCGTCGAGATGATGAGCCGTGTCCCGATGGGTGCGACGGTCCCGAAGGATCCCGATGTCGGCAAGCCGATCAACGCGAACTACTGGAACCACTACGAGATGACGTCCCAGTTCGATGGCGCCGAGCGTATCGCCAAGCAGTGGGGCATCACGCGCGCCGACACCGACGCGTTCGGCAAGCTCTCGCAGGATCGCGGAGCCGAGGCCTGGGCCGAGAATCGGTTCGACTCGCAGATCGCGCCGCTCGATGCGCCGGTCGGGTTCGAGGACGGCAAGCCGACCGAGGAAACCCATCGGGTCGACCGCGACGGCGGTCTCCGCGAGACGACGCTCGAAGCACTCGGCGGACTGCGAACCAACATGCCCGACGGCGTGCATACCGCCGGCTCCTCGTCGCAGATCTGTGACGGCGCCGGCGCCGTGCTGATGATGACGCGCGAGAAGGCGAACGAGCTCGGGCTCACGGTCAAGGCGACCATCGTCGACAGCTGCCTGGTCGGCTCCGATCCGGTCCTGATGCTGACGGGCCCGATCTACGCGACGCAGAAGCTGCTCGCAGACAATGATCTGCAGATCGGCGACATCGACGTCACGGAGATCAACGAGGCCTTCGCTTCAGTCGTCCTGGCCTGGGAGAAGGAACTCAAGCCCGACATGGCGACGGTCAACCCGAACGGCGGCGCGATCGCCCTCGGCCATCCCCTCGGTGGAACCGGCGCGATCCTCATGACCAAGGCCATCCACGAACTCGAGCGAGCCAACAAGGAGCACGCCCTCGTGACGATGTGCTGCGGAGGCGGCCTCGGAACGGGAACGCTGCTGCGACGGGGCTGATCCATGTGCGTGGCCACACCCGACCATCGGCGACGAGGCTGAGTCGTGGCCGCACCCGACCATCATGAACTCGACGCGCCGCCCTGGCAGCGCGTCGAGTCGACCCTGATGGCGACGGCCCGAGCGATTCGCCGGGCCTACGAAATGCGACTGGCTCGCCTGGAGCTCAACCTGACCCAGGCGAGCCTGCTCGCGTTCCTCTCCGAAGCCGGCCCGATCAGCCAGTCCCATCTCGCGGCTCGTCTCGAGATGGGGCGCGCGGCGACCGGGCTCGTGATCGACACCCTCGAAGCGCGCGGCCTGATCGAGCGACGCGCGAACCCTGCCGATCGCCGAGCCTGGCTGATCGCCCTCTGCCCCGACGGCATCCAGCTACTCGAACCGATCATGAAGATCGATGAGACGCTGCGCGCCGAACTCCGCGAAGGCATCCCACGCCCCGAGCGCCAGCGCCTGGCCAGCCTGCTCGAGCGACTCCGTATGAATCTCACGGGCGTACTGGAAGAGACCGCGGACTAACGCGCCAGTCAGAACGTCTCGCGATGCGGTCGCACGTCGAGTTCCAGGGTCCAGGCCGTGCGCGGCTGGCTATGCAGCATCCAATAGGCCTCGGCGATGTCGTCCGGCTTGAGCATGCCGTCCTCGCCGAGGTTGTCCTTGATTCCGGGGAAGCGCGAGTTCACCTGCTCACCGTCGATCACCCCGTCGATCACGACGTGCCCGACATGCAGGCCTTCCTTCCCAAACTCCCGCGCCATGCCGTGGGCCACGGCGCGCAGACCGGCCTTCGCCGAAGCAAAGGCCGTGAAGGGAGGGCGCGCTCGGATCGAAGCCGTCGCCCCTGTGAAGATCAGGCTCCCGCCACCGGCCGGAATCATGCGAGTCGCCGCTTCCCGGCCCGTCAGGAAACCGCCGAAGCAGCAGACGCGCCAGAGATCCTCGAAGAACTCGTCCGTCATCTCGCGCAGCGGCGAGAAGCGATTGTTGCCCGCGTTGTAGACGACGAGCTCGGGCGGTCCACCGACCTCTTCGGCGGCATCGAAGAACGCGGCCACGCCCGAAGCGACGGTCGCGTCGCCGACCGCATGCGAAGCGCGCGCGCCCGTCTGCCGCAGCGATTCGGCGACCGCGGCCACCTTGGATTCGGTGCGTCCGCCGACGACGACATGCAAGCCTTCCCGTGCGAAGCGCCGACAAAGCGCGCCCCCCACGCCCTCTTCCGAACCGACGCCAATCACCAATGCCGTTCCCATCTACGTTCCTCCCATCATGAGCGCGCTGGGGCGCCCTTCGACGTGCGGAATCGAAGACAAGATCCCGTCGCGAATGGTATCCTCGGCCGTCGAAGATAAATCAGCGCATGCCCCACTACGAGGTCGGCCGAATGACGTCCAACGCTTCCCCCACCCCCCTCCCGTCCCCGGCAGAGTTCCTCGATTCCGCCAAACAGATCCACCCGCGACTCGTGGACCTGCGTCGACGCATCCACCAGGAACCGGAACTCGGCCTCCAGAATCCCGAGACGCGAAAGAAGATCCTGGCCGACCTCGACGATCTCGACCTGGAGATCAATCTGCACCAGAAGTCGAGCGGCATCATCGCCATCCTGCGAGGCGCTCGTCCGGGGCGACGCGTTCTGCTGCGCGGCGACATGGACGCGCTCCCGATGCCCGAAGAGACCGGGCTCGACTATCGATCGAAGGTCCCGAATCGGATGCATGCGTGCGGGCACGATGCGCATGTCTCCATGCTGGCCGGGGCGGCGCGGCTCCTCTGCGAACGACGTGACGCCATCGAGGGCGAGGTCGTCTTCATGTTCCAGCCCGGAGAAGAAGGCGCCGGGGGCGCGGACGTGATGCTGCGCGAGGGCATCCCGGACGTCGATGCGGCCTTCGCCATGCACGTTAGCCCTCTCATCACGACGGGCATGATCGGCACGAAGCCTGGCCCTTTCATGGCCTCCTGTGACGAGTTCGAGATCGAGATCCAGGGGCGCGGTGGACATGCCTCGATGCCCCACGATTGCATCGACCCCGTTCCGATCGCCTGCGAAATCGTGCAGGCGTTCCAGACTTTCGTGACACGCGAGATCCCCGCCCTCGACCCGGGCGTGCTGACGGTGACGCAGCTCCAGGCGGGCACGGCTTTCAACGTGATCGCCGATTCGGTCGTGCTCCGCGGAACGCTGCGTGCCATGTCGGATCGCACACGCGCGAAGCTGCTCGAGGGCCTTCCGCGCATCGCCGAAGGCATCGCGAAGACACATCGCGCCGAGGCGAGGATCGATCTCGCCCCCGGATACCCGGTCACGGTGAACGACGCCGGGTTCGAGGCCTTCGCACGAGAAGTCGCGGGCGAGGTGTTCGGGCCGGACGCCGTCCTCGAGTTGCCCGCACCGGTCATGGGAGCCGAGGACTTTTCCTACGTTCTCGAAAAGGTGCCCGGGGCCATGATGTTCCTGGGCGTCCGGGCACCCGGCACGAAGCGGGCGGCACCCTGCCACTCGAGTCAGATGGTGCTCGACGAGGACGCGATGGTGCTCGGCGCCGCATTGCATGCTTCAGTCGCGACACGCTTTCTGTCTTCGGATCTCACATTGGAATCCTGATCCGACGGCGAAATGGGTCGGGGTTCCATCCCGCCGGAAGCGGCGCCGCATGGAGCGAAGTCGCAGGCCAACCCCCTGCTAGAATGCCGCGAGGAGGCACGCGTGTCGGGTTCGAGATGGAATGACTGGGTGGGACTCGGTGTGGCCGGCAACTTCGCTGGGCATCTCGAGCAGGCTGGCGAGGCCAACGATTTCAAGGATCTGGCGATCAGCGACGCGCGGGCGCCCAAGGGAGTCTTCCCGTTCTACGTGCCGAACGCCTCTAATCCGGGCGGGAGCGATCACTTCCTTCATGCCGATCCCCTCTCTTCGACGACGATCGAGCTGGCTTCTCCCGACGAGCGACATCAGATAGAGCCCGAAGTCGCGCTGCTATGCGATCTCGATTACGAGGGCGACGTCGTCGTCGGAATCATCCCGCGAGAAGCCTTCGCGCATAACGACTGCTCGATCCGTCGCGAAGGCGCGAAGAAGATCAGCGAGAAGAAGAACTGGGGTCCCGCGTCGAAGGGCACGGCGACCGATTCGGTTCGAATCGATCGATTCGAGAGCGGCGGAGTTCTCGACCGCGTCCGAATCGCTTCCTACCTGATCCGGGACGGACAGCTCACGGAGTATGGGATCGACAGCGAAGCGGCGAGCTACAGCTACATGTACGGCGAGCTGATCGGCTGGCTGATCGACCGATTGAACGAGCAGAAGGACGAGGGGCCGCTCGAGTGCATCTCGGATTGGCTCGCCGTCGCCGGACATCCGCCCCAGGCCCTCATCAGCATCGGCGCCACGCGCTACACGAAGTTCGGTGAGACGACCTTCCTGGAGAAGGGCGATCACGCCGTCGTCGCTCTCTACGACGCGTCCCGATACGACTCGGACGCGATTCGAGAACGCGCCCTTCGCGCCGCGGCCGGCGAACCCGAAGC
>Ga0315338_1000837_pt1 | contig 51711 bp, 49 predicted proteins | sample ASW8metaG_FD_204518 | JGI IMG/M metagenome (GOLD analysis project Ga0315338, IMG submission 204518) | Ammonia-oxidizing marine archaeal communities from Monterey Bay, California, United States - ASW #8 | ecosystem: Environmental > Aquatic > Marine > Coastal | place: USA: California | collected... | reverse complement strand
GGTTCAAGACCAATATATTTTGCATCTTGATGAAAACTTACAAAGCCTTTTTCATCTGGATCCTTAATAAAAAGAGTTGTTCCACAAGCTAAAATATTTTTTCCAATAATGCTTTCAACAGCATCTAAAATTTTTGAATTATGAACAACTTTATCAAATATAGGTGAGATTAAATGAACATAATTTCTTCCCAAACCTTCTAATTCATTAGGCCATTTTTTTTCTATAAATTCTATTTCATCTTTAACTTCATTTGCTTCATCTTTAGTTAAAGCATCAATGGGAGCCAGATAACCTTTTTTATTATATTGATTAATTTCACTTTTTGATAAATTAGACATTTGTTTCTAATTGACCAAAGGTTTTCCTGTTGCAAGAGTATGTTTAATTCTATCCTGTGTTTTTTTGTTTTCTATCAATCTCATAAAGGAATCTAATTCTAGTTTAAACAAATCATTTTCAGAAAGAGTTTTGTCTAATGTTGTTTCTCCACCACTTAAAACATTTGCTAATTCTTTTCCAACTTCTATTCCATGTTCTAGTATTACTTTTTCATTATAAAGTTTCTCTAAAACTTTAATCATTTTTTCCTTAAGGGGTTTCCCAGATAAATTAAATGTACATTCTTTTGGAGGTTTAAAATCTTGATTATCTTCTAATATTTTTTTAGACACAGAAAATAAACTATTTCTATTCATAATTTTTTTATCTTCTGGCTTTAAATATTTTAAAGGTTCTGCTTCTACTGGTGAAGTAGCTGTTTTTGCATAACCAATAATATCAAATGTTTTTAAAGGCGCGTAATCAGGATCAGATTTAGCTTTTTCCGATTGAGACCATCGCCATAACATTTCTTTGCATCCTCCACCTGCAGGAATCAAACCTACTATTGTTTCTACAAGTCCAATTACAATGTTCGTATGCGAAGCTACAAAATTACTTTGAACCAAAACTTCAAAACCTCCACCAAGAATTAAACCGGATGGTGCTGACACAACGGGATATTTTGAATATTTTAAATGTTTGCATGTTTCTTGAAAATACTTAATAAATTTTTCTATAGATTTAAAATCGCCTTTATCTGCAAAATTCATTGTATATGTTAAATTGACTCCTGCTGAAAATTGCATGCTTTCATTGATTATAATTAACGGTTTGTCAGTTGCATTTTTCAAACTATCCATTGAATCATAATCAAGTGCATTTGCTTTTGTTGTAAACTCAACAATATTAAAATCTTTAAATCTATAAATTTCAGCTGATTTATTATTATCTATTTTAATTGCTTTTGCTTTAATTTTTCCCAGAGTCTCAATATCTGTATAGAGTTGACGTTCTCCGTAGAATTTTTCGTTCTTAGTATTTGATAAATTCTCTAAAAACTTATTATTTTTATACTCATCAATACGATTAAAGAAATTCTCTACACCTATTTCTTTTAACATTTCAAATGGTCCCATTGACCAGTTAAATCCAAGACGCATCGCTTCATCAATATTATTAAATTTATCTGTAACACCTGGCACAAGTGAAGAGGCGTATTTTATTATTCTTGAAATAACTGACCAAGCATACTCTCCATATTTATCTTTTCTGTCTATTAAATTTTTTAAATCAACCGTATCAATCCCAAGATCTATTTTTTTAACTTTTGAATATTCGCCACTTTCTAAATTTATTGCTTCTAAAAATTTTTGATTATTAGATTTATTCATTCTATAGAATCCACCCTTGCCTTTTCTACCTGTGTAACCGTTTTTGATTAATTTTTTTACTAATGGAATTTCTTTTGCAATAATATGAAAAGGATCTGCATGTGGAAGTTCTTTAATAAAACTTTTTAAAACATCAGCCATTAAATCAATGCCAATTAAATCATATAATCCAAATACACCAGTTTTTGGTACTCCCATCGGTCTCCCAAAAACCGCATCCGCTTCTTCTATAGATAATTTCATCCTAAAAGCTTCAGTCATAGCAATTTGCATTGCATAAACTCCTACTCTATTTCCTAAAAATCCAGGCGTATCATTACAAATGATAGTTCCTTTTCCTAACTCGTTTTCACAAAACTTTTTAAGTGAATTTATTTTTTTTAAGTCATTATTTTCATTTTTTACAATCTCTAAAAGACCCATATATCTAACTGGATTGAAAAAGTGAGTAATGCAAAAATCTTTTTTTTCTTCGTTTGTTAAATTTTGAGACAAAACTTTGATGGGTATTGAAGATGTATTTGATGAAACTATAGCCCCAAGTTTTCTATTTTTAAAAATCTTTTCATAAATATTGTGTTTAATATCTATTTTTTCAACAACAGCTTCAATTATCCAATCTGCTTCCTTTACTACATGAAAATCATCATTAATGTTTCCAATATTAATATTATTAATTTTTGATTTATCTAATAATAAAGGAGGTTTTGATTTATAAATTCTTTCTCTAGCTTTTTCACTAATTTCAGTTTTAAGATCTAATAATGTAATCGGTATATTTGCATTACATAAATGAGCGGCTATTCCACTTCCCATTGTTCCAGATCCAATTACAACAACTTTTTTTATTTCCATAAATGAAATGATTTTTATCTTATAATAGTCTGTCCGAAAATGATCAAATTTATCTTTGCTTAATTCCTCTTAGTCTTTCAGATCTTCTTCTTAACATTTCAACAGTAGTCAACAAAGCAATTGATAATGCCACTAAACAAGTAGCCATACATAAAATAACGGGACTAGTTTCCTGACGAAGCCCTGCCCACATCTGTTTGGGTATAGTTATTTGTTCAACGCTACCGACAAACATAACAACTACAACTTCATCAAAAGAGGTAATGAATGCAAATAATCCTCCAGAAATAACACCGGGAAGAATTAAGGGCATAATAACTTTAAAAAATGTACGCATTGTATCTGCGCCTAGGCTTTGCGATGCTCGAATTAAATTTGTATCAAAACCAGTTAAAGTAGCTGTAACTGTGATTACAACAAATGGTGTTCCAAGAGCAGTATGTGCAAGAATTAATCCCAAATATGTATGAGTTAACCCAATTTTTGAATAAAAGAAAAACATTCCTGCTGCAGTAATAATTAATGGAACAATCATCGGTGAAATTAATATTGCCATAAGAACAGCTTTAAATGGCATATGTGGTCTACTCAAACCTAACGCAGCAACAGTACCCAGTGCAGTTGCAAGAAGTGTAGCGACAATTCCAATAAAAAAACTATTTCTAGTTCCTAACATCCACTTATTAGTAACAACCGTTGTATCTCCTATACTGCTAATACCAACCATTTGCCTATACCATCTGAGAGAATAAGCCTCTGGTTCAAAATTCATAAATTCTCTTGTAAATTCAAAAAATGGTGATGCGCTGAATGACAATGGAAGAATTATAAAAATTGGTGCAATTAAAAAGAAAAAGACTAAACCACAATAGGTTAAAAAAGAATAGTATCCTACTTTTTGTCCAGGTGTTGCGTATGCAGGTAAAGCCATAATTATCCTAATTTAATATTTTCTATTCCTACTATTTTATTATAAGCCCAATACAAAACAGTCATCACTGCTAAAAGTATAGCTCCTAGTGAAGCACAAAGCCCCCAATTCAAAGTTGTTTTTAAATGATAAGCAATCCAGTTTCCTACCATTTGTCCATCCTTACCACCTACTAATTCAGGAGTAATATAGTATCCAATCGCTATTATAAATACGAGCAAACATCCTGCGCTAACACCTGGAACTGAATTTGGCATATAAATTTTATAAAAAGCATGTAGCGGAGAAGCGCCAAGATTTAAAGCTGCTCTCATATATGTTGGTGAAATAGTTTTCATTACGCTATACAAAGGCAAAACCATAAAAGGTAATAGAATTTGCGTCATTACTATTATAACTGCTGTTTGATTGTACATAAGCTGCCAGCGGTTCTCATCTGCAATCAGACCTGCCATAACCATTAAATTGTTAAATACACCTTTTTGCTGCAACATAACCATCCAGGCGACGGTTCGAACTAGTAATGATGTCCAAAAAGGTAGTAAGACACATATCATTAAAAGATTGCTATATTTTAAAGGCAGTGTCGCAAGTAAATAGGAAATTGGATACGCCAAAATCAAACAAAAAAATGTAACTAAAACACTTACTTTAAATGTCTTAAACCATGTTTTATTATAAATTCGTCTATTTTCTTTTTGTTGAACTATATTTTTGCTTGAATCGTATTTTAAATCAACAGCATTTAAATAATATCCCATAGTTGTTGGATCAACCATTTGTCCCAGGGCTTTCCAATATTCAATGTCCCCCCATCTTTTTTCAGCTGCAATCATTTTCTCTTTATATGGACCCTCTTCAATTTTTTTAAATTTTCTTTTAGATTTTTTTAATAAACTTTTCCAACCAGACTTAGAATAGTTCATTCTGGTACTTGCTTTACCAATGGCGTAACCTTCACTATTTTTTACTTCAAAAAACATTGTTGCGTAAAGTTCTTCAGAAGGTAAACCTTGTCTATCCCATTTTTTATAAACTTCAAAAGTTTTTGGGAAAACTGTATTGATTTGTCTGTCATCAATACTACGAGCCAACATGTCTCCGATAGGAACCAAGAATGTAACTAATATAAACACCAAAAGTGGAAGTACTAAAAGAAATGCTCTGATTTTATTTTTACGTTCAGCTTTTTTAAGGCTAACTTTTAATGGAATTCCATCACTCGTTAATATTAGGCCTGACTCAGTTTGATTCATAAAATTAATATACAATAAAATTATTATACAACAAAAAAAAAGGCGAGATAAAAATCTCGCCTTTTTTTAAATTATATTACGAATTATTAGCTACCTTTCCAGGCACCAAATCTTTCGTGAACTTCAGCTCCATTGTCAGCCCACCAAAACGGATCCGCTATAATAGCTCTTTTCAGAACTTTCGGATCAGTCGGCATGTGAGGCATGATATTAATATTACCACCATCTTTTATGAACCAAGGTTCACCTGCCTTAATAATATCAATACTAGATTTTCTCATAGGACCGTATGGAATGTATTTAGCTTGTTCAGCATTCGATTCTGCAGACGAAGCGTGAGCCATAAACGCTAAAGCTTCAGCTTCATTTCCACCTTTGATTGCTACAAGATATTCTTGCTCTAACACAGTTCCGTCCCAAATATATTCGAAGTTTTTTCCTTCAGAAAGGATAGCAGCACCAATTCTACCATTGTATGCTAATGCCATAACAACTTCACCGCTTGATACTAGTTCAAGTGGTTTAGAACCTGCTGACCAAAATACAACGTGATCTTTAATTGTATCTAGTTTTGCAAATGCTCTGTCTATTCCTTCAGGAGTGCTCATAACATCGTATACTTTTTTTGCTTTAACTCCGTCAGCAACTAGTGCCATTTCAATTAAAGCGTTTGCCCAAGTATGTATTCCTCTTTTTCCAGGAAACTTTTTAACATTAAAGAAATCTTTCATGCTTTTTGGTTTTTTTCCTGGGAATGCTGCAACGTCATAAAACGCAGTGTAAGCCCAAAAGATTTGTGGAACAACACAGTCAGAAACTGGTGCTACCACTAAATCATCTATAAATGAACTTTGATCTACTTTTGCAAATAAACCTTCATCGCAACCAGTAATCGCTTGGTCAGGAAGTACGTCTACCACATCCCAAGTTACATTTCCTGCTTCTACTTGTGCTTTGATTTCTCCAAGACCACCGTTATAGTTTTCAACAGTAATTGAAGAACCTTTAGCATAAGTATCTATGTAAGCTTTTTGTTGACTGGCTGTATAAGCGCCACCCCAAGAAACGAAAGTTATATCTGCAATTGCAGATCCAACGAACGCCATTGAGATTAAACCAAAAAAAGCTGCTTTGATTGTTTTTCTCATTATTTCCCCTTTAAATTAAATTAAACTTAAGTTTTAAAGGCGAAAGTAAAACATAATTATTTAAAGACTGCAAAATATTTTTTTTATCGATTTTTCCTAAATTAATTAGCTTAATTAAGGTCTAAAGCTCTGGAATCGGAAGCTTTCCAAGACAGTTTAACTGTCGCACCTTCTTTTAAATTTGCCCCCATATAAGAATTTGGAATTTTAACTATGAATTGATCGTTGCCACAAACCTCTACACGAGATCTTATATGATCACCTAAATATATTAGTTCTTTAACTTTTGCGTCAAAATTATTTTCAAATTTTTCTGATGAATTAATAGCAACTCTTTCTGGTCTTAATGAAACTAAAGAAGAATCTCCACTATTATGTACGTTTACTTTTAATGCTTGAATATCATCTCCAGATTCTGTCGTAATAATACAATTTTCACCGTTAACTGATTTGACTTTTCCTTTTAGTTGATTATTTTCTCCAATAAACTGCGCAACAAAAGAACTGTCTGGTTTTTCATATAAAACATCTGGAGAAGAAATTTGTTGAATTTTTCCATCATTAAAAACTGCAATTCGATTTGACATTGTTAAAGCCTCGCTTTGATCATGAGTTACATAAACAACTGTAATTCCAATTTTTTCATGGATATGTTTAATTTCATATTGCATTTGTTCTCTTAAATTTTTATCAAGCGCTCCAAGCGGTTCATCCATTAAAACTAATCTTGGTTCAAATACTAAAGATCTAGCTAATGCAACACGTTGTTGTTGACCTCCAGATAGCTGTAAAGGCATACGATTTCCAAAATCTTGTAATTCAACCATTGAAAGTGCATTTGAAACTTTTTCATCGATTACGGATTTACTCATTTTCCTTACTTCAAGTGGGAACTCTAAATTTTCTTTTACTGTCATGTGAGGAAATAAAGCGTAATTTTGAAAAACCATCCCTATTCCTCTTTTATTTGGTGGAATACTACTTATTGGATTTCCATCCAAATAAATTTCACCGCTAGTGGGAGTTTCAAAACCAGCTAACATCATCAAAACAGTTGTTTTACCTGATCCAGATGGTCCTAACATTGTTAAAAACTCACCTTTTGGAACATCAAGATTTAAATCTTTAACGACCAGTATTTCACCATCGTAACTTTTGTCTACCTTCTCAAACTTTACGAAACTATCTTTTTCAGACATACTCATTTAAAACATTAGATAAAGATTAATTCAAGGATTAATTAACCATTAGTTCATATAGTTGTTTTTGCTTTGTTTGCTTATTTTTTTAGTTGTTCTATAAAATCCTACAACTAAGTCACAAAATCTGTGGCACCTAGCAAATGAATACCTTATTTTTTATTAAGCTTTTTCTAAATAATTTGCAAGAGCTTTACTTCTTATATCAATTCTGAAAGTGTCAAATTGATTAATATCTTTTATTGGAGTATCAATTTGATTAGTTGCTTTGTCCATATTGTAACATGATAAAATTATTTTTCCTTCATCTTTAAAATCAAATGAAATACTAGTTACTATACTTTTTCCAGATGGGTCTGGTTTTTGAAAAATTTCTCTTAGATTATAAACAACTTTGTATAATTTTTTTTTCCCTTGCTTGGTATTTTTAAATAATTCCGATGTATCTAAAGCTGCAGTATCTAGTTCTTTGTTACATTTACCATCATTATATTTTTTTTTTACTACTATTCCAACTAGTCCTTCTATTATAAAATTATCATCATCACTTTTGTAACTTATTTTAAACCAGTCATAAATACCTTTGCCTGATACAAGTGAAGTTGAATACTCTTTATAACTATAATTATACCAATCTAGCTCGCCATCTTCTAGTTGAGATTCAGTAAAATAATCCAAAGCACTGTCTCCAATGCTTATGCTTTCAATCTTAAAATCTTTAATATCATCTGTATAAGCGCTTGTGCTTAACAAAAAAAAAAGAAACACAATACCTAAAATTTTTTTCATTATTCTTTAATATGTAATTCACCAGGAAATTTATAAAAATTCTCAGCTCCATTTTCTGAAACTCTAATTGACTCACTACTTTCAACTCCCCATTCTCCAAACTGCATTACAGCAATCATGTGAAAACAAACATTTTTTTTTAAAATAGTTTTATCTCCTTTTTGAATATTAAGTGTATGCTCGCCCCAATCTGGAGGATAACCTATGCCTATTGAATAACCTGTTCTAGATTTCTTTTCTATTCCATATTTATCCAAAACTTTCCAAAAAGCTTGGGCTACATCATCTGCAGTATTTCCAGGTTTTGTTACATCTATACCTGCTTGAAGTGCTTCTCTTGTTCTTTTCATTGTATTTATTTTTTTTTGATCAGGCTTTCCTAATAAAACTGTTCTTGCCATAGGGCAGTGATATTTTTTATATACTCCAGATATTTCAATAATTGATGCCTCTCCTTCTACAAATTTATCATCTGTCCAAGATAAATGTGAAGCTGACGTTCCTTTTCCCGTTGGTATTAAAGGTACAATTGATGAATAATCTCCACCATGTTCTTTGGTTCCACTTATCAAAGTTGAATAAATTTTTGCAACGGCATCACATTGTCTTACTCCAGGATTAATTGCTTCAAATGCAGTTTTCATTCCTAGTTGAGTAATTTGAGATGCTATTTTCATAAACTTTATTTCCTCATCTGATTTAACCAATCTCACCCAGTTAACTAATCTCTCACAATCTTTAATTTTAGCATTAGGTAAACCATGTTTTAATTTTTCATGAGAGTAAGCAGTGAAATAATGACTATCCATCTCCACACCAATACTTAGGTTGTCCCATTTTCTTTTTTTTATAATTTCTATTAACCTATCGTAAGGATGTATTGGCCAAACATGAATGTATTTTTCGTCATAAACAATAATATTTTCATCTTTTAAATAAGTTTTTATGTAGGCTCCACCTGCATCCTGTGCTCTTACAAAGCACAAAGGTTCCTCTGCATTAACATGAACTATTACACACTGAGCATAATAAAATGACCAAGCATCATACCCTGTAAGATAGTTCATGTTGTTGGTGTCTTGGGAAATTAATAGCTCAATGCCTTTGTCCTGCATTGATTTTTGTACTTTTTGTAATCTTGTTTTGTATTCTTCTTTAGCAAATAACATAACTAATTTGTTAAGAACAACTTGCCAAAACCTTGGATAGAATTATTTTTTCCAATATTTTCTAGAGTATCCCAAATTAAAGCTTGGTTGCTTGATAAAACAGGTTTGTTTAATTTTTTTTCTAGTTTATCAATTATTGATAAAACTGGTAGAGCTGTACAAGAAACAAATAATGCATCTGCATATTTTAAATCAATCTTTGCAAGCACTTCATACAAATAATTTTGATCAACTTTTCCAATATCAATATCAGATTCAATATCAAAATAAGAATTTGAAATAACTTCAAAGTTTTCTTGCTTAAAATAATCAACAACTTCATCATTCAATTTTTTACTATACGGAGTAAATATCGATAATTTTTTTATATTGAGTTTTTTTAAAGCTTTAATAGCAGCAGTGCTTGGTGTAGTAACCTTAGTTTCTGGTTTTGCTAATTTAATTTTTTGTTCAATTGCACTAAATCCAGCAGCTATAGTTCCTGATGTACAGCCATAAACCACACAGTCAATTTTTTCATCTGGAAGAATATCTTTGGTAACTTCAGTTACTTTTTGAGACATTTTTATTAAATTTTCACGCGTTAAAGGATTGTAGCACTCTATTCTATTTACAAAAAAATCTATATCCTTGTCTTTAATTACATTAATAAAGTCTTTTTCAATCATAAAATCACTGGCTAACGCAATCAAACCTATTCTAGGATTTGGATTAGGATTATATTTAGGTTCTACTTTTGTTGAATACATTTTAAAAAAAGAAATATATCATAAGGTTTTTAATATTCATTAAAATTAAAGAGGTTGTTATGAAAATAGGTTTTATAGGACTTGGAAATGTTGGAGGAAAGCTTGCTGACAGTTTATTAAGGAATAAATTTGATTTAACAGTAAAAGATTTAGATAACAAAATAGAAAAAAATTTTATTGATAAGGGAGCAGATGTTGCAAATACTGCAAAAGAATTAGCTAAAAATGTTGATTTAGTAATCACTTGCTTGCCTTCACCAAAAACTTGTTCTGAAGTTATGGAAACAAAAGACGGTATAATAAATGGTCTTTCAAAAAATAAAATTTGGTTAGAGATGAGCACAACAGATGAGACTGAAGTAAAAAGACTTGGAAAATTGGTTGCTGCAAAAGGAGCTATTCCACTCGATGGTCCAGTAAGTGGCGGATGTCATAGAGCGACAACAGGAAATATAGCTATATTTGTTGGTGGAGAAAGAAAAGCTTTTGAAAAAATTTTTCCTGCACTAACCGCCATGGGTAGAAAAATTCTACATACTGGGGAACTTGGAAGCGCATCTGTTTTAAAAGTTATCACAAATTACCTTGCTTCAGTTCACTTAGCAGCACTTGGTGAGGCTTGGACAGTTGCTAAAAAATCAAATCTTGATCTTAATAAAACATACAAAGGAATAGCTGTTTCTTCTGGCAATTCATTTGTTCATGAAACTGAAAGTCAAGTTATATTGAATGGTTCGTACAATATTAATTTTACAATGGATTTAGTTTTAAAAGACACTGGTCTTTTTGACGATCTAGCTACTAAATTAAATGCACCTTTAGAAATTTCACCACTGATTTTTAAAATATTTAAAGATGCTAATAAAAAATACGGATCAAGAGCATGGTCTTCTATGGTTGTTAAAAGACTTGAAGATAAATTTGGATTAGATTTTAGAGCTTCTGGATTTCCAGATGAGTTAATAGATGACGAAAAAGAAGAAAAAGGATATGAAATCTAATAAGTATGAATAGTGAATTGTTACGCCCAATTAACACTGAAGAAATTGATATTTATCATCGTGATGGTGTTGTACCGTTGAGAGGTATGTTTAATGAAAATTGGATTGAACTTTTAAATAAAGGACTTGATGTTAATTGTAAATCTCCTACAGAACGTTCGCGTATATGGGATAAAGATGATTTAGGACATACCATGTTTTATGACACATTAGCTTGGAGAAAAATTGAAGAGTACAAAAAGTTTATTTTCAATTCTCCAGCTGCTCAGATTTGTGGTCAATTGATGAAATCCACAACAGTTAATTTTTTTTTCGATGCAGTATTCGTAAGATCTGCTGGCACTAAATTTGAAAGTCCTTGGCATCAGGATGAACCTTATTGGTCTATAGAGGGTTATGATGCGTGCACACTTTGGATGCCTTTGACGCCAGTTAAAGAAAAAAATTGTTTATCATTTGTACCAGGATCACACCTTTTTAAATCTGTTTTTAATCAAAAAAATTTTAGTGAACTTACTGGTAATCCTAAAGATCATGTCGATTTTTCTAAAGTAGCCGATCAAGAATTTCCAGATATCAATGCAGACCCTGAACGTTATGGTGTTGTGAGCTGGGAATTACAGCCAGGTGATTGTATCGCCTTTAATGGTCGAACAATGCATGGCGGTTCAGGAAAGCTGGATGATGATACCAACTTAAGAGTTTTTACGACTAAGTGGATGGGCGATGATGTGCGTATTAAGTTTCGAAATTACGGAATGGATCCAGATTTTAGTTCTGTAATGATCAAAAAAGGTTTAAAATCTGGTGATCGCCCTGATACAGATTTGTATCCATTAGTATGGAATAAAAGATAATTTAAAATGCTTGATAAAAGAAATTTTTATATAAATGGAAAATGGGTTAAATCTTCTAAATCAAATGACTTTGAAGTAATTAATCCATCCAACGAAGAACCTTTTGCTATTATATCTCTAGGATCTAAAGAAGATACCGATGCTGCAGTCAAAGCTGCTAAAGAAGCTTTTGTTAAATGGAAAGAAACTTCGAAAGAAGAAAGAATAAATCTTTTAGAAAAATTACTTAAAATTTATAAAAATAGATTTAACGAGTTAGCTGAGGCACAATCAATGGAAATGGGAGCTCCAATTGATTATGCAAAATCAGCGCAAACTGCATCTGGTCAGTCACATTTAGAAGACTTTATATTAAGACTGAAAAATTTTAAATTTGAAGAGCATTTTGACTCAAAATCTAACAATCACATAAGTTATGAACCAATAGGAGTTTGTGGTTTCATTACTCCATGGAATTGGCCAATTAATCAAATAGCATTAAAAGTAATTCCGGCTTTTGCAACTGGTTGCACAATGATCCTTAAACCATCTGAGATAGCTCCAATTTCAGCATTGTTATTTGCTGAAATGATAGATGAGGCAGGTTTTCCTGCGGGAGTTTTTAATTTAGTTAATGGTGATGGAGCTGGAGTTGGAACACAAATATCTGGTCATCCAGATATTGATATGGTTTCTTTTACAGGATCAACAAGAGCAGGAAAATTAATTACAAAAAATGCTGCCGATACAATTAAAAGAGTTTGTTTAGAACTAGGTGGAAAAGGTGGAAATATAGTTTTTGCAGACTCTTATCCTAACGCTGTAAGAGATGGAATTAGAAATGTAATGAGTAATTCAGGCCAATCATGTGATGCTCCCACAAGAATGCTTGTGGAAAAATCTATTTATGAAAGAGCTGTTAAAGAAGCATCGGATGAAGCAAATAAAATTAAAGTAGATGTTGCTTCAAAAAAAGGAGATCACATAGGTCCTGTAGTTTCAAAAATTCAATATGATAAAATAATAAATTTAATTAAAAGTGGAATTGATGAAGGGGCAACGTTAGCAACAGGAGGTCCTGAACTTCCGAGTGGTTTGAACAAAGGTTATTTTATTAAACCAACTATATTTACTGACGTTACAAATGACATGCAAATAGCAAAAAAAGAAATTTTTGGACCAGTTCTTTCTATGATCCCATTCGAAACAGAAGAAGAAGCAATTAAAATTACTAATGACACAGAATACGGTCTTGGAAACTACCTACAAACTGAAGACAAAGAAAAAGCAAAAAGAGTTGCAAAAAAATTAAGATCAGGATGCGTTTATATTAATGGAAATGCTGCTGACTCTGGAACACCTTTTGGTGGATATAGACAATCTGGTAACGGTCGTGAAGGTGGTACTTGGGGATTAGAAGAATTCCTAGAGATAAAAACAATTACAGGATGGAAATAACAACTTTAAATGGCACATCTATTAATCCATAGAGGATTAGCTAAGAAAAATTTTACAGAAAATACCATTACAGCTTTTAGATATTGTTTTAAAAGAAATTATGGCATTGAAACAGATATACATTGCACAAAAGATAATAAAGTTGTTTGTTTTCATGATTTTAATCTAAAAAAAAAATTTAAAATAAACAAGTCTTTAAAAAATATAAAATACCAAGAATTATTAAAAATCAGTAAATCTAAGAAAAAACCTATTCCACTTTTAAAAGATTTAACAAAGTTATCAAAAAATGAGAAATTTTTAATGTTAGAAATAAAACCTTTATTTTCAAAGGAAAATTTGAAGGTTTTATTAAATGAAATTAAAAGATTAAAAAATTATTCTCTTACATCATTCAAAGAAAAAAATATTATTAATTTGTATAAAAAGAAAAAAAATTTAAATTTAGGTCTATTAATTCCATCAACATTTACATTTAAAAAAGTTCTAGAAAAAAGTAAAAAAAAGTACTTTAAATTTTTGGTTTTAGAAAAGAAGTTTTTAAGGGAAAAAAAACTAGACAAGATAAAGAAAAAAATCTATTTTTACACAATTAAAGACAAAAAGTTATTTAATCAATTTAAAGATAAGAACTTAATTTTCGAAAATTTATAATTTTATTTTTTTAAAAAATTTAACCTTCCAATAATTTCATCTCTATCCATGTAATAACCTTGTAAATGCCTATGCCCTGAATTTGGATTAAATTCTGTTCTTCCATGTAAAATTCTTCTATTGTTAAATGAAAAGATATCTCCTGGCTCTAATCTAAATTTTATTTGAAATTTATCATCATGTAAAAGATTTCCAAACCTATGGTGAGCTTCATAAACTTTACCCATAATATCAGGATGACAATCCAATGCATCCATAGTAGCAACGCTAAATCTTATATCATTGTAATCGCCATCTTTGGTTAAAGAAATTGCTGGAGCATAAAAACTTCTATGTAATTCTTGAGTGTAATCTTTGTCTCTAAATTTAAGAGGTACATTCACTAAAGTTTCAAAAATTTCTTTTTCATTATTTCTTAAATAATCAGCAACTGCAAACGCATCTACCGCTAAAGAATTTCCTCCTTCTGCTTCATTAATTAAACAATGAAGAAATTGATAGCCTGGAGGGTTTTCAAACCAAGGTAAATCCATGTGATTTCTTAAAGCATACGCTGTGTAAGCAGAATTATTAGGTTTTGGAATATTTATAACCTCAAAAGGTGTTTTAAAAAAAGTTTCTCTTGTATGACTTATCCTGTTTAAAACCGGAAAGGCAGATTCTTTTTCAGTTGGCGTATTTTTTACAATTGCAATTCCTTTATAATGTAAAAGTTCTAACCATTTTATCAAACCTTTGTCAGAACTAATGATTTCATCATGCTCTATACTAATAAATTTTAAATTTTCTTGTAAAGATCTGTCCCACAATTGATAAGGAGAAACATATTTTTTTTTGTTATTTATGGTGTAACAATTTTTTCGGAGCCATTCTTGATCATAATAACTAGTATGGTTTCCCTCGCTCCACAATATTTCTAATTTACCTTCATTGTTAATTTTGCATGTTTTGGGTTCTATATTCATTGAAATTTCAAGTATATTAAACATTCGATGTCTTGAGTCTTTGTCATGCGCTGTTGGACAATTGTCTCTTAACCACATAAAGTTAAAATTACTTTTTTCTCCATCGCTCCATTCAACATCTAGAGCTGAACCATTTTTTGAAACCTTTAAAATTTGTGTGCTCACAAAACTACTAATATTTTTTTTATTAACATTATCAATTCAATTTATAATTGAATCTAATCAATTTAAATAGTTTTTTTCCTTACTTTACGACTCAATCAATCTTATTTAGGGTTGTATTTTTTATCGGATCAAGTTTTAATGCACCAGTTTAAACTAATCAAATGAAGGGAATTTCATGAAATTACTTAGAAAACTTTTTCTTTCAATTGCTTTTATAGCAGTAGCAACACTTGGCACAACAAGTGCTAATGCTGCTTGCAAAGTACATTTGGGAGATTTCGATTGGGACAGTGCTAACATTCATACTGCTATTGCAGGTTATATTATTGAAAAAGGATATGGCTGCGAAGTAGAGTCAACAAAAGGAAGTACTACTCCAATAATGGCAGCTCTTTTCGATCAACAAATAGATATCATTACTGAAGTTTGGAGAGATAATCTTGTTCAATTGATAGAAGACAACCTAGCTAAAGGAACTATAGTTGAACTTGGTGTTAACACTCCTTCGTCTACTCAAGGATTCTATGTGGATAAACCAACTGCTGACAAGTATGGTTTAAAACATGTTGATGACATGAAGAGCGCTGAGATAGCAAAACTATTTGCAGATCCTGAAGCACCTGGAAAAGGTAGAATGACAAGCTGTATTTCAGGTTGGACTTGTTACACTATTAATTTAGTGAAACACAAAGTTTATGGTCTAGATGAATTCTATACTAACTTTGACCCAGGTTCAGGAGGAGCATTGGATGCAGCGATCGCTGGTGGATTTAAAAAAGGAAAACCAGTATTTTCGTACTATTGGACGCCAACAGGTTTGATGGGCAAAGTAGATTTGGTTAAATTGGAAGAACCTAAATATGACCAAGCTTGCTGGGATGAAATGACTAAAGTTGTTGAAGATATTAAAGCAAACGGTCCAGATGTATATAAAGATACTTGTGCATGTGAATACGTTAACATGTCTTTAACAAAAGCTGCTTCAACTAAATTTGCAAATAATGCAGCAAACAAACCAATCATAGACTTCATTAAGAACTATTCTATACCGACAGCAGATGTGAACAAATCTCTAGCTTTCTATATGGATGAATCTGGTGGAGACATGGAAGAAACAGCTAAAAACTTCTTATCTAGCAATAGTATGTGGGAGAGCTGGGTACCAAGTGATGTTGCAAGCAAAGTTAAAGCTTCGCTTTAATTTGTAATAATAAATAATTTTAACAAGAGCCCTGTAAAGGGCTCTTGTTTTTTTAAATGGAAAAAATGAAAAAATATAAAAAATTTTTTAAACCTGTTATTTACTCCTTAGTTTTTATTTTTTTTGTTATAATCAGTTATCGTTCAGCCAAACCTAGATACAAACCTGAACATTTTACAGATATATTTAATGATTTTTCTTGGTTAGGAAATTGGCCTAAGTGGCTTGATTTTCCACTAATGCAACCTCTTAATAGTGGTTTTGATTGGTTAATTGTAAAATATGGATTGTTTTTTGAAGGAATAAATAATTTTTTGCTTGGCTTGTATACTTCAATGAAAAATTTTTTAGTTGGTTTACCTTGGCCAATTGTTATTGCACTAGTTATATTTATTACTTATTTTGCGAGTGGAAGAAAAACTAATACTACTATAATGGTTGCTTTCTGTACTTTTTTTCTAGGTTTTTTAAGTCCAAGATATTGGGACAAATGTATTATGACAACTTGTATCGTGCTTATAGGTATGTTGATGTGTATAGTTATAGGAATCCCAATAGGAATTGCAATGGCAAGAAACAAAAAAGTAAGAAATGCACTATTGCCTATACTTGATTTGATGCAAACAATTCCAAGTTTTTGTTATTTAATCCCGGGCATTCTATTGTTTGGTTTGGGCGCTGTGCCAGCTATTATCGCAATTTTTGTTTATGCTGTTCCTCCCCTTATTAGATTAACTGATCTTGGTATAAGATTAGTCGATAAAGAAGTAATCGAAGCTTCAGAAGCTTTTGGTGCTAGTAGAAAACAAACACTTTGGGGTGTTCAAATTCCTTTGGCATTACCCAATATCATGCAAGGAATAAACCAGTGCACTATGATGTCTTTAGCAATGGTAGTAATTGCTTCTATGATTGGAACTAGAGGAATTGGTGATGAAGTTTTGCTTGGTCTACAACAACTTAATGTGGGAATGGCTACGGAAGCTGGAATAGCAATAGTACTTCTTGCAATAATTTTTGACAGAATTACACAGTCATATGGTGAAAAAATTCAAGAAAGAACACAAATGAAAAAGCAAGTGGATTTATAATGTCTAAAATTGAAGTAAAAAATGTATATAAAATATTTGGAGATCAGCCTTCAAAAGTTCTTCCAATGGTTCAAGATGGAGCAACAAAAGAGGAAATTTTAGAAAAAACAGGACATACAGTTGGTCTTGATAATGTTTCTATATCTATTGAAGAAGGAGAAACTTTTGTTTGTATGGGTTTATCTGGTTCAGGCAAATCTACACTTATTCGTCATATCAATCGATTGATAGATCCAACTTCAGGAGAGGTAATGGTTGAAGGTACAAATGTTATAGATCTAGATCAAAAACAATTAATTGACTTTAGAAGACATAAAATGAGCATGGTTTTTCAAAGATTTGGTCTTTTTCCTCATAAAACTGTTATAGAAAATGTTGGCTACGGCCTTGAAGTTCAAGGACAAAAACTAGAGGAAAGAAACAAAATTGCAATGGAAAAAATTGATGCTGTCGGTTTAACTGGTTTCGAGCATCAATATCCAAATCAATTATCAGGAGGAATGCAACAACGAGTTGGTCTAGCAAGAGCACTTGCTACAAATACAGATATAATGTTAATGGACGAAGCGTTCTCTGCTTTAGATCCTTTGATTAGAAGTGACATGCAAAAACAATTAATAGACTTACAAAGTGAATTAAAAAAAACAATAGTATTTATTACTCATGATTTAGATGAGTCCTTAAAATTAGGAGATCATATAGGAATTTTAAATCATGGAAAATTAGTTCAAGTAGGAACTCCAATAGAGATTATTATGGAACCTGCTGATGAGTATGTTGCTGCATTTGTTAAGGATGTAAATCGTGCGAAAGTAATTAAAGCAAAGATTATTATGACACCTGCTAATTTATCAGATGGAATTGATAAGTCTAAACTGGTTAAGGTAGGAGAAGACCAGTTTATAGATGAATTTTTGCCTAAAGTTGTTTGCTCAAATGCAAACTGTGAAATTGTTGATAAAGAAGGAAACACAAAAGGATACATAACAGAAAAAGAACTTTCAAAAGCCTTAACTAAAGAACATATGGCTAATGCCACTAAGTCTACATAATAAAAAAATAATTATTTCAGCTGGAGCTTCAGGAATAGGTTGGGCAACAACAAAAGTTTGTCTTTCAAGAGGAGCTACTGTTTATCTTTGTGATATTGATATTAAATCGTTAAATAAAATTAAAAAACATCCTTTAATTAAAAAAAAATTATTCGCTTATAAGTGTGATGCTTCTAATGAAGGTGAGGTCTCAAATTTTTTTAATCAAATTAGTAAAAAAACAAAAAAAATTGACGCACTAATTAATAATGTTGGAGTTGCAGGTCCTACTGGAACTATTGAAAAATTAAGTTCTTATCATTGGGAAAAAACACTTAAAATTAACGTTATAAGTCATTTTTACTTTACAAAGCTTGCAATACCGATGCTGAAAAAAAATAAAGGTGGATCCATAATAAATATTTCTTCTGGGGCGGGAATTATGGGATTTCCATTACGCTCTCCATATGCTGCTAGCAAATGGGCTGTTATAGGAGTAACAAAAACTTTAGCTATGGAATTAGGAAAGTTTAAAATCCGTGTTAATGCAGTCTGCCCAGGAACTATTAAGGGAAATCGAATGGTAAGAGTTATCAAAGATAAAGCAAAATTTTTAAAAGTTTCTAAAAAATTAATTGAAAAAGACTTTGTATCTATGGCTTCTATGAATTGTTGGGTTTATGAAGAAGATATAGGAAAAATGTGTTCATTTTTAATTTCAAGTGACGGTGAAAGAATATCGGGTCAAGCCATTCCTGTTGATGGAAATGCTACAAGAATGGATTAATCAAAAACCTAATCTTTAATTTATGAGTTATGGTCTTTATATTGGAAAAAATTTAACAGCTGACGGCCATGCTTGGTTAGCAGGATATGGTGATGAACCTTCGAGTCATTGGTTGGAAATTATTCCAAAAAAAAAACATAATATAGGTAAAAAAATAACTGTTGGCGTAACAAAAAATGCTGACATGCCTGGTAGATTATCTAGAATTCCTCAAGTTTCACAAACGCATAAACACATACGCGTAAGTTACTCTTATTATCTAGGTGTTCCTGCTCCAATTACTAATGGTGGCTTAAACGAATATGGTGTTGCTGTTCGAGATGTTTGGTCCACATCACGTAAAGAATTAATTAATATAACTCCTAAAAGTCAAAAAGGACCAAACTATAGTGATTTAGCCCGTATAGTTTTAGAACGTGCTAAATCTGCTAGAGAAGCAGTTACAATAGTCAGCGATTTAATCAAAAAATATGGAGAAAGTACTTACGGAGGAAACTCACATATATTTGCTGACTCTAAAGAAGCTTGGATAATGATTCAGTTTGCGGGAGGAAAAGGTTTATGGGCTGCAGAACGGCTTGGGCCAAATAGTATACGTGCATCACGTCCTGGTTATATTGAAGAAATTCCAATACATGAAAAAAATAATCCTAACTTTCTTTATTCTAGAAATCTTATTAGGTTTTGTAAAAATAAAGGATGGTATTCTAAAGGCCCTTTCAATGTAAATAAAATCCTTGGAGACAAAAAAGGTCGTTGGAAAGGTGTGAAATGGATTGAGAAAGAAATAAAAAAATTAGCAAATAAACCAAATCGAATTAAATTAAAAGATATAATATGGACTATAAGAACCTCAAAACTGACCGGTGATACAGCTGGGTATGGACAAATCGTTCCTTTAGTTAATCCAAATTATAATAATTTAAGAATGTTGTGGCATTCACCTATTGGTGCTGTGTCTTCTCCATTTTCTCCAATTTTTATGGGACAAACTATAATTCCAGAAGAATTTATGATGCATAGATATCTTACCGTGGGCGAGTCTCACAGGTTTTCAAATGATAGAAAAAAAAATGAAAAAGACAGTTTGTCTTTTGTTAGTCAGGGTGTTGAATCAACTGTTTCGGCTGTATATGAATGCAAAAGATTACTTTATCTAATTTTACAAAATAAAAATCGTTTTCTTTCATTAGCGACTAATGCTTTTGAAGATAGAGAAAAAAAACTTATCAATAATACTAATAAAATTCTTAAAACGACAAAAATTTTTTTAAAAAAAAATAAGAAAACTTTATGTAAAAGAATGTTAAATAATTTTAGTATAACAGAATTAAGAAATGGATTAAAATTGGTTCAAACACTTTCTAAAAATATGGAAGTAAAGATTAGAAAATCAAAAGGATTTACTAAAAATATTAAACCAAAATCTTTTAATCAAATTTGGTAATTTTTTACAATATCACTAAAAGTTTTTTATATTTTAATTTTATTGTCATTAATTTCTAAGAAAGGAAAATGTGATTCTTCGTACCATATATTTTTTGCTTTTTTAAGTATACTGATATCATCTAATAAACCTGCATATAAATAAATTTTTTTCCATTTAGATACATATGCATAAACTGGGGATGTACATTTTTTACAATAATGTTTTTTGATTTTATTTCCACTTCCACCAGAATGTTCGAAAATTCCAAGTTTACTTTTATCTATATCGAGTGCTCCATCTCTAACTTCAATGATTGTATTAACTCCTCCCATTTTTTTTCTACAATCAATACAATGACAATTAAAAACTCTAGGTAACTCATCTAAGTTAACTGAATACTCAACCTCTCCACAAAAGCATCCACCTGTATATTTAATCAATTTTTTATTCATTAATGCACGTTTTACGTCATCTTATTTTTTGTTCAAATTTCTTTCTTAATTTTTGTAATTCAACTAAATATTCGTCTCTTATATTTGAAATCGTTTCTACAGATTTTCCTCTAGCCTGTTGTCTTGTTCCTTTAATGACTCTTTCTGATAATCGTTTATTTAATTCTGGCGCTTTTAATTTTGTCCATGGTAATTTTAGAGCTGGCCCAAACTGTTCCAACATATGTTTCATGCCCGATTTTCCACCAGCTAAATGATAAGTTAAAAAAACACCCATTAAAGACCATCTTAAACCAGGACCATCTTCTATAGATCTATCTAAATCTTTTGTTGTTGCATATCCTTCATTAACGATATGTAATGCTTCTCTCCACAGTGCTTCTTGAAGTCGATCCGCTAAATATCCTGGAAGTTCTTTTTTTACCATAATTGGATTCATTGAAATTGATTTATAAAATTTGTTAGCTTTATTAATAAATTTTTTTGCGGTTTTTTTTCCAGGAACAATTTCAACACCAGGACACATATATACTGGATTAAATGGATGACCAATCATTGTTCTTTTTGGGTTTTTACATTTCGAATAAATTTTTGTTGGTAAAAGACCAGATGAACTTGATGAAATTATAGCATTTGATTTTGCATATTTTCCTATAACGCTCATCAATTTGGTTTTTATTGTATAATTCTCAGTTGCACACTCTTGAATAAAATCAGCATCTTTTAAAGCTTCTTTAATTGATGTTAAATATTTGAAATTTTTGAGATTTAATTTTTTTTTATTGAATAGTTTTTTTACATAAGGCCAAGTACGTTTTATTTCAGCAATTAATTTTTTTTCTAGTTTTAAATCTTTATCGTATGCAACAACTTTTTTATTATGAGCTAAACATCTAATAATCCAACCAGCACCTATTACTCCAGTGCCTATAACTGTAACATTTTTTATATTTGACATTACTTGTGTTTAACAAGTTTTAATTTTTCTCGTGTTTCAGTTGGTGTCATTGTGCTAACACCTAAGTCATTGATAATTCTTATAGCTTTTTCAACTAATTGAGCATTGGTTGCTAATTTTCCTTTTGATAAATACAAATTATCCTCAAGTCCAACTCTAGGGTTACCACCCATTACTACAGTTTGTGCAACATATGGCATTTCATTTCTTGAAATTGCAAATCCAGACCAGACAGCTTCTTTTGGCATTATATCAATCATTGCCTGCATAGCCAAAGGTGTTGCTGGTGCACCCCAAGGAATACCTAAACATATTTGAAACATTGGTGGATCATTTAACAATCCTTCTTTGTAAAGTTGAGATCCAAACCACATATTTCCTAAATCAAATGCTTCTATTTCGGGTTTAACACCTATCTCTTTTAATCTTTTCGCAGCTTTTCTTAAATCATTTGGAGTATTAACTGTAATTACAGAACTATCGCCAAAATTTAATGTTCCACAATCTAATGTGCATATTTCAGGTAAAAATTGTTCTGCATTAGAAATTCTTTCCATAACATTTGCCATGTCAGTTAGTGGACCAAATTCGAGTGGATCTTTTCCTTGTCCAATATCTAAATCTCCTCCCATTCCTGTGGTTAAATTTAATATTACATCAGTATCACTAGAACGAACTCTATCGACTACCTCTTTATACAACTCTAGCCTTCTACTTGGTCTTCCGTCTTCTTCTCTTACATGGATATGTGCAATTGCCGCTCCCGCTTTTGCAGCATCAATTGCCGCTTTTGCTATTTGTTTTGGAGTTTTTGGCAAATCAGGGTGTTTGCTAGCAGTATCACCCGATCCAGTAACTGCACAAGATACGAAAACTTTATTGTTCATTTAATTATTACTAAATATACTCTGTATTAATAAAAATGGAAATAAGCGAATTACAAAAAGATTTAGCGGCGGCATTTAGATGGACAGCCAAACTTAATATGCACGAAGGAATAGCTAATCATTTTAGTGTGTGTAAACCAAACTCAAACGACTTTTATGTTAATGGATCTGGTATGCATTTTAGCACAATTAAAGCAAGTGATCTGGTCTTAGTTGAACAAAATAAAATTGAAGAAATTAAAAAAAATACAGATTTAGTTGATCCTACAGCAATAAATATACATGGTATAATTCATAAAAAAGTACCTCACGCAAAATGTATACTCCATGTTCATTCTAAGTATGCTACTGCTTTATCAGTTCTAAAAAATCCAATACTTCCACCTATAGATCAAAACACTATGAGATTTTATAATCGTGTTGCTGTTTATGATGATTTCGGTGGATTAGGTTTTGAAGAAGAGTCAAATAAAATGGCAGCTTGTATTGGTAACAACCGATCAATGCTGTTAGCAAACCATGGAATTTTAACTACTGGCCAAACTGTAGCCGAAGCATTTGATCAACTATACTATTTTGAAAAAGCATGTGAAACTTACATCACTGCTTTATCAACTGGCAAAGAACTAAATATAGCAACTCCAGAAGTTGCAGAAAAAACTGCTCAAGATTGGGAAAATTATCCTACTGGACTTGGCGAACTTCATTTAAAAGCCATAAGAACTATTCTAGACAAAGAAGATCCTAGCTATAAGCAATAATAACTAAAATAATTATATGAAAAAAATATTATTAATTTTATTATTTATTACCAGCCCCTTGCAAGCTGAAAAAATAGAACAGCTAAGTTGGTATAATTTACAAGAACTTCTCGAGGATGACAAATTAACATATAAAATAATAAAAAGCTGTGTATCTTTAAATTCTGCAGTAACTGAACTAATTAAAAAAGAGCATCCAGATTTAGCTAATGAATTTTTTAAATCAGCAAATTTTTTATACCCATTTGGTATTCTTGTTTTAAAAAAAATAAAAAATATAAATAATAAAGAAGCTGAAAAAGAATTTTTATCTAGTGTAGATAGTCTTACAAACGATTACATGGATTTTATGATAAAAAATGGCGAAATCACAGAAAGTTTTTTTAAAGGAACTTTTTTAGGAGATGATTTAAATTTTTGTAACGAAATCAGATCAGCAATAGAAATAACTATCTCGGAATCAAAAAAACAAGAATAAATTATTCTGTTTTTTTCTTTTTAAACTTTGGTATTTTTGACTTCTTTTTTTTCTTTTTCATTTTAGGAATTTTAGACTTTTTTGATTTTTTAGTTTTTCCATCAACTACAACTTCACTTGTCTCTTCTAGTGCTGGCATTATCTCTGTGCATTTTTCTGAATCACAAAAATATGTCGCTCCGGTATTGCTATTATAGAGATAAGCTCCGCAGTTAGATTGTTTTTTTAAAGTACAATTAACAGGTTCTAACCGATATTCTGCAAACAGGTTTGTTGAAGAGAATAAAAATAAAATCAAAACTAAAAAAAATTTTTTCATAAAAAAATATTAATATTGTTAAAAAATATAAAATGATTCAACCCTTATTAGAATAAATTTTCAACAATTATTTAATTTAATTTAATATATTTTTCTCTTTAAAAACAAACAAAATTTACTGCATTAAATACGTCTATAAATTATATATATTAAAAAACAGTTCATTATTGTAGATAAATTAACTTTTTCATGACAGAATAAAAATAAATAAGGAGGAGAACTATGAAAATAAAAAAGTTGTTTTATGTTGTTCTATTTTCTTGGTTTTTAGGAATTTTTAGCATTGCTTCGTCACAAGAATTATGCACGAAATGTTTAGATAAAGTTCCTGCAGACATGAGAGACTACGTGTACAACATGGACTTTATGGATAAAGATCAACCTTTAGGACCAACTGTCATGAAGGGTTGGAAAAGTCCTAGAAAACCACCTTGGACAATAGGTTATGCTAGTACTTATGCTGGTAATACTTGGCGTAAAGGTGCAATGGAAAGACTGATGGAAGTAGTTTATCCAAAATGGAAAGCTTTAGGAATGGTTGATGAAATCGTTATAACGCAATCAAACTTGGATGATACTTTGCAAATTCAGCAAATGAGACAGATGATAGATGGAGGAAAAGTTGATGCCATTATTATCTGCTGTTCAAACTTAACGGCACTTAACCAAACAATTAAATATGGTTGGGAAAAAGGTATTCCAACACTTTCTTTTACAGGATTTACCACTTCACCATATTCAATCAATACGTCAGTTAACTACCGACTAGTTGGTTTTTATATTGGTGCGTGGATGGCTGAGCTAATTGGTGAAAAAGGAAATGTAATAGTTATGGATGGAATCCCTGGTTATTCTGCATCTGACCAACAGAGTGATGGAATGCTAGAAGGTTTAGGACAATATCCTGGCATAAAAGTTGTTGCACAGTTAGCGCATAACTGGACATCGCAAGTTGCACAGAAAGAACTATCTCAATGGCTATCAAGTAACCCTGTAGAGATACATGGTATTGCTGTTCAATCTTCAGGAGAGACTGGAACTTTACAAGCATTACTTCAGTCTGGACGTGATCCAATTCCACCAATCGCATTAGGTGGAGAGCTAGGTGCTTTATGTTATTGGAGACAAAATCCAGGTTATATTGATGAAGCAATATATGCATGGCCTCCAGGAGATGAAATAGAGTTGGGTATGGAAGTAATGATCAGAACTTTACAAGGCCAAGGTCCAAGAATTCAATCTATATTAGTTGGTCCTGCAACAAAGAGTTTTGATGATATCGCAGCAGTCTTAGGTGAAGATTGTGATAGAAACTCTACTGGTTGGGATAATCCAGGAATAGAAAATTGGGCTCCAAGAGCTTATGTAGAAACATTCTTTGATAATCCTTCAGATCCAGAGAAATACGATCCAAAATCTCACTAATACTTTAAGTTAAAGTATGAGTGCAGAACAAAACATTAAAGACAACACCTCTAACAAAGAGGTGTTGTCTGAAAAATCAGAAACTATTACTGGTGATGTTTATGTCCAAGATGTTCATAAATATTTTGGTGTAACAAAAGCACTTAACGGAGTTAATTTTAATGCAAATTATGGAGAGATTCACGCAATCGTTGGAGGTAACGGTTGTGGAAAAAGTACGCTAGCAAAAGTAATGTCGGGTGTTTTGCCAATTGATAAAGGCAAAGTTTCTGTAATGGGTCATGTCCCTACTTCACCTGTAATGGCGAGAGAGATGGGTATAGCAACTGTTTTCCAGGAAGTTATGATCGCTGAAGAAGCTTCTGTTGTAGACAACTTGTTTGTTGGTTCAGATAGTTTTTGGTACAAAAATTTAACACAAAGAGAAAAAGTCATAAAAGCACAAGAACTTATGGAAGATCTTGCAGGCGAATATATAGATCCATATACTCAAGTATTCAATTTATCGTTACCCATTAAAGCTTGGATCACGATTGGTAGAGCTTTTTTACGTGAAAACACGAAAGTATTAATTCTTGATGAATCTTCTGCAGCGCTTGACTTTGACTCAACTGAAAGATTATTTAAAAAAATGAGAGAACTGCGTGATAATGGTGTTGCAGTATTTATTGTTACTCATCGAATAGCTGAATTAATACGTATAAGTGATAAAGCAACAGTTATGAGAGACGGTAAAGATGTAGGAGTTCTAGAAAAAAAAGATCTTAACGAAAAAAATTTATTAGGTTTAATGACTGGGCGAGTTGAAGAGGGAGAAAAATCAACATCTGTTGCGGTAAAAACAAAGACTGACAAAGTGGTAATGAGGGCTGAAAATTTAGTTGTTTGGCCCGAAAGTACACCAATTAATTTTGAAGTACGTAGAGGTGAAATAGTAGGTGTTACAGGTTTAGATGGTAATGGCCAAGATGACTTTGTAAAAATTTTAGCTGGTGTGCAAGAATCCCATGGAGGTACTACTGAAGTTTTAGATAATAATGATAAATTCATAAAATACAATTCTTTGATGGATGCCAAAAATAATGGGGTTTCTTTTGTTTCAGGAGATAGAAAAAAAGAAGGAATACTTCCTAATTTAAGTATTTACGAAAATTTAGTAGTTCCACTTTATCGAACAACAAGTAAAGCGGGGTGGTTAGGTTTTGTTAACTGGCTTGAGTTAAATGGTATATATGATTATGAAGTTGAAAGACTAAGCATTAAAACTGGTCCAAAAGATAATCTTATAGGTTCGTTAAGTGGAGGAAACCAGCAAAAGGTTATGATAGCAAGATCTTTAGCAACACACCCAAAAATTCTTGTATTGAATGACCCCGCCAGAGGTATTGATGTAAGCACCAAAAGAGATTTGTATGTTCATCTTAGAAATTTTGTAGAAGAAGGAAATACAGTTATTTTCTTATCTAGTGAGTTAGAAGAGTTCATAGGTCTTTGTCCTAAAGTTATAGTGTTTAGACATGGCACTATATTCGATATTTTTGAAAATGAAAAAGTTAACGCAGATACTTTACTTGAAGGAATGTTTGGACAAACAGCAGGTATAGGATCTACTAGTATTAGCGGATCAAGTAATACTAACATTTCAGAAAAAACAAATGGTAATGATGCTTATGTAAAAAAATTAGATACTCCAAGTAAAAAAATTATAAAAGTTGTGGACTTTGAAAAAGAAAAGAAGTCCGAAGATAAAAATTTAGACAAAAAAATAAAAATAAAAACATTTTAATGAAAAAAGAAAATATAAATAACTATTATACAGATGAAGACTTGATTAACTTCGAAAAGTTGAAAAATTTCAAAGAATTTAAAGTTAATAAATTAAATAATAATCAAAATAACAGTCATCCCGTTAGATATGCAATGTCTGACAATAAAAATTTCAATAAAATTATGAATGTTGAAAATAATGAAAAATCTTCATATAAAGATGTCAATAAATCAACTGATTATACACCATCAGATTTTGAGAATTTTAAAAAAATTAAACAATTGACAAATTTTGACGATAGCAAACCTTTAAATAATAAAACTGAAACTGAAAAAACTATCACTGAGTATACGGATAAAGACATAGATTCATTTGATAAAATCATCAAATCTAAAGGTAATCCAAAAAATGAAAGTGAAAATAACAATAACATCAAGATTGATAACAAAAAAATTAAAATAATTGATTTTAACAAATCAAATGAAAGAGAGAGAAATTTTAAAAATAAAATAGGTATTGAAAAAATTAAAGTTGTTTATTTTGATTAATTTATGGAAATAGTAGATAAAATAACAAAAGGTTTTAGATCAAGTGTAGATACTTCGTCAAATAAGTATCTTATGGTGCCAATTTTTATTTTTTTTTCGTTATTAATTTTAGCGATGATAAGAAGTCCAATTATAATCTCACAATCAGGTATTGGTAGTGCGATAATCCTTAGTGCACCACTCATATTAACAACTTATGCTTTAACATTTATTGTTATGGCTGGTCGAGGAGGTGTTGACTTATCTATTGGTCCTTTTATGGGTTTTATAAATGTCAGTAGTATCCAATTATATGCTCATGGATATTTACAAACATCCATTGGTTGGTTCATTTATGCTATCGCCATGGGTTTAATTTGGCAACTGTTCTATGCTTTGATTGTAGTGTTCGTACGAGTTTCACCAATTATAGTAGCATTGGCAGGATTTTTAGCATTCACTGGAATTAATCTTGTTATTCTGTCTCGTCCAGGTGGGATTGCACCAGATTGGCTAATACCTTGGGGAGAAGGCTTTACAATATTTAATGAAATATTTCTTCTGCTGATTTTAGCAACAATTTTATTTTATATCATCACCCACACAGCTTTTTGGGGTCATCTAAAATTAATGGGTGCAGATGAGCGTGCCGCTTTTACAAGTGGTGTTAAAATTAACTTGGTAAGAATAGTTGCACACTTAATATCTGGAGTTTTTGCTGCATTATCTGCAATATGTTTTACTGCCCTGGTTGGCTCTGGAGATCCTATACAAGGAACTAAGTATACGCTTTTGGGAGTAACCGCACTGGTTCTTGGTGGAGCTAGCCTTATAGGTGGTCGGGGTGGTGCTTTTGGGGCAATTTTAGGCGCTGGAACCCTTTATTTAATCAATTATATTTTAGTTACTTTTAGATTTGAAAGATTACAAAGTTTTGTCTCTGATTTATCTTACGGAGCTGTTCTAGTTATTGCTTTGCTTGTAAGCCTTCTTCTCCCATATGTACAAAGAGTTACTAAAGGTTTGTCTGTTATGGTTTTTTTCATTCTTATGTCTTTTGCTGGTTTATTTGTAGTACTTCATTCAGTTTATGATCAACCTATTGTTGTTGAAACTGAAATTGTAAAAGACATAGATGAAGCTTCTAAAGCTTATGAAAGAGGTCAAAAAGTACGTAAATTAGATGCAACGGGAAATATTATTGTTGAAGAAGGTGAAGCAGGAACAACAACAGGAGAAGGTACTGCTCAAGGTGGCTCTCTAGCTGGGCACTCTGTAGTGCGATTAACAGAAACTCCTGGGACAATAATGTTTTATGTAATTATTGGATTAGCAGGTCTTGCTCTTCTTCTTTATCTTCTTTCCGTACATCGGAGTCCCTCTACCATATCTTTTGTAGTTATTGTGGCCATCATAGTTGCGGGATTAATATTTGATCCTGAAGATAAGGAAAAAGATTTGCTAAAAGAGACTGAACAAATAAGTTTGCAATCAAATCAAGTTAGTAGTATTGAAACTTCTTCACCTCAATATTTTAGTCTTGAAAAAATTAATTTTTTCTCAAATATTTCTGATTACGCTTTAGTTTCAGGAACAACATATAGTATAATTTATATTGCTGGAGTTGTTCTTCTTGCTTCTTTAATTGTTATTGCAATGCTACCTCAATTTAGTAGTCGCGCAAAATCAACTGCTATGCTTTTTTTTCTAGCCGCCTTAACAATGGTTGTTTTAAAAGGTGTTTCTTATAATAATTTAATTGAAAGTACCGATAAAAGCTTTTTTGGCATCCAAGGCTATGGAGTTATATTAACTATATTGTTACTTTTTGTTATTACAGCTCCATTTGTACACTCTAGAATAAAAAATCTGACAAATGTTTATATTTTTGGATTAGGTGTTTTAGCTATACTATTTACCTATTTTGTTGGAGGAAATACATTTATACCTAATGATCCTTCACTTTATCAACCACAGATAATAAGTGAATTAAATATTGGAGACATCTCACAAGTAAAATATGGAGAACCAAAAATATTTTTTTACGAAACTATAAGGACTGGATATGCACAATTTGCTTTTAGCATACTTGCAGTTTTTTTATTACAGTATTTTTTATTTTTAAATATGGGGCACAAAGGAAGTTACAAACGATTTGCTCCTTATATGTTTATAGTTATCTTTGCAGGTCTTTTATGGTCTGCATTATTTTATTCAGTAGGATATTCGTTTTACAAAATTTTAGCTGTATTTGTTATTGGCATACCTCTTACTCCTTTAGTCTGGCAGTTCATGAGAATCTACAGAGAAAAAATAGCCCGAGATAGTCAATTAAGTCAATGGGATGAGGTGAAATAAAATGAGAAGATCAGCTTTTCTTTTCTTTAAAGGTTTAGGACTATTGTTTGCAATCTTGTGCGGTATAGGTACTGCAATACTAGGTTGGTATGATGGTGCTGATTGGATGAACATAGTCACATTTTCAATAGCAGTAACTGGGTTAATATTATGGGGTTGGTATCATTTTTCCGTTAGATGGATTGATAGTGATTTAAAGCAAAATATATTTACTAAATTTCCAGAAGAAGAAAAAGAAATTCTTGATGAAGAACATGAAGAAAATTTCTTCTTTAAAACTATTCGTGATAACAAATGGAAAACGTTAGCTTTTATTTTATTAATACTTATTTTTATTTTTGTTTCATTTATTGCGGAAGGTTTCTTTTCAGGCCGTACATTAGTATCTTTTTTAATATTTCTAGGATTTATCATATTAATGGGGGTTGTTGGTCAATACATAACTGCCCAAAAAAGTGTGTTTATTGGTATTTCTGTCTTAATTGCATTGTTTATAATAGGGGCTCTTACCATACCTGGATTTCTTTCGCTTCTTAACATGAAATCAATGTTAGTGTTCGCGGCATTTTTAGGTTTAGCAACAGTGGGTCAAACTTTTGTTGCATTATTGGGAGGTCTTGATTTATCAATTCCATTTATGATAGGGGCATCCAATGTTGCTCTAATGTCTTTAATTTCTAAAGGAGTGCCTCCATGGTTGGCTTTGGTTGCTGTGTTATTATTAGGTCTAATAGTAGGATTAGTAAACGGTATCTTAAGCTTTAGACTACAAGGTCAGGCATTAATACTAACTTTAGGCGTTGGTTTTTTCGTTAAGGGAGGTGTTCAAATTCTTGTAGCGATGGGTACTTTTTCTGCGGGTACAGTTTTTGGTGTTGTCCCAGATTGGATGAGAAATATTGCTTCTATGAATGGTAAAACTGTGGGACTGCCTATTCCTCCCATTATTTTAATTTGGATTGTTGCTTCTATAATTATTATTGTTGCTCTTCGTTTAACTAAATGGGGAAGAAATCTTTATGCTCTTGGAGGAAGTCGTTTATCATCAGCAAGATTATCAATTTCTGAAAGAGGGTACTGGGTTGGAGCTTATGTGATTAGTGGTTTTTTTGCATCTCTAACTGGTGCATTGCTTCTTGGTTGGAGTGGAGGTGGTTTTATAGGAGTTGGTGATACATATTTATTTTTAACAATTGCTGCAGTTGTAGTTGGAGGAACTTCTTTATTAGGAGGTGTTGGCGGATACGGATTAAGTGTAATTGGAGTTTTGATTTTACAAATAATTACAACTGTATTGGTTGGTTGGGGTTTAAGTTGGCAAGGACAACAGTTTATATTAGGTTTATTAATTATTCCAATGGTTGCTCTATACGCTAGATCACCACATATTAGATCGCAAATTTAAAATGAAGAAAAATAAAATGACAAAAATTAATTGTGACATGGGTGAAAGCTTTGGAATTTATTCAGCAGGTAATGATGAAGAAATAATGCCTCTAATTGATATTGCCAATGTTGCTTGTGGTTTTCATGCTTCAGATCCCAATCATATGAGAAAAACAGTTGAGTTAGCAAAAAAACATAAAGTTAAAGTAGGTGCCCACCCCTCTTTTCCAGATCTGCAAGGTTTTGGAAGAAGAGAAATGAAAATGCCAAAATTAGATTTAAAAAATATGATTATGTATCAAGTTGGTGCGCTTAAAGCTTTTTTAGATGAATTGGATATGCCTCTAAATCATATCAAGCCTCACGGATCATTATATGTTATGGCTTCAAAAGATGAAGAGATGTGTAGAGCTATAGCAGATGCTGTTACGCCTTTTAATGTTAGTATTTTTGGAATGGCAAATACTGCCCATGAAAAAATTTATAAAGAGGAAAGAAAACTTGATTTTGTTGCAGAATTTTATGCAGATTTAGATTACGACAAAAATGGTAAATTAGTCATAGCAAAAGGTAAACAGTCGATGTATGACAGCAAGCTTGCAGTTAAACGTGCTTTAAGAGCAGTTTCAGAAAAAAAAGTTAAAACTACAAGCGGTACTGATATAGATGTGGGATGTGATACGATTTGCGTACATTCCGATACACCTAATGCTGTTGAAATTATTACAAAGCTAAAGGGCGCTCTTTCAAAAAAATAAGTAAATGAAAAAAATATTAGTTGCTAACCGTGGGGAAATAGCTTGCAGAATTATTGACAGCTGTAAAAAATTGAATCTTCATTCAATTACAGTTTATTCTGACGTAGATAAGAATAGCAAACATGTAAGGAAAGCTAATGAATCAGTTCATATAGGCGCTTCAAAAGCTCAGGATAGCTATTTATCTTCAAATAAAATAATTGAAGCAGCTAAAAAAGTAAAAGCTGATGCTATTCACCCTGGGTATGGCTTTCTGGCTGAAAATGATCAATTTGCACAAAAAGTAATTGATGCCGGAATTGTTTGGATAGGACCTAAACCCAATACTATCGTGTCTATGGGTAACAAAGATATAGCTAGAGATTTAGCTTTAAAAAGCAATCTGCCTATTTGCCCAGGCTTAAACAATAAAGATTTAGAAAAAGATGATTTAGAAAAAAAATGTAATGAGATTGGCTTTCCAATTTTAGTAAAGGCAAGCGCTGGTGGTGGTGGAATAGGAATGCAAATTGTAAACGATTACAGTGAACTAGTTAAATCTGTAGAAAAAACAAAAAATTTAGCAAAGAAAGCTTTTGGCAATAGTGATGTTTTTTTAGAAAAATTTATAAAAAATGCAAGGCACATAGAAATACAAATATTTGGTTTTGGTGAAAAAAAAGCTGTTCATCTTTATGAAAGGGATTGTTCAATACAAAGAAGATTTCAGAAAATTATAGAAGAAAGTCCAGCACCAAAAATAGAGCCAGAAATTATAAATAAAATGGCAGAAAGTGCAGTAAATTTTGCTAGCAATCAAAAATATGAGGGTGCTGGAACAATAGAATTTATTTACGATATAGATGAAAAAAAATTTTACTTTTTAGAAATGAATACACGAATTCAGGTAGAACATCCTGTTACAGAATCTATAACAAATTCTGACTTAGTTGAGATGCAAATTAAGTTTGCGTTAGGCATTGACTTTGATTTAACAGAACAAAATAAAATTAATAGAACAGGACATGCCATTGAGTGCAGATTATATGCTGAAGATCCTTCAAAAAATTTTCTTCCCTCGCCGGGAAAAATTTCAAAACTTAAAATTCCAAATGCCAGTTCGACAAATATTAGATTAGATATTGGTATTGATGAAGGAGATGAAATATCTTTTTATTACGATCCAATGATAGCAAAAATTATTTCTAAAGGTTCTAATAGAACCGAAAGTATTAATAATATGGTAAAATATTTAAAAGAATTTGAAATTGAAGGAATTAATACTAATAAATCTTTTTTGATATCTGTGCTTCAAAGTAAAACTTTTGAGGAAGCAAATTTTAATACCAAATTTATTGAAAATAATTTGGCCTCATTCATTAAGAAAAAAGAAGATATTTTACCAATCAAAAAACAAGATGCGGCTAAAAGCAAACAAGAATACAGCGAAAAAGATGTAAAAGCTTTTGAAAAAATTATTGCTGAGACTCCTAAAAGTAAAAATGGTCAAGCCTATACTGAAAAAGACTTAAAAGCTTTTGATAACATTGTTTCTTCAAAAGATAAAAAAAAAGAAACTGAAGTAAAAACAGAAGTTAAAAAAGTTCAAGGTAAAATTTATGATACGCCTAAATTTTTGCCTGCTGGTGATAAATATATGCTTATTGAGTTTGGCAATGTTATGAATTTAGAATTAAATTTTACTGCTCAAAACTTAGCTAAAGCAATCAAAGATAATAAGATTAAGGGAGTGTACGAAACTTCTCCATGTTTTGCTTCAATGCTAGTACATTATGAACCAGAAGAAATAAAATTTAATGATTTAAAAAAGGAATTAAAATCTCTTGTAGATTCTTTAGGTCCTTCTGATGATATAGAAATTAATAGTAGAATTTTTTCTTTTCCTACAGTTTATCTTGATAAATGGACGAAAGAATGTGTTGAAGATTATTCAAGCAAAATTGCAAAAAAGAAACCTGATCCTGAACTTATTACAGAGTTAAATAATCTTGAAAGTACCGAACAGTTTGTAAGAGTACATTCTGGAACAGAATATTGGGTTTCTGCTATAGGTTTTTGGCCTGGTCTTCCATTTATGATGGCCCTTGATCCTAGATGCAAACTTACAGTTCCAAAATATAATCCTCCACGAACATGGACACCAAAAGGAACTGTGGGAATGGGAGGTGCTTCTACATCAATATATCCTGACAGATTGCCAGGTGGATACCAAATTTTTGGTATTATTCCTGTTCCAATCTGGGATACTAAAAAAAGTTTTCCAGTATTTGAAAACAACATATGTCTTTTTCAACCGGGAGATAGAGTAAAATTTGTTCCCACAACATATGAGGAGTTTGATCATGTCTCAAAAAAAGTAGAAGATGGAACTTATGATTACAATATTATTGAATATCAAAAATTTTCAGTAAAAAATTATAAAAAATGGTTAACTACAATTGATCAAACAAGAAGGTTTTAAAATTTATGGTGCAAGTAATTAAAAAAGGATTAGAAACATCTATTCAAGATTATCCTGGTAGAATTGGAACTTTAAACCTAGGCTTTCCACCTTCTGGTCCAATGGATAGTTGGTCTTTTAGACTTGCTAATGTTCTAGTTGAGAATGAACCTGGAACTGCAGCTTTAGAATGTCAGTTTATGGGACCCACTCTTAAATTTAATAGTGATAGAGTTATTGCTATCACTGGAGCTGATATGTCTCCAAAAATAAATGGTTCTCCAGTACCTTTATGGGAAAGCTTAGAGGTTAAAAAAGATCAAGTTTTAGAAATGGCTTTTGCAACTATAGGTGCTAGATCTTACATTGCTTTTTCAGGAGGAATAAATACTACGCCATGGCTAGGTTCAAGATCAACTTTTCACAAAGCTGGAGTTGGTGGTATCGATGGAAAAGCAATTCAAGATGGTCAGATTATTCCTTTAAACAAAACTAAGTCCGTTGCTGGTAGAAAAATTAAAAAAAGCTCTATACCAGTTATGTCCACAAATAAAAAATGGTCTGTAGAAGTTGTTAAGGGTCCTAATGATGATTGGGTTGATGAAAAAGGACATAAAATGTTTTTAAATTCTGATTGGAAACTTCAGTCTAAAAGTGACAGAACTGGTTATAGGTTAGAAGGACCGAAGTGGTCTTTTACAGAAAAAGCAACTAACAAAGGTTTAGAACATGGAACGTTTCCTTCAAATATTATCGACCAAGGATATCCTGTTGGTGCAATTAATTTAGCTGGACAGACTCCAATTATATTAGTTAATGATGGACCAAGCATGGGTGGGTTTATTGTGCCTTATACTGTTCCATCAGCCTCTTTTTGGAAACTTGGACAGGCAAAACCAGGTGATAGTTTTAATTTTATCGAAATCTCAGTTGAAAAAGCTCAAACATTAAGAGCTGAACAAACAACGATTTGCAGTGAAGCAAGTTTAGTTTCTTCTAGCAAACAAGATATATTAATTAGGAAAAAACAAATCAATAAAATTGATCATATTAAAGTAGTAGATTTTGATAAAGAAAAACTAGATGAAAAAATTAGAAATAAAATGATGGAAAAAAAAGGAATGAAAAATATAAAAGTTCGTTTTTTTAATTAAAAATTAATATTAAAGAGTTTTATGGCAACCGAAGTAAAAACAACAGTCCCAGGAAATATGTGGAAAGTTTTAGTAAAAGAAGGAGATATGGTAAAAAAAGGAGATCCTTTATTTATTATGGAAGTTATGAAAACCGAGGTTCATCATGATTCACCTGTTGATGGAAAAGTGGTTAAAGTTAATGTTATCAACGATCAGGAAGGTATTGATCCAGGTATAGTAGCGGTAGTCATTGAATGAAAAAAAAAGAAACAAAAGAATCTTCATATTTTGCGATAGTAAATGACCTTTCTGAAGATATAGGAATATCAACAGAAGAGACAAAAAATTTAGTTGATATGGCTATATCTTCTACTGATCCAAGAGATATAAATTATGGGCAGCTAAAGCAAGAAATTACAACTTTTCTTGTTATCAATATTTTTTTTCTTATCTGTAAATTGTAATTTTTATGCAAAACCAAATAATATTATACAATGGTCCTAATTCACCATTTGGAAGAAAAACAAAAATAACATCTTTGGTTCAAGAAATAAATATTGAAGAAAAAATAATTAAAGTTCAGGAAGCTGATTTTTTAGATAAACATAATCCTTTAAGAAAAATACCAACTTTATTAATTAATGGCTTAACAATTATTGATAGTGATAATATTTGTTTTTATCTAGACTCAATTTCAAAAAAAAAAACTCTTTTTCCTCAAAATAAATACTTTGAAATTATTTCAATGACATCTATTGCTAATGGATTAATGGAATCTGTTTTAGAAAGACGTATGGAAAAAATTAGACCCATAAACGAACAAAGTGAAAATTTCATAAAAAAACAAGAAACTAGAATTGCAAGAACAATTAAATGGCTAGAAAATAATTGGAACAATTTTGATGAAAATTATTTAACTATGGATCAAATAGCTGTTGCTTGCGCTTTAGATTACACCATGTTTAGATTTAATGATAAATGGAGAACAAATCATCCAAAACTTAATACATGGTTTAATATATTTGAAAAAAAAGATTTTATGAAATCTACAATACCTCTAGATAAATAAAAATTATGATTAATGCTGCTTCAGTGGGATTAGGTTGGTGGTCAGGCGAGCTTGCAAAATCAATTCAAGGAAAAAGTAAAAAAATTAAAATAGTAAGTTGCTACTCCAAGAGTAAAAAAAAAAGAATTGATTTTTCAAAAAAATATAAAACTGACTATCACGACTCTTACAAAAAAATACTTAAAGATTCTAAAATTAATGCAGTAATATTAACAACTCCACACTCACTTCATGCAAAACATACTATTCAGGCATTAGAGCATGGAAAACATGTTTTTCTAGAAAAACCAATGGCAACAAAATATTTAGATGCCAAAAAAATGTATTTGACTGCAAAGAAATATAAAAGAAATTTATCTGTTGGCCATAACAGAAGATACTCGAGTGTTTATAATTTTATAAATAAATTAAATCAAAATAAAAAAATTGGAAAAATATTACATATCGATTCAAATTTCTCAGCATCCGGTGCATTAAATTATAAAAAAAAATTTTGGCGTGCAAATAGAAAGGAAAGTCCTGGAGGGGCAATAGCTGGTTTAGGTATACATATGATAGATCTAATGTGTTCTTTTGGTGGGGAAGTTAAATCAGTACAGTCTTTAGTTAGAAAATATGCTGTTAAAGTCAACATAGATGATACTACTTCTGCCATTTTTGAATTTAAGAAAAATTGTACTGGAAATTTAACTACTATCTTTGCCTGCCCGTATACAACTACTTTCAATATATTTGGAACCAATATGAATATTTTTTCTGATGTAGATAAAAATCAAATTAAAATAGTTCACAAAAATGGAAAAATACAAAATGAAAATTTAGCAAACAAAGATACACTGTTTTTGGAATTACAAGAATTTGCTGATAGTTGTAAAAATAATAAAAAATTTAGAGTAAAAAACTTAGAAGCTGCTCATAATGTTAAAATAATGGAAGCTATTGTTAAATCTTCGAAAAAGAATAAAAAAATATATTTATAATTTAATCGTAGTAAAACATTGGTGCTTTTTTCCAATCAAGCCAAGAAACAGGATCGTGACCCCAAACAACTTTTGCATCATGTTCTTTTGCTACTCTTCTTAATTTTTTTACTGATGCTGCAGCGTCAGAAGAAGAAGAAACCAGTCCAGGTAAACACTTGTCACACCAATGATCACCTGTGTAGCATGCATCACCTGTAAATAACATATGGCCAGTTTTTGGAAGATTAACTAATACAGATTGGTGACCTGGGGTATGTCCGGGTGTAAATATTATTTTTATAACACCATCACCATGAACATCATAAAAATCAGTTTTTCTACCTTGTAAGAATTTCCAACGAATATTTGGTTTATCAAAATCATCTCTTATATAAGCTGGTTGAGAAAACCAATCTGGATTAAATGCATAATCATATTCCAATCTTTGTGTAATATGAGTAGCATTAGGAAAATGACCTATAGCACCTGAGTGATCTAAATGAAGATGAGTTTGTATTACATATTTAATATCTTCAGGGTTTGTATTTACAGTTTTTATTTGATCTTTACACCATTCTGATTCTTTCATGACTGGATCATAAGCTTCGACGACAGAGCCCCAATGTTTATGTTTATCAATAGCTGCTTCTATTGGCATTCCTCCATCAATAATTACGTCGCCCTTAGGATGTTTAATTAAAAACCATGGTACAGGAATTTCGAAAGGTTCTTCACCTTGATTCATTTTAATAAATTTTATTTTTGTTTTAATTGTTCCTGTTTGAAACATATATAACTTAATGCCTGTATTAAATTTTGTTGTTTGTTCAAATATATCTTTATCTTTTTGTTCCATAATTATTTTCTACCAAGCTGCGTGATAAATACTAAGGGCGTCAGATTCTGTTACTACGCGTGGATTGTTTACTAACAATCTAGTTTGTTTCATTGCATCATTAGCCATTTTTTCACATGCATTTTTTGGTATATTCACTTCTCTTAATTTTTGTGGCAAACCTAGTCGTTTTGACAGATCTTCCATTTTGTCAATAAATTCTGCACAAACTCCTTGGGTGCCTTTGCTTATATCTAAATCTGGAAACACATAAGGAGCAAGTTCAGAATAATCTTTTGAAGCCTTTGTATCAACACTATTAAATCTAAGCACATAAGGCAAAACTAAAGAATTCGAAAGCCCATGAGAAATATGAAAAGTTCCTCCAATTGGGTACGCCAAAGCATGAACAGCAGCCACTGGAGAGTTTGCAAAAGCTTTCCCTGCAAGCATTGCTCCAATTAACATATTTCCTCTAGCTTCAACATTAGAACCATCTGAAACCGCTGTTTCTATTGAACTTCCAATTAATTTAAGAGCCTCTATTGCTATCATTTTTGATATTGGGTTGTTATTTTTATTAGTTGAAGCGTACGCTTCAATTGCATGCACCATGGCATCAATTCCTGTTGATGCTGTAGTTGTTGCAGGAAGACCAAGTGTAAGTTCTGGATCTAAAATTGCTAAATCAGGTAAAATTATTGGCGAAGATACTCCTTTTTTTTCTTCTTCTCCAACAGTAATAATTGATACAGGCGTAACTTCTGAACCGGTACCAGCAGTAGTTGGAACTAAAGCTAAAGGTAGACGCGGCCCTTTTGCATTTGCAACTCCCCATGATTTTTCTAAATCTTCATTTGAACCAAGTATTAACGCCGATAGTTTAGCTACATCCATTGATGATCCTCCGCCAAAACCAATCACTCCTGTTGCTTTAAATTTTTTTCCAATTTCAATTGCCTTTAAAAGAGTTTTTTGAGAAGGATCAGCTTCAACATCATCAAAGACCTCAACTGAAGCCATTTTCTTTAACTCCTCTATAGTTGGCTTAGTTAAACCTAATGACATTAATCCTTTATCAGTAATAAAAAGAATGCGAGTACCAAGTTTATTAAATATCTCTTTACATGAATATTTTGCTTGGCCTCTTCCAAATCGAATACCTGGTGTTGTGTAAAAATTAAATGAATTTAAAGTCATCATTGATTATACAAAATAAATATAAAATACTATTGAGAATATTGCCATTCCTACAAGAATCAATATCCAGCCATAACCTGTTCCAACCTTATCTATGTAATTAATTTCTCCTTGAACTTCATCTGGTTTTTTATAAAGATCGTTTGCTTGAATTGGTTTATTGGGTAAAGTTGATAAATCCATTTTGCTAGCCAGAAACCAAATTAATCCTATACCAAAGAACCACCAAATCAGCTGATATCCCCAAATGGATGGTATTTTAAGAATCCAAGCTTCATAACCTGCGCCAGGTTCTCCAAAAAAATTATTACCTAATACCTGTCCAGGTCCAACTCCAAAAAAAAGCCAAATTAATGCGATGACATACGCAAAAGATCTTAGCTTTGTTCTGCTTGGATGAAGGCCCATATGTTCATTTAAAAAATCATGAAACTTTTGTCTGTGTGATCTATAAGTATCAATTTTTGCAATATTGGAAAAAGCAGAAATAGAGAAACAAACAAATACATTAAATAACAACCCCCATACACCAGAATGTATTGTTAGTGGCCATCTTCCCCAAGGCAGCCTGCTACCAGTAATTTGTTGTCCGATAGTTTCTGTTAAAATAACGATAATAATTCCGATAACCAATCCAAAAATTGCTGCTCCTCTTGTTATCCAAGGAAACCAAACCAGTCCAAGTAAAACAATTAAGAACTGAAATGCTATAGAAATTGCTATTCCACTAAAGATTACCATCGCTGGTTTAGCAAATGTTGCTATAAAAAGTGCCGCTAAAAATAGTAACAGTATTATTATACGAGCTGCTGCCCTCTCTTTCTCCCAATTTATTTTTTTATTAACATAAGCTTTGTATAAGTCTCTCGTAATAATACTTCCTGACGTCATTAAAAGAGCTGCGGCTGTTGACTGTAGTGCTGCAATCAATCCCACTGCTAATAAACCAGTTAACCAAAGAGCATGTTTGTCCATTAAACCTATAATATGATAAATTATTAATGAATGATCTTTATTAGAAACTTCTGGCAACAAAGTATTTATTGAAAGATTACTGTTATTAATTTCTGCATTGGCTCCTAATAAACTTGCACCAATCCCTTGAAATGTTGTAAACACAAATAACAATAAACCTACGATTACGGCTGATCCCCACACCTGATAATAAGAAAAAGCCTTTGGATGTTTTACAGAATAACTCCACATAGAAAAAGAAGGCGAAAGAATTATACCCATAAAAGAAATGGCAAAAGTAAAAATCATCATTGCAGTCCAAGGACCTCCCACCGCTTCATTTTTTCCTAATCCTGCCACCCATTGGATAACACCTGGTAATGCAAAATAGCCATTATAATCTCCACCTCCATATCCATTGGTATTGCCCCAAGAACTAATAGTTGTGCTTGCTATTTTTGCTAATGCCTTACCGAAAATTTCAATATTTCCTACAAAAGAATAAACAATGATTCCTAAAAAAATTATTGTGAAAAAGTAAAGCCAGGATTGGACTACTCCTACACTAACAATAGATTTAAAACCTCCTCTTGTCACGTAGAACAAAACAATCGTGGAAATTATCCACATGCTTAATTCTCTAGAAACATATCCATCAGTTAATGTGTTTACTAAATAGCCTGTAGCTCCAAAAAAAACTGCAAGTAAAGGTATAGCTATGAAAAATGTTACTATGACTGAAATAACACGAATTGCATCACTCTTATAATAATCATAATACATCTCTCCTGGGGTAATATATCCAAATTTTCTACTTAACATCCATTGTCTTTTAAAAAAAAATATACTCCCAAGGGGAACTGTTATAGCAATAAATGCTGTTCCAACATATTGAAAGCCATCATGAAAAACAAGGCTGGTTTGTGATATTACTGTTAATCCAGCGAATGTAGCAGCTGTTGCTGCAAAGAAAAAAACCCATGAAGAAATATTTCTATTTGCCAGATAATATCTCTCAGGATTGTCTGAATTATATTTTGATCCTCTTACACCCCAGAAAAAACAATAAGCAGCATACAACAGTATAAAAATAAACAACCAGAGAGATTTTTCGGACATTTATTCCCTTTCAAATTTAGGTACAACGCCTTGGTGCTGATTCGCCTCGTTCTTTTTTAATTCTTTCTGCTTCTTTCTGTGCTGCTTCAATTGAAGTAAATACTTTATCTTCAAATATAACGAATGGTTTTGCTCTGTCAGCATTAAGTTGGGCTACACACCATTCTTTGCCTGGCTTAGTGCACATTACCATATACGCTCCTGGTATTGGACCATATTTTCTATTATTTAAAGTGAAGAGACATTTTGCAAGATCATTAAGTTTATCTTCATCTAAATCACCTAAAGCTACTTTCTCTAAATTGTTTAAAGGATTCAAACCATCAGATCCTAAAATACCCTTTCCGTCTGTACCGACCGGTCTACTGAATTCAGATTTACTCATTATGGTAAAGGTCCTTCCTTTAAAAATCCTCTAATAGCATTTTCTAAAATCTTAGAAACATTATTGTTATAATTGTTGTAAGACAAACTTCCACACCATGAAAGAGATCCTGGTGCAAACAATGCTCCATCATTTGGTGTTTTATAATAAATCATATCGGCTCTAACCATTGGGTTCTCGGTTCCTCCACCATAATAACCTCTAACTGAGAAGTGAATTTCTTCATTAACTTGTAGCATTAGGTTCGTGTGATTTTCTGATCTTGCTAATAAATAAGCATTATGTGGTGTTCCAAATTCTAGATCATATCTATCTAACTCTAGACCAGCGGCACCACCTCCAACTAAACCAAAATCTCCAATTACTTCATCGTCTCCCACGCCTTCAAAAATCCATGAACATTCTGGTCTCTTACTATCAGGTTCTCTTTTATAGTAAGAAGAAACATCAAATCCATAAGCTGTAAAAGTTAAGCCACATACTTTTGAAGGTATTCTGCCACGAGCTCTCCACATTCCTCCATATTTTCCATCAAAAGCATTGTTATATTCTCCAGGATTTGCTGTCCATGCTCTTGTTCCTGCCTCACCTTTTCTAACTTCTATAATATTTGGGTTATCTGGATGATATTCACTAATCCAATAAAAACCATCTGAGCCTAGATATATCCATCTTCCTCCATTCAATTGATATGACTCATATGCAGCAAGCATTTTTTCTGAACTATATTCTGGATGTGAGCCAGTTAGGACACATGTATAACGATTTAACATATCAACACCTTCAATATGTAAATCTTCATCCGTTACAACATCAAATTCTAAATTTTTTTCTTCTAACCAATCTGTTAAATGAAGATCTGCATTTAGTTGCCATAATGAAGGAGACAACCAATGTCTATATTTTGGTCTCATGTTAAGTATTGGTCTTAATCTTGATGAAATAGCTACTCCACTTCCATCTGAGTGTTGAGAATAAGTTGATAGCCCATACTCTCTATGTTCATTTAAATATAAATCTGATGCTGACATTACTGGTACTTTACCTGCTAGTAATTGTGCAACTACTGAATTTGTTCCTAGGTTATCATTTGAATAAGCCATGTAACTATTTGAAGGAAGAACAAATAAAAGTTTTGAAGTTGTTTTTCCTTTTGGAGGTTTTATTACAAATGGTACGAAATCTTCTGTTTCGGATGAATCTTCACCATTAATTCTTAATCTTGCAGCATATACACCACTCTTAATTAGATCTGGCACTTCATAAGTGAAGTCTACTTCCCATCTTGCGTCATCAATATCATCATCATGAAAATGTATAGCTCCATACTCTTCAGGTTTGTGATGATAGACCATTTCATCTGCTGTCCAATTATAGCCTGTCATTCCTCTGCATGGTAAATTGATTATAAAACCATTTAAATGATTTGAAGTTGTATCAACTATATAAGTTGATGCTATATTTGTGGTTATATTTGCATGAAAATCCCAAGCACCAATTACTTCAGATCTTAACTCTGAAGTACATCCACCATACCCTCTGGCTAAAGACTCAATTTCTGCTTTTGACAATGCTTTTTTACTTAATCTTGGTCTATCAATCTTACCGTTATAAGTTAAAGTTTGTTCTGGTAATTCAACTGGCTCTATTGCTTCTTTGTAATGCGCTCCTTGAATACTTCTTCCAGATCGATCATTTAAAGTGCATGCTGCCATTAAAAATGGCGCATCATTTGCTCTTGGTTTTAAATTATTAGTTGCTTCAACGAAAGATGTTGTTTCATCTGCAGGATGAAGTAACGACATACCCAATCCACCATTTGTTGGTGTTACACATGGTTCTTGATATAATTTAACTTTGCCAGTATCAGCATCATAACTAGCAGCTACAAGATACCAAACTTTTCTCATTAATTTTTTTTCACTAGACAAGTTCATAACTTGTCCAGCTCCATCTCCTATCGCTACTGAAAGGCATGCATTTTCGTCTATGAAAAGTCCGTATCCACTTTTAGTTTTTTCGTTCCATTTAGTTAAAATTCCTTGTTTTCCTTTGTCAGGAGTGGTTGGAAAGATATATGCTTGCAGCGTAAAGCTAGATGTATTTAATCTTTGATCCTGAGGAATAACAACATAAGATCCGCCATGTATTCTCTGGTTTCTTCCTTGATAAGTTTTATTACATTGTGCTCCAATTTCTTCTTCTTTATATCCAGGACCTTCTGGATTTGTATCTCCATGAATTAATCTAACAATTTGAACATCGTAATTTTCTTTTTTTTCTGAATTAACGTAAAACTTAACTTTTTCTCCAGGAAAAGCAGAATATTTGTCGCTATAGCCAGTAATTCTTAACATGTTAACCTTTTAAAAATATTAATCACTCTGCATACCTTTCTAATAATTCTACAACTCTCTTTAAAAAAATAGCATGCTCACAAGCTTCTTCGGATGAAAAAGACTCTTCTAAAATTTTAACTGGCTGTCCTCTTACTCCACTTACAATACCTATTCTATAATCTTTAAAATCTTTTTTACATACTGTTACATATTTTTTTACCGCCATTGGTTGCCTTCTTAGTTTGTCCAAAACAGTTCTTAATTCTTTACTATGTTCAACTCCTGGCTGACCTTTATGAAGAGCGGGTGCTTTTCCAACTGGACAAGCTCTATGTTCTTCTATTAATTTATTTCTCATTTTCTCATCTCTTAATAAAGGAAGAACGTATTTCCTAGTTATATAGTCATCTGTGCTTGTATGACCTTGATTTAGTTGCACTCCAGTTTTATCTTTAGTCATAAATTATTTATTAGTCCTTTCATTAATAATCTTTAGTGCTTCCATTAAATAAACTCTAAAGACTTCATGATTTTCACTCATTGGAAAATGGCCAATATCTGGCATTTCAATATAAACTCCACCTTTTATTTGTCTTGCTGTATTTTCTGTAGCTTCGGGCGGAGTTAAATAATCATAAGTTCCTGTCATCATGATAACTGGACACTTATGCCCATCAATATTTTTTAGTTCCTTTCTTAAATCATGATCAACTGAATAAAAGTATAAATCTCCCTTAAACGCTTCAGAACCCTGTGTGTAGTAATGCCAAGTTAACCATCTATCTTTTTCGGGTGATTGAGGTGCCATAAGATCCCAAGTTCCACTAGCACAAACTTGAGCAGCATTAGCATGAGGATGTCTCCACCAGTCTAAATAAAAGCCAGGCGCATGATCAGCAGCTTCTACTGGAATCACTGCTCTAAATTTATTTGGGTGACGTAATGCAAGTTGCAACGCCACGTTTCCTCCAAAAGAAGATCCCATAAATATTGGGTTTTTTAAATCAAGAGCATCACATAGCTTAATGATAAAATTACAATAATGTTCAGCAGTTAATTTGTATTCTTCTTTCCAAAATTCTTTATTATGAGGAGGATCTGACTTACCGTGCCTCGGAAGATCATAAGCTATTACATTATAATTTTTTATTATTTCTTCGTCTTCAAGGAGTCCTCTCCATTGATGATTATGGCAACCTGCTGTGTGTTGACAAATTAATGGTATTCCTTTTCCATTTTGAAGATAAAAAACTTTATATTCACAATCATCTACTTCAATCGTAACATAACGACCTACAACATCATGATGCCTAACCATTACAGTTTCCCTTCTAATTTAAAATAATTCATTAAACTGGCACTCCTGTTTTTCTTAAAAGTTCAAACTGAACTGTAAAGTTTCTTAAATTTTTCATTAATACTAAGTGATTACCTTCAATTTTTAGATCTTTTCTAAAACTTGCTGACCAAATTCCGTGATACATAGGTTTTGGCATGGGTTGACTAAATTCTTTCCACGTATTTGCTGAAGCTCGTAGAGCAAAATCGTAAGGATCTAAAGGTCCTGGATTGGTATTAATACTTTTAACCTTTCCATCGTGCATTTCGATAATGACTTTAGCTTTTTCCATATCAAACATAAAAGAGCATGTATAATATTTTGCCATAGCTTTAATAGTGTCATCACTATTAGAAGCTTCTTCATATTTCTTTGCCCAGTTATCTAAATCACTACTCATAATAATTTACTTTCGTTACTTAGAACCTTTGGTCCCTTTAGTTGGATCATTATCAAAGTTCATATGATAATCTTTTTTAGGATTTTCATAATCGCCTAGAATGTTTCTGATGTTGCTTATTTCGCCTGGAGCCATTCCAATTTCTTTAAGCAAACTATCTAAAAATGGTTGGTGTGCTCTATAACGTAATGCAGAACTAACTACGTTATCTGCTAAATTGCCACTTCTTCCAGATCCTCCAGCAGCTGATGATTCACCGCTGCCCCCTGAACCAGAAGTTCCACTAAAGCCAGGTAAACCATTAACATCGACAATTTTAATATCTCCAATGTTCGCCATCGGTTTAACACTTTCTCTAATGATTGCTTCAATTTTTTCAGCAAGTTTTAATCTCAAAGCACTTCTTCTACTTGCGTCACTTCTAGTGTTTTCTGCAGCATTTAATGCTTCTTTACCCGCAGCATCTATTTCATATCTAAGTTTGGCTGCCATAGTTGCATGTCTATCCTGTTCAGCTTTTGAAGCTGCAGTAATAACATCAACTTTCTTAATTCCTTGGGCTTTCTCAACATATCTTGCTGAATTAGCTTTTTCTTCAGCTTCAATTGCCCTTGCTCTAGTTGACTCTTCTTCAACTTTAGATTTTAAAACTTGCTTCGATTTATTAATAATCTCAAGATTTTTTTGATGTTCCTCTATACTTAGTCTCTTAGCTTTTTCTATATCAAGAAGTCTTACTTCTCTTTCAGACTCAATTCTATGAGAATCTAAGTTTTTTTGTTGAGCAATTTTAGCATTTTTAATTTCTTGTTCAGAAATAATTTGTGCCTCTTCTGCATCTTTTTGTCTTTCAGACTGCTCTTTAATTATAGCGGCTTTTTCTTGTGCACGCTTCATATCAACTTGTCTTTGTTTTTCTAAACGTGCATATTCACTTTCCTTATCTAAATTTAAAATTTTAACTTCTGTTTCTAAATCTTTTTGCCTTATTTCATGAGCTGCATTTTTTTCTAATTCATTTTGTTCTTTTCGTCTTTTTTCAATTTCTTCAACAAGTCTTGTTTCCGTTAATTTTCTTTCAACTTCAATAACTTGATTCTGAGAAATCCTTGCAACTTCTATCTGTTCCTGGCTTCTAATCTCAGCTTCTTCTGCTTCACGTTCTTTTTCTGCTTTTTCTTTTACTGTTTCTGTTCTCTCTTTAGCTTTTTGAATGGCAATTTCTCTTTCTTGTTGATATTTAGAAAATTCTTCATTCTTCTTGATTTCTAATTCTTTTTGAATTGTTTCTAAATTTTTATTTTCAATTGATATTTTAGTATCTTGAGTAATATCATTTCTTTTTTTCTTTCTAGACTCAATTTGTTCAGTTAATTGGGTTAAACCTTGAGAGTCAAAAGTATTTGCTGGATTAAACATTTCAATTGGTGTTTGGTCTAAAGAGATTATTGAAACTGTCTCTAAAGCTAGCCCTGTATGTCCTATTGATTCATCTGCAATTTTTGTAACTTCTTTTACAAATTGTCCCCGATTTTCTTGTATTTCATCAAGTGTCATCTTTGCGGCAACTTCCCCAAGTGCATCAGCAAAACGACCTGCTACTACTTCTTTTAAATGTTCAGGATCAAGAGTTCTGTTACCTAAAGTTTGCGCAGCAGTTGCTACTGCTCTTTGTTCTGGCGGCACTTTTGTAAAAAATTCTGTCACTAATTCTGCTCTCATTCTATCTTTTGTTATAAGTGATTTGTCTCCACTTCTTTTTATAGTTAAACTCAAAGTACGCATTCCTACTTGAGTTATGTTGTGAATAATAGGCAAGACGAAAGCTCCACCTGATATAACAACTTTCTCACCTAACATTCCGGTACGTACAAATGAAACTTCTTTTGATGATCTTCTGTATAACCAATGCAATAGATAAACTATGATTGCTATGGCAAGTGCCAGTAAAATTATTGCTGCTATTATATCTGCTCCTCTAGTCATAACTTTTCCTCCCTAATTCAAGTTTCTTTCCTACTATCTTGTAAAGCCGCACTATAAATTATCATTCCAAATATAATTTTGTTTAATATGTCGGCTAAATTGTAGATTATGTTTAAACTGTTAATATTTGCCCCTCCGGCTAGATGCTCAATAAAGTATCCAATATGATAAATTGAAAAACCTATTGTTATTATTAGTCTGTTTGCAAAAAATGCCATTTGAACACTTTCATTATTGCATGATGCGTTGCTTCTTCCTGCATCACCCATATAAAGTTCTCCAATAATATAAAGCCAACCAACAATGCCTACTAGAAATCCAAGAGTAACACTCATGTATCCATAAGCACCTAATAGCTGAGCTATAACCCAAACAAGCGTTCCAACTAGTAAACGCCAGAACATTCCTCGCTTAACATCAGTAACTGACCTTAGCATCACATAAAAAGTTAGAATTGTAAGTGGAAAAGTAATTATCCAATCAATATATCTTAAAGCTGTAGGCGCTTGACCATTCAAAACCCATAAATTCTTAGCGTAGAAGTAATGTATTGAGGACATCAGAGCTATTACGCCGATAAGATTCATTGCCGTACCCCATCTGTTCGATAAACGGCCTCGTTCTAGGAAGAAAAATATCGCTGCACCTATCATTGCAACAGAAATTAACCAGAAAGATCCTCCCACCACGTCCTGTGGCAACAATAATTTGTTCATCAATCCCTTTTTAATACTCTTTTTATAATTTTTTGTTATTTAAGTTGTTATATTGTCATAAATCAATCTAAAAAAACTTTATTTTTTTTATATATAATTTTTAGAAGAAGTTTCTCCATTAAATTATTTTAAAATTAGTAAAAAAATTAATTTTCTTACCAAATACAATCCTTGCTAGATTTATTTTAAATTCAATTATTACTAGAACTTTTTTCAATTATTTTTTGATACTTTAAACTCTAAAATGACAATGAACTAATTGTTTATAATTTTAAATTTTTATTTCGTTGGATATTTATTAACTATATTATGTGCCAATGTTGTCCAAGGTTATAACGATTTCCCAACAAAAAGGTGGAACTGGAAAAACTACGCTTGCTGTACATTTGGCTCTTGCTTTTATAAAATATCATAATTTCAAAGTAGCTATTATTGATACTGATCCACAAGGAAGTCTTGGAAAATGGTTTATAGTAAGGTCAGAAAAAAAACTTTCAAATGATAATTTAACTTTTAAAACTGCTAGCTTGTGGGGAGCACAATATGAATCAAAAGCATTAAAAAAAGATCATGATATTGTAATTATAGATACCCCTCCAAAAATTGAATCTGATGCACGCCCATCTATTGAAGCAGCAGATTTAGTATTAATACCAATGACGCCTTCTCATGTTGACTTTTGGGCTACTGAAGCAATTGTAGAAATTGCAAAAAAAGCAAATAAAAAAATATTAATACAAATCAATAGAGCCAATCAAAGATCAAAACTCATAAGCAAAACAAACGACTATATTAAAAGCATCAATGTTTCTGCAACCAAAACAATAACTGGACATAGACAGATTTATGCTTCTTCTATGGGAGAGGGAAAAACTGCTATTGAAAAACAAAAAAAAAGTAAAGCTGCAGAAGAAATTAAAAAACTCTCTGAACAAATTCTATCAGAAATAAAATAGAAATGTCACTTCTACTTACTACCAAAAAAATAATTAAAGAATGGACTGATTACAATAATCATATGAATTTGTCATACTATATTTTGGTTTTTGATTTAGGAGCAGAAGTAATTTTGTCAAAATTTAAGATGGGCGAACAATCTGCCAAAACAACAAAGAAAAGTACAATGGTTGTTGAAACACACACTACTTATAATAACGAAGTTAAAGAAGGTGATGAAGTAGATGTTTTTTTATCTCACTTCGATCATGACAATAAAAGAATACATTATAAATTAGCAATGTATGAAAAAAGTGACAATATATTATCTGCAACTACAGAGGTGTTGGCTTTATATGTAGATCTAAATCTAAGAAAAGTTGCTGAATTTGAAGATGAAAAAACTAAAATTATGGATGAATTTATAAACCAAAATAAATCAAATTTTAAATCTGAAAATTTACACTTCTCCAACAAATTAAAAAATAATTAATTAGAAATTAAAATTGATGACAAAAATACACCACAGATGTAATGTTCAATTATGGAAATAAAATTATTATCAGGAGCTTTAGGTGCTGAAATTACAGGCATTGACCTAAAAGATGTTTCCAAAGAAAACTTTAAACAAATTAATGATTTGCTTTTAGAACATAAAGTAATTTTTTTTAGAAACCAAAAAATTACTGAAAAAGAACATATGGCTTTAGCTGAAAAGTTTGGTCCTATAGAAACTCATGCTTATGTAAAAGGATTAGATAATTATCCAGAAATTATAAGAATTATAAAAGCAGAAGATGAAAAAAATCAATGGGGAGAAAATTGGCACAGTGATGTTAGTTACAATGCTAAACCAACAAAAGCTGTAATAATAAAATCAATAAAAATTCCTCCCGTTGGTGGTGACACATGCTTTTCAAACATGGAACTTGCCTGGGAAACTTTAGATGAAAAAATTAAAGAAAAAATAAAAGATAAAAAAGCGGTTCATAGTTCACTGGGAGCTGAATTTTTTATAGATAACTATAAAAAAATGGAAGGTAATAAAAAAAGAAATTACGATGAATATTCAAATGAACATCCTATTGTTAGAACTCATCCCGAAACTGGAAAAAAAATACTTTTTGTAAATTGGACTTATACAAAAGAAATAGTTGGATTAGATAAAAATGAAAGTAATGAAATCCTAAATAAAATATTTGAACATCAGGCTAGACTTGAATTAACCTGCAGGTTTACCTGGACAGAAAATACAGTATGCATATGGGATAATAGGAGTGTTATTCATTTTGCAATTGCAGATTTTTATCCTGGAAGAGGACTTGGATACGAAAGAATTATGGATAGAATTGCAATAGAAGGGGACTCTCCAGCTTAATTGAACTCAAT
>Ga0315338_1000836_pt1 | contig 51785 bp, 46 predicted proteins | sample ASW8metaG_FD_204518 | JGI IMG/M metagenome (GOLD analysis project Ga0315338, IMG submission 204518) | Ammonia-oxidizing marine archaeal communities from Monterey Bay, California, United States - ASW #8 | ecosystem: Environmental > Aquatic > Marine > Coastal | place: USA: California | collected... | reverse complement strand
ACTCCGATGTGTAACGACGTCGCTTCTTGCTCATCGCTGTGAACCTCCTCACGAAGAGCTTACACCCTTCTCGGAGCGCCCACTATTCATGGGGAAGTCCACATGCCGGAGGAATCTCGATAGGTCCCGATAAGAACAGCACGCTCCCAATCTATACAACCAGCAGCGATGGCGCAACCTTGTATGTGTGGCGCAAGACAGCAACCTGGGACGCAAGGCACGTCGAGACTGTGGTGGCTCAATAACAAGTCGCGTGCCAGTAATCAGACGGCGAGCCGACTGACTTCGGCGTACTGAATTGTTCGATCGGCACCTGATCCTGTGTGGACTCTGACATGCCCACCCCGCCCGACAAGCCGACTCGCGCGCCATATCCTGGGGAAGACCCCAGCGTCCGGAAGTTTCAGAAGCCTCAGACTACCGGCTGCCTGTTGTTTGTCGGCTCCATTGTGCTGTTTAACGTGGCTGCTGTGGCACAGTTGTGGGAAATGTGGCTCCTGGTGGGGTCAATCGGAACTCTTGCGATTGCGTTGCTTGCCGCCGCTGCCGTGATGAGTCGCTGTTCTAGCTGCGGCAAGCTTGTGATTGATCGATCTCATTTCGTTTTCGCTACTGCACGAAGTGCGGAACACGAATCTGCGAGTAGCTTGGGATGATTCAGGTTCGTATTGCTAAACCCCCGTCCCAGACACCTGACAATCATGGCCAAGGATCATGACAAACCGACGCGCAGGCGATTGCCGTGGATGGCGATCATATTCGTTGCGTTTTTGGTTGCGTACCTCGAGGGATACTTTGCCTTGAGCCGATTCTCACCAGGTACGACCACGGTGTCGGGTTTCGTGATTCCTGCCTACCGAACTCTCGACTACCACTGGATGGCGACGGCTTACGAGCCCGTCCGGATCATTGAGTCCGTTATTCGCGGAACGACCGTAACTTTCCTCGTCGACCCGTTCTGAACTCGTGTGCCGTCAGAGTCATGGCCAAGGAAGCTGGCGAACCGATTGCAGGCGATTGCCGTGGGCTGCAGTGCTTTGCTTGTGGCTGTTGCAGGAGACCGTCCCATGAATCTCTCGGCGTACATCGCTCTGCTGATTGGTGCGGTGATTCTGGCGATTCCGTGCCTTGTCGGCGGCGTGGTCGTCGCCTATCTGATGCTCAACTTTTGGTCGGCGAAAACGATTAAGGTATTTGGTGTGCTATGGCTCTCTGCACACGTGGGTGCTCTATTGGGACTCAGACTGCTGGGAGTCGTTGACGTGTTTACGTCGTTCGTGATGATGGCGACGTTCTACGCATTCGATTTCGGTGCGGCAGTCTGGTTCACCGTTGCCGTGATTTCCGGTGGCGGCCGATAGGCTCGACACCTGCCTTCCGCAGTCGACCTCCACGTGCCTGCTACAAACTTCTGTTGGACGCCCGCTCGAAACGTCTCCGGCTGTGTCGGCGGGTTCGGCGCAAACGACCTTGGACGCTCCACGAATTGTTGAGCATCGTCGACATCTTCTGAGGTACAGTCCGGCCATGCCTGCCGCTCCCGACAAACCGGCTCGCAGCGAATTCTGGCGGTTCGGCCGCCGAGAACGCATCCTCGTGGGTCGCTTGTTGCTGTTGATCGTCGTCTGCATCCCGATCTGCCTGATCATCTGCGGCCTGTTGCAGCCCTCTGCCGGCCGCCATGTTCCGGAGAGGGACGTCAAACAGGCATTTGCATTTGCGTTCCTCGGCATCGCGCTGGCGTGTGTATCTCACGCGATCATGCGACGGCCGCCACAACAGATACCCGACGTGCCGACTCGCCGGCGATGGCCGTGGGCTGCCGTGCTGATGTTGTTTGTCGTGCTGGTCGTGACCTATCCGCTCAGCTACGCGCCGGTTGTGCGAATCCAGTCGGCGGCCTCTGGCAAGTCCGGCAAGCGCATTGACTTCTACCGACCCGTCGATTGGCTGATTGACAACACGCCTTTGCAAGAACCATTGTTCTTTTGGGCTAAGGTCTGGGGCGTCGAGCGCGTGTTCATCGTTCAGGCGATAGACCGCAAGTATGGCGATGCCCGGTAGGACTGCGCAACTCGCCAAGAACCATGACCAACAAAGCTGACAAACTGACTCTCAGGCGATGGCCGTCGGCTGCGGAAGTTTGAACGAGAAGCGCACTGCCAAACTTGAAGCGGGCAAGCAGCTCCAGTCTTGACCCAGTCATGTCCCACCGACCCAACAAGCGCAGCTGACCTATGATGACGCTGGCACAAGAGTTTGAGGTCATCGAGGTGCAGGAACTTCCGATTCCCTGGTTCTGGGCAATCGTGGTTGTCATTGTGTTGGCTGTCGGTCTTCTCGCCTATCGGAGCGGCCGGCCAAAGCGCAAGCCGTAACAAGCGTGCCACCTAGCCACTCCGCGAGCAGTCTGTTGAGTGACCGGTCTTCAACTTCTGTTGGAGGCACCGCATGCTTAAACGTCTCCAGCTGTCGCGCGCTGGTTGATCGAACGATCTTGGACGACCGACGAATTGTTGAGCATCGTCGACATCTTCTGATGTACAATCCGGGCATGTCCCACGCGCCTGACCAACCGAGTGGCAGCGTCGCACGCGATGGCGAGAAGATCCGCGTAGCCCAGGTGTGCTTCTGTGCTGGCGCACTTCCACCCGTCGCATTGGGTGTCTATGCGACGGCTATGACGCTGGCATCCGGACCCCAGCAATGTGGCGCGGGACTTGCTCTTGCATGCTATTCGATGCTGATACTTGGACCGGTTTTCGGAACAGTCGGTGTGGCGATTGGCTCTTTTGGGCTTGCGGTCCTCAGGGAACTCGACGACTAACAGGCTGAAAACGCCGGCTCAGAGATATGCCCAACGGCGCTGACAACGGGACTCGCCGGCGATGGCCGTGGGCGGCGATGCTGCTGTTGTTCGCGATGTATGTCCTGAGCATCGGGCCGATCGTGTGGCTACAGAAGAACGGCTACCTATCGATTAATTCCTACATCGCAATTCTGGGGACCGTCTACCTTCCGGTCTTGTGGTTGTACGGATCCAAGCCACTCGGCCGCGTGCTGGACTGGTATCTGTCACTCTGGGTCGGCTGAACGCGCGAAGTTGTTGTTCAAAGCTAATGCTTGCACGAAACATGGAATTCCTAGCCAAGTACTTTGAACTCCCGGTTTGCTACCGTCGTAGCTGCGACGGGTGCGATGGTCTATTCCGCCTACCGGCGGATGACTCGCCCTGTCGACTGATGGACACGATGTCTTCAAACCGCGCGGCTCTTCTGCGGGGGATGGGCCGTCCAGACGGCGGCGGCGGCGAGCAGCGGCATGACGATGAACAGGTACAGTGCGGGGTCGTACGACTTCCAGCGGTCGATCGAGACGGCGACCGGGATGGGGCCCAGGGCTGATGCCAGGATCATGGCTGACCAGGCCATGCCGCGGACCGCTCCTTGATGCAGCCGGCCGTAGTAATTGATCCAGACCACCGCCGCCGTGCTGCGGAAGATGCTGCCCTGCAATCCCAGAAGCAGCGAATACAAGACGATCATCCACACGATCGGCAGCGCGAGAATCAGCAGGTTGGCAGCCGAGAGCACGATCATGGCGAAGAACAGAATGTAGCGGCTGGGGAAGCGGTCGGTCGCCCAACCGGCGGGGAACGACATCGTCGTAGCAAACACGGCCTGCACCGACAGCAGTCCCAGCGCCCAAGTCGCCGGCACGTCCCGGCTGCCCAACAGGGCCACCTGGTGAAAGATCAACCCGGTGCCGACCAAAGCCGCCGTCGCGGGAACCGAGAGGAGTTTCCAAAACGTCGGATCGCGCAACACTTCGCGGACGGTCCACGATTCGGCCGTCATCTTGGCCAGCGCCGCAGCCGCCGGGTCGATTGCACGCTCGCCGCCGTCTGCCTCATCGAACTCGGAATAGTCCGGCTCGATGCCGTCGGGATGCAACCCTATGTCTTCAGGACGATCTCGGATCAACAAGGCGCCTGGCAGAATGAGCAACCCGGCCACGACAACCGCCATCACCGACCAGGCCGCTTGCCAGCCCAACTCGGCAATGGCCCAATGCGTACACAGTGGAACGGTCATCACCGACAATCCGCCCCCCAGCCCGGCGATGGCGGTCGCCATGCCGCGCCGGCGTTCGAACCACTCGCCGACCAGCCAAATCGACGCCAGCGTGAGTGCCCCTTGGCCCAGCGTCCGCACGAAGGTGAACCCCAGATACAACCCGGGCAACGACTCGACCAGCGACATGCAAAAGCAGGAAACCGCCAGCCCGGCGGCGATCGATGGCAGGATGATCCGGGCGCCGAATCGGTCGAGCAACCGCCCGATATAGGGCACCATGCAGGCGCTGAGCACGGTGGCAAAACCGTAGGCGGCCGAGAATTCGGTCTCCGAAAGCCCCAGCCCGGACCGCATGGGGTCCTTGAAGACAGCCACTGAGTAACTCTGACCGGGTGCCGACAAGTACTGCGCAGCGCCCGCAATCCCCAGCATGGTCCAGCCGGGAAAGTAGCGACGAACGGGTCGCGAGATGGAGATCGGGTCGTCGAGTGTCGCGACCGGTAGCGTCGACTGCTGGTTCATGGGGCGTGTGTCTCTTCCCTGGACACGTCACGCAGTCGGCTGGTTCAGCTTGGCGATTGGTGCTGGCGGGATGTTCGAACCGGAATCATAGCAGGCGCGTCAACCCGAACGAAGCGTTGGCCCTAAGGCCGCTGTCCGTCCAGTCCCGACGCGGATTTGGGCCATTCGCCCGACCAGTACGGCGGACGAGCCGCGATCAGCACCCCGATGCGATCCTGATTTCCGTGCTCAAGCCGGCACGAGTTCGTAGTCGGCCGTGCCGTAGACCTCTGCGAGAGACTGTTCGCGTGCCTTCTGGATGCGGGCGATGCGGTGCGAGAATTGCGCCTCGGCAAAGGCCGCCATCTCTTGGGGAACGATGCCGAAGGGGACCACCTCGTAGTCCTGGTAGGACTCATCGACGACGGCGACCGCGGGTCCCAGCAGTTCCTGCATCCGCGATTCAATCACGTTCCAAACTCGATCGCCGTGCTCGGCCACCAATCGTGAGAGGAGAAACACGCCGTAGGCCAGGTGCCGCGATTCGTCGCGCTTGAGGTGCCCCACAACCGTCCGCATGCCCGGCATGATGCCGTTCTCGACGAGCATCTTGTGGTAGCTGTGGTAGCCAGTCTCGGCGAGCACGCCTTCGACAATCAGGTTGTAAGTCGTCGAAGCGCGGGCCTGTGCTTCGGGAGACCGGTCGGTGCGCAGCGCCGAGAGTGAACTGGGCAATTCGTCTTCGAAGATCTGCCGATACGCGGGGGAATGGTAGCGCATCAAGTCAGGCCTCTCCTGCACGACTTCGGTCAGAAACGTGTGAAACGCGTCGACGTGCTTCGCCTCTTCCCACAAGAACGACGTCAGGTAGATCTCTTCTTCCAACCGGCCCTCTTCGGCAACGGTTTGGATCAACGGCAGTAGGTCGACGGTGACTGCTTCTTCACCGGCCATGAACAGCGACGTGGTCCGCAGCAGTTGATCTTTCTCGTCGGCATTGAGTTTCTTCCAGTCTTCAGCATCCTGCGAGAAGTCGATGTCGGCAGGATTCCAGACGCCGAGTTGCTTGGCCTTGGCCCACAGCCGCATCGGCGGACAGTTGTAGTCGAGCCCTTCACTGCCAGTAGAGCGGTATGAGGTACGAATCGACATGCTTGCAGCGCTCCCGGAATGAGTTGAATTGAACGCGCTTGTTCCATGGCAGGGGCGATCATCTGCCGACAGGTAACGATAATCGTACTCGTGTATCCGGCGGTTTGCTACTCGGCCGCGTGCCGATCAGTAGGTCCCACCTTGCCGAGCGGGACCTCGCGCGGCGCGAGACCTCCGAATGGCTGGCTCGCTGACTTTTCTCAACCGCCACGGTTCTGAATCGAACGGACCGACGACCAAATCTCACACGAGCGACAAGCGGCCCGGCGTTTCGCCTTTGGGCTCCCTTCCGGTTACGATGGTGGGCAACGACGAAAGTTTGCCTCAACACAGAAAGCTCGCGCCGATGGCTCTGTCGAAGATCGGAATGAGGTCACTGATCCTCTCAATCACCCTGGGCCTTGTGGCATGCCCCGCACAAGCCGCCGAGGTGCAGCTCGGCAGTCACACGTTCACGCTGCCCGACGGTTTCGAAATCGAACCCGTTGCCGGCCCGCCGCTCGTCAATCGACCGATCTGTGCCGACTTCGATGAACAGGGACGCCTGTACGTTGCCGATTCCAGCGGTTCCAACGACAACGTGCAGGTGCAGTTGCAAGAACGCCCGCACCGGATCGTCCGTCTGGAAGACACCGACGGCGACGGGCAGTTCGAGACGAGCGTCGTCTTCGCCGAGAAGATGATGTTTCCCGAGGGCGCGTTGTGGTATGACGGTTCGCTCTATGTGGCCGCCCCGCCGGAAATCTGGAAGCTGACCGACACCGACGACGATGGTCGCTCTGACCGTCGCGAAGTTTGGTTCGACGGCAAGACGCTCACCGGCTGCGCCAACGACCTGCACGGACCTTACCTCGGACCGGACGGCTGGATCTATTGGTGCAAAGGGGCCTTCGCGCAGCAAACCTACGATCGCGAAGACGCCCCACCGTTCGAAACCCGGGCCGCCCACATCTTTCGCAGGCGCCCCGAAGGGGGACCGGTCGAGCCGGTGATGACCGGCGGCATGGACAACCCGGTCGAGGTTGTTTTCACGCCCGGCGGCGAGCGGATCTTCACCACCACGTTCTTTCAGCACCCCGGCAACGGCTTGCGCGACGGCTTGATTCACGCCATCTACGGCGGCGTGTATGGCAAGATTCATGGTGTGCTCGAAGGCCATCCACGAACCGGCGACATCATGCCGGTCCTCACGCACATGGGTGCCGCCGCTCCTTGCGGTTTGGTGCGATTGGAAAGCGGGCACTTCGGCGACCATTACCGCGACAATATTCTCGCTTGCCAGTTCAACATGCAGAAAGTCAGCCGGCACACGCTCACCCCCAAGGGCGCCAGCTTTGATTGCCGCGATGAGGACTTTCTGGTCAGCGATAATCTCGACTTTCACCCCACCGACGTCATCGAAGACGCCGACGGCAGCCTGCTCGTCGTCGATACGGGCGGCTGGTACAAGCTCTGCTGCCCGACATCGAACTTGTCGAAGCCGGACATTTTGGGGTCCATCTATCGGATCCGTCGCAGCGGTGCTCAGCAAGTAGACGATCCACGCGGGGTTCAGATCGCCTGGTCGTCGCTTTCGCTCGAAGAGTTGACGCAACTGCTGGCCGACCCCCGCGTTGCCGTTCGCAACCGCGCGAAGCAAATCCTTGGCCAGCGGGGAGTGCCTGCTGTGGCCGCGCTCCGCCGGGTGCTAACCAATGCCGACGATGTCGCGCATCGTCTGCAGGCGGTATGGACCTTGTCGTTGATCGACGATCGCGCGGCACGGCTGTCGACACGCAAAGCCCTGTCGGACAATGACGAACAGGTTCGGCAGGCGGCGATCCACTGCGTCAGCGCGTGGAAAGATGAAGACGCCGCAGCCGATATGCTGCTCAACCTCAAAACAAATTCGGTGCATAACCGTCGCGCAGCGGCAGAGGCCTTGGGGCGAATTGGGGCGTCGAATGCGACGGCATCACTCCTGGCAGCCTCTGCCGGGTCAACCGGTCGCGCGCTCGAGCATTCGCTGGTCTACGCGTTGATTGAGATCGCCGACGCCGAGGGCGTCCGCGCAGCCATCGCGCATGCCAACCCACAGGTGCGGCGCTCGGCATTGATTGCGCTGGATCAGATGCCGGGTGGCAACCTGCAGCCAAAAGAGGTCGTGCCCTTGCTGGGTTCGACCGATGCGACATTGCGTGAGACCGGCTGGTGGATCGCCGATCACCATTCCGAATGGGCGCCGCAACTCGCGGAGTATTTTCGAACGGCGATCCCTGCAACGACGGTCGAGGCACAGGCGCTGCAACAACTCTCGTCGCGGCTGGCACGCTTTGCCGCTGATGCCACGGTCGGTCAAGTCATGGCCGCCTCGCTTGCTGACGATGCACTTTCCGATCAGACAAGGGTGGCCGTCATCGACGCGATGGCCAGCAGCGGATTGACCAAACTGCCACAACCTTGGTCGCAGGCGTTAGACACCGCGCTGGAAGGCGCCTCTGCGAGTGTTCTCGAAGCGGTCGTCAAGGCGGTTGCCAGGTTGTCAGGCTCGAATCTGAGTCAGGCATTCACCCGGCGATTGCAGAACATCGCGGCGGACGACCGGCTGCTCGATCACATTCGCTTGCGCTCGCTGGTCGCCCTGCCGCCTGCAAGGCGGGGGATCGATGGCAGCGTGGTGCTGCGGTTTCTTTGCGATCGGATTGCTGTCGAGAACGCCGTGGAAGTTCGCGCCTTGGCTGTCGACGTGCTGTTGAGTACCCCGCTTAATGCCAGCCAGGTGGAAACGGTGGCTGCTGCGACGGCACACTCTGGGCCCATGGAGCTGAAACGGTTGATGCAGTTGTTCGGCAAACACACCGGGGATCGGATCGGCGCGCAGTTGGTCGCGTCGCTCCAGCAGTGCCCGGCTGCTTCTTCGCTGCCGCTCGATGAACTGAGACGGCAGCTTGCTGAGTACGGCAATGAGGTGCTCGGGCAGGCTGAAACGCTGTTGGCCAGAATCGAACGCGAAAATGCGGCCAAGTACGACAAGTTGGAATCGATCCTCGAACTCGTCCACGATGGCGACATTCGCCGCGGCCAGCGGGTCTTTCGCGATACCAAGGTGGCCTGCACAGCCTGCCACACCATGGGTTACCTTGGCGGCCGCGCCGGTCCCGACTTGACGCGGATTGGCCGCATTCGCAGCGAACGCGATCTACTGGAAGCCATCCTGTTTCCCAGTGCCAGCTTCGTCCGCAGCTTCGAACCAGTCAGCATCGTGACGGCCGATGGCAAAGTCCACAACGGCGTGATTCTGGACGAAACGGCCAGCGAGATTGTGCTGCAACTCGATCCCAATAAGACCAGGCGAATTCCAATCGACGAGATCGAAGAACGAGTTGCCGGCACCGTCTCCATCATGCCGGTGGGTCTCGACAACCAACTCACGCCGCGACAACTGGCCGATCTCGTGACGTTTCTGAAGGCATCGCAGTGAGCGCCGGCAAGTGTCTTGCATAAGTGGGTGCCACTGGCAGCTTGCCTGCCAGTGGCGAGGGCGGATCCGCGCAGTAGGTTGGTCACCACCTTTACAGTCACCGCGCTTGCACTGGCGGACCAGCCGCCAGTGGCACCCAACGTGGGCGTCTTATGGCCAATGCCGCGACGCTCTAGAGCGCATCCGACATAAACGTAGCGGGTTCCGGCGGCGTAGATACAACGTGCAACGGCCGAACAGCGTCGGATAGCCGCCACGATTATCCCGGATGGGATCTAGCTGAGCGCCCGTGCAATCGACGCCACCGCGTTCCAGCCGCCATAGGCGGCCATGACGAACAGCGCTGCCATCAGCAAGTTTTCCCACCAGCGGTTGCGGTCTTCCGGACCGATGTATTTGGCCGATGCCGTTATCCACCACAGGCCGCCTGCGATGACCGGCAGCAGCACGACTTGGACGGCGTTGCCGGCCAGCGTGAGTGTCACAAAGTCAGGCATGCCGGGCAGCGTCCAGACCAACGGCGAGATAACGCACCAGGCCACAATCCAGCGGTACACCCAATGTCCACGGTAGTCGGCGTCGAGTGCGTTCGAACCGGCCTGCCAGCGCAGGTGAGCATGGCTCCCCAAGTACGCCAACCCCAGTGCCTGGCCGATCAGCGAGGTGAAGACGACCGAGAAGATGCCGACGTAGAACAGGACCCGGCCGCCGTTGCCGAGAACCTTGCTCAACATCTGTGGCAGATCGTCCATGTCTTTGACTTCGAGCCCTTCGGGATGCAACAACTCGGCGCCCAGCGTCCAAATCGCCAGGTCAATGGCGATCATCACGGCGACCGCCAACAGGAAGTCGTAACGTTGAACCCGCAGATACCGTCGGCCGCGCCAGCCCTTCGCGTCCAAAAAGTACGGATACACGAGGTTCATGATCGAACCACCCACGGCTCCGATCATGGCGGCCCCCACCAACAGCGGGTTGAATTGGTTGGTCTGCTCTGGCAGCTCCCAGCGATACAGGCCCTGCAGGATCCCCGCCGGATTGGGACCGACCCATACCGCCGTTCCAATGAACGACACCGTGAGCAATGCCAGAAACACTTTGAACAGCGTTTCCACTCGCGCGTAGCCGCCTTGAAAAACCAGCGCCAGCGCTACGGCGTTGCCCAACAGGGCCCACTGCCAGATCTCACCGAAGCCCATCAGGTTGCGGCAGGCCGTGCCAATGCCGACGGTCATGTAGGAACCTAGCACGTGTCCCATCAGAACTGCTGCCGCCAGCATCAGCGGCGCATACCAGGGATGCAGCAAGGCCAGCCCGTCGAGAACGCCATGACCGTGCTGGTTGCAAAGCTGATACCGGGCGATCAGCGACACGAATAGAAACCGAATCGCCACGGCCACCACCAGCACCCACATCAGCGAGTAGCCATAGTTGCCGCCGGCCACTGCCATGTCGACCAGGTCGCCCGCACCAATCCACGTCAGCACAATCACAAAGCCGGGACCGAACGAACGCAAATACTCCCACAACGAAGTCGGCACGGGTGCGGAGGGTGAGGCGGTTTGATTCTTTGAGTCCGCGGACATCGTGCCTCAATCGCAGCAATCCGACCGTCCCCCTTTCGAGGGGGGACCGTCTGGGATTCTCGATCGCTCATGCCAAGTGCAACACGATCGCCGGCTCAGTTGTCGAAGACCCCCTCTAACTCCCCCTTCTGAAGGGGGAGAACCAGACGAACAACATTCGCGCGCATCGGGTCTCGCTGGCGACGAATCCGGCGTTCGGCAAGTGCCAGCGTGCCACGGCCGTGTGAGGCACGCAAGGCTCGCGTCATCCGTTTGGCTCAATCGCAGCAATGCGCCGTCCCCCTTCACAAGGGGGACCATAGGGGGTTCTTCGATCGCGAGTGCGGGGTCAGTCAGTCACTCGCGTGGTTGTCGGCAGCGTGCCACGGCTCTGTGAGCCGTGCAATAGCTTGTGATCATTCATCCCGGCGCGATGGTCCGACTTGACTGCCCGCCGGCGCCTGATCTGCTAGTTTTCTTCCAGCAACTCCACCAGCTGCCTGGCCAGCTGTGTTTCCTCGGGTGTGAAGGTTGCTTTGATTCGACTGCGTGGATTGCCGAATTCGTCTGGTTCGAGGGGTTCGATTGTCAACAACGCGAGAACGTCCCTGAGCACAGAGGCCTTGGTGTCGGGCCGACTAATCTTCTGGGCGACATCCAAGGCTCCCTTAAGCTCTCCCGCCTTGGCCAGATTCGAGGCGATGTACTTTCGAGCAAAGTCCTTGGGGTTGGCTCCCTCAATCTTTCGAGCCACTTCTTGGGCTCGGTTGAAATTCTCCGCATCTGCCAGGGCCGCGACCGTGCCCAGTAGAACCGTTTCTTTCGACTTGTCGTGCTCAAACCTGTTCGCCACTTCCGCAGCTTGCTCGACATCTCCGGCCCACGCCAGATAGAAGACAATGCCCAGTGCGGCTTCTCTTTTTTCGTAGTCCCGCTCGAGCTCACCAGCGAGTTCCACGGCCTGCTGCAGAGTTGCCGAAGCCCGCTGCTTGTCTCCCGCGCGCATCTGTTTCCAGGTAATGTCGATGAGAGCCGATGTCCTTTCTTCTGCGCGCTCAAACTTCTGAGCGACCTCCATGACGTGGTTCAGCGTTGCCAAAGCCTGTTGGCTGCCCCCTGCATCGACCTGACGGGAGGCGAGTTCTCCCAGAAGGTATCGTTTTCTTTGTGCATCCCCAATGTTCAAAGCGACCTCCACGGCTTGGTTCAGGGTGACCAGTGCCTGCTGCTTGTCCCCCGCCTTGGTCTGAGCCGCGGCAATCTTCTCCAGAGCGGATGCCTGTTGGTCCGCATACTCCAGCGCCAAAGCCAAATCCACGGCTCGGTCGGCATGTCCCGCGTCGACCAAGGCCGAGCGAATTTCCTCGAGGCGGTGACGAGCGGTCCAACCCTTGATCTGCTGAGCCGCCGCCATGGCTTGGTTCAGCGTAGCCAAAGCCTGCTGCTTGTCTCCCAGCTTGGCCTGAACCAAGCCAATGTCCTGTAGAGCAGATGCCCTCTTTTTCGCATTCTTAATCTCTCGAGCCGCTTCCACGGCTTGGTTCAGAGTCGCCGATGCCTGCTCGTTGTCGCCCGCGCTGGACTGCGCCGAAAAGATACCCTGCAGGGCAGACGTCCTCATTCTCGCATTCCCAATCGTGTGCGCGACTTCCAGGGCTTGCTTGAAGTCTCCCGACTCGGCGAGGGCCAAGGTGATGACTTTCAGAGCAGACGCCTTGTTGTTCACGTCCCCAATCGTCCGCGCGACTTCCTGGGCTTGCTCGAGGTCTCCAGCTTTGACCAGAATCGCGACTGTCATCCGCAAAGCAGATGCCTGGTCTTCCATCTTCCGAGCAATCTGGACGGCTTGCTCGACATCTCCCGCCTCGACCAGAACCGACTCGATGAGACCTAGAAAGTGTGGCTTGCTGATTGCATCGCCCATCTTCTGAGCGACTTCCAGAGCTTGCTCCAGATCTCCCGCTTTGATGAGAACCGAGGCCGTGTTCCACACAGTAGATTTTTTCTCTCCCCGCTGAGCGACTTCCAGGGCCTGCTCGAAATCTCCTGCCTCGGCCAGAGTCGAGCAAATGAGCTCCAGAGCATATGCCTTTCCTTCCGGCTCCATCGTCTGCACGATTTCCACCGCTTGCTTGACGTCGCTCGCCCTGGCCAGAGCCGCTGCAATTTCGGCTAGGGCACCCCTTCTGTTGAGGGTGTACGACATCGCATCGTCCTCAATCTTCTGGGCCGCTGCTAAGGCTCCTCCGACGTCTCCTGCCTTGGCCAGACCCGAGGCAATGTTCCATAAGGCAAACTGCTTCTGGTGCTCATGCTCCAACTCTTGAGCCACCTGCAAGGCTGGCTTGAACTGCTCCACCTCAATCAGAGCCGAGACAACATCTATGAGAGGATCCGGTTCGGCCGGATGCGTATCGACCGTTGTCTTCTCAGCCACAAACAGAGCCAATCGAGTGGGGGTATCCCAGGGATTCGCTTCATCCTGAGCCGTAACTTTGTTTGCCTGCTGCTGGCCACACACCACCGCAAACAGCACTGCCAACAGCAGAGTCGATTGTTTCACATCCCGCATGGCAGTGGACCCCTCTCGAACTACTCCCGGCGTTCGGCGGCGTAGAACCAGCCGATCATCATTTCGTCCCAGGTCTGCTCGCCGAATCTGACGTCGCGGGACGGATCGGGATTGTTCAGATTGTTTTCGGTGTTGTCGAAATGCGCGGTGCAAATCAGGCGCGTGCCGGCGGGGATGGGCTTGGGCTCTGCGAATTGATAGCCCAGCTGCCAGTTGAAGTCGTAGTTGGGGCAATCCATCAAGATCTCGCTGTTGCCATCCGGGTAGAAGGCTTCGTAGCGAAACGACTTGCCGCGGTAGTGCATGTGCGGATTGACGCCCAGCATCAACGCGTCTTTGCGAAAGATGTACAGCGACTGCACTTCGTGGTTCTCGGCATGCGCGGGAATGCGGAAGAACAGGTTGATCGCCATCCCCGAACGAATGGCGTAGTCGATCTCGTCGGCATCGCGGAACAAGAATCCTGCAAAGCTGCGATCCTGCTGCGGCGTGCCGTTGGGTGTGTAGTGCATCTGGAACACGATCTTCGATCCGGCCGGTACGAACATGCCCATCCGCTCGCCGGCAACAGTCGGCTTCATGCCGGGCGCATAGGCACTCGCCAGTTCTCCCGGCAAGCCGGGCGGATAGAGTTTGCCCGGATGCTTGATGAACACCAGGATGTGATGCACGACGGCCCGATTGCCGGCCCGCGCTTCTGATCCATACAGCCAGACGTCCTTCTTCCAGCCCGGATCGACAACGAAGTACTTGTAGTCGACCACTCCTTCAGCCGGCACGTCGACCGGCTCCTCGCTGATGTAGTACACCTCTTGAGGTGTCTCGGGCAGGCCCCAGCCATCTACGAATTCGCGCGGCTCGGGCAGGTCGGCGGCCTCGCCTTCGGGGCAACCGTCCTCGACCCACGCCTTGATCAATTGCTTTTCCTCGTCACTCAGCCGGGCTTCGAATTGGAACTTGCCGTAGTGCGGGCTGGCGAACCAGGGAGGCATGCGTCCGGCCTCAACAACTTCTCCGATTGTCTCACCCCAACCGACGACCTCTTCGTAGTTGGTCAGCGGAAAGGGTGCGATCTCACCGTTGCGGTGGCATTCGGTGCAATGCGTCTGCAGAATCCGCGAGACGTGCTGGGCGTATGTGACTTCGCCGGTGGGCTCGGTCTCGCGGACGCGACCGATGATGCACCCCGGTGGCTCCGTGCGCGCAACCTTGACGGCCGAACCGGCCAGCAGCGCATCCAAGGCGTCAGCGAGATCCTGCCGAGTGGCATCCGGCTTGCGTGTGCCGACGCCATACTGATCGTCGATCCTGCCCGAGTATCGAATCTGCCGATCTGCATCGAGAACGAACACTTCAGGTGTTCGTTGTGCACCAAACGCATCGGCGACGTCGTTGCCGGGATCTTTCAAGACCGGGAATTGCACATCGTGTCGACGGGCATAGGCGGCCAATTCCGTGATGGAGTCCTGCCGATTCGAATTGACGGCCAGAAACGCCACGCCCCGTTTTGCGTACTCTTGCGATAGTGCCGCCAACCGCGGTGCATACAGCCGGGCGAGCGGGCATTCGCAGCCAACGAAGGCCACGACCAACAGTGGCGAGTCGGCGAAGTCACTTAATGAGTGAACCTTGCCGCGATAGTCGCGCAGAGAGAATTCTTGGACCGCCTGGGTGGGGCGAACCGGCGTGTCGTTCCCGGCGAACGTCGTGGTCGTCGCAACGATCAAGAAACCGGCAGCAAGAGACTTGATGCTTTGAGTCATGATCTATCCTCACCCATTTGATTTCGTTCGTGCTGGTTGGCGGCGTCGTGGAGACATCAAGCGGTCACTCGCCCGGCCGACCACGGCGCCCATTTGTCGGCCCAGGGTCGGGCCTCTTCGAGTTCGTAGGCCAGTTCGAGCAGCGTTTTTTCGTCGCCGAGTTTGGCTGCGAATTGGCTGCCGATTGGCAAACCTTGTTTGGTCCAATACAGGGGCACACTCATCGCCGGCATGCCGGTGACGTTGTATACCGGAGTGTAAGCCACGTAATTCGTCATCCGCTCGAACAGAATGTCGTAGGGAACCGTCGGCGCCTGTTCGCCGATGATCGGGGGTGGCGTGCTCAAAACTGGACTCAACACAACGTCGTACGCCTGCATTTGCTCGGCGACGGATTCGGCGGCGGCCTGCAGGCGGCTTGTCGCGGCAGGCACGTGTTCTTTCCCGCCGTTTTGGTGCTGCTCGGCAAATGCCAATGTCAGCGGCTCGAGATCTTGGTGGGTCATCGGCCGGCCAAACTGTTTTTCGAGCGCTTCCACCGCCTGGCCGGCGCCGGAGGCCCACAGTGTCAGAAAGTCTCGCATGAGCTGATCTCCGTCGAGCGCGATCCGTGCGATCGACACCTCGTGGCCCAGCTCTTCGCACAGCTCAGCCGTCGACAGGACGGCATCGCTGACGTCGGCCGCGGGTTGCTCGCCCCGTCCCCCTCTGACGTTAAGCGCGATCTTCAATCGCCGCCGAGACGCGTTTTCGACGAGTCCCACCGGTCGCAGTCCCGGTGCTGGTTGCTTGCGCTCCGAGTGAGCCAGGACATAAGCACTGTCGCGAATGCTACGAGTCAGCGCCCCCTTGACCGAGAACGAAAACTCGTCCGACGAGCCGATCATCCGGCCACGGCTTGGCTTCAGGCCGAACACGCCGCAACACGAGGCGGGAATGCGGATGGAACCCCCGCCGTCGCTGCCTTGCGCGATGGGGACCAAGCCGGCCGCCACGGCAGCGCCCGCACCCCCGCTCGATCCGCCGGAAGAACGGGTGAGGTCCCAGGGGTTATAGCAGGGGCCCAGCGCCAACGACTCGGTCGTGGCACACAGGCCAAATTCCGGCGTGTTGGATTTGCCCATGACGTTGAAGCCGGCGTCGGCGCAGGCTTGGATGTAGTCTTCGGTCTCTTCGGGGACGTATCCCAGCATGGCTCGCGCGCCGTTGGTCGTGCGGATGCCGGCGAAGTCGTCGAGATCTTTGACGAGAAACGGCACGCCGGCAAACGGGCCGCCAAACTCGTTCTGGCTGGCCCGCGATCGTGCCCCTTCGAAGTCGGCGGTGACCACGGCGTTGACCTTGGGATTCAATCGTCCAATACGTTTGATTGCCGCCTCCAACAAATCGCCGGGTGTTGCTTCACCTTTCTTGATCGCTTGGGCCTGGCCGACTCCGTCTAGTTTCAGAAACGGATCCGACGCTGCGGTGTGTGCGGCTTGGCTACGCAATGCGAACTGCGACAGAGCCGCTGCAGCGATTCCCTGGGAAGAGACGGACAGAAATCTGCGGCGGGTGACTTGCATCGGCGAACCCCTTTCAGCATTCATTGGTCTGAGGGCGTGAGAGTATCACACTGCCCTCGCCCGGCATTCGGCCGGTCATTGTATCAGGATCGTGGCTGCGCATCACAACGATGCGTTCCACTGTTGGAGAAACTCGGGGAGCATACCGTGCGCGTTTTGATCATGTCAGACATGGAAGGTGTCAGCGGGATTGTGGTCTGGGATCAGGTCTCCGGCGGCAAGCCAATGTATGAGGAGGGGCGGAAACTCTATACGGAGGAAATCAATGCCGCCGTCCGAGGAGCGCGTGCCGGCGGTGCCACCGAAATTGTCGTCGTCGATTGTCACGGCGCCGGCAAGGGCTGGACCTTTAACTCGCTGATTCCCGAAGACCTGGACGAAGGCTGCGAGTGGGTGGCCCATCACGAATGGTCGCGGTACACCGAAATGCTCGAAGAAGGCTGCGACGCCTGCCTGCTGGTGGGGATGCACGCCCGCAACAACACGCCGGACGGTGTGCTGTGCCACACGATATCGACCGTGCAGTGGCGGAACCTGTGGTTCAATGACGACCTGGTCGGAGAGACCGGCATCAACGCCGCCCTGTGCGGTCACTTCGGCGTACCGATCGTTTTGGTGACTGGCGACGAAGCGACTTGCCGGGAAGCGCGAGAACTCGTGGGCGAAGGTTTGACCACCGTCGCCGTGAAGAAGGGCCTCTCGCGGTACAGCGCCCGTCAGATACCGCCCAAGCGGGCCCGCAAGATGATCGAGGAGGGCGCGCTGCGAGCCCTCGCCAATCTGGAAGCAGTGCAGCCCTATGTGCCGGCTGGCCCGGTCGAAATCAAGATCGAGGTCGATACGGTCGACAAGGTCGCCCATTTCCGCGGCCGGCACGGCGTCGAGATCGTCGAACCACTGACCGCCCTCAGCCGAGGCGAAGACTGGATGCAGGCCTGGAACCAGATCTGGCCGCAGTGAAAGCGCGACTCACTCCTCTCCCCCAGCAACGGATCCTCCGTTACCTCTCCACTTTGTGGGAGAGGTCGGGCCGTCAGGCCCAGGAGAGGGTCTTCGGGAAGCCACGCCGCGATGAATAGTTTGCATGGGAACGAGACCCGCACGGCTGCTCGCGCCGACCGCTGTTCCAACCGGACATTTGACACGGTACGCAGTTTTTTGATACCATCTAGGCTTGAGTGCCGACGATAGGTGCTCGACGGCTCTCAGCCGTTTCTCGTCGGGATAGCCGGCGAGCTGATAACTTCAGAGCGACGAAAGCTCCTACAGGCGGATCTCCCGCTTGTTGGGGCTTTTTTTATTGCGCTTCAGACGAGTTTGCGGGAAATGTTAGCAATCGAGTGAGAAAGGGAAACACCATGCAAGCGTTGCGTTTTTGTGCCTTGGCGACGGCGGCTTGTGTCGCTCTTGTCGGGAATGCTCAGGCTGAAAAGCTCAACTCCTCCATCGGCCAGAAGATCGAAGGCTTCGAGCTGCAAGACTTCTACGGCAAGACGCATACGTTGGCGGATTACGCCGATCAGCAGCTCGTGATCATCTACTTCACCGGAACGGAATGCCCGCTGGCCAAGCTGTACGCGCCGCGGATGGAGCGAATCAGCCAGAAGTATGCATCGCAGGGCGTGGCGATGCTCGGCATCAACTCAAACCGTCAGGACTCGATTACCGAAATTGCAGCGTACGCGCATCGGCATGGTGTGACGTTCCCGATTCTCAAGGACGCCGGCAACAAGGTCGCCGATCAGTTCAAGGCTGAAAGAACTCCGCAAGTCTTCGTGCTGAACAAAGACCGGGAGATCTGTTACCACGGCCGCATCGACGGGACCTACAGCTTCGGTTCAGGCGTCGGGTTTGCCGCGCCGCAGGAAAAGCGGCTGGACATGCTCGAAGCTGTCGACGAGTTGCTGGCGGGCAAAGAGGTCAGTGTTCCCGTGACCGCACCCAAAGGCTGCATCATCGGTCGTGTGCGAGAAGTCCGCGACGATTCCGAAGTCACCTACTCGAATCAGATCGCGCGGCTGTTCAACGACCGTTGCGTCAAATGTCACAGGGAAGGGCAGATCGCCCCGTTTACGATGACCAGTTACGACGACATCGCTGGCTGGGGCGAGATGATCGCCGAAGTCGTCCAAGACCAGCGAATGCCGCCCTGGCATGCCGACCCGGCCCACGGTGAGTTTGCCAATTCCGACGCCCTGACGCAGGGCGAGAAGGACATGGTGGCCACTTGGGTCGCCAATGGTTGCCCCGAGGGCGATCCCTCACAACTGCCCGAACCACCACAATTCACCGAAGGCTGGTTGCTGCCGCGTGAGCCGGATCAAGTCGTCTACATTGCCGACGAAGAAGTCGACGTGATGGCCGAAGGCGTCGAGCCGTATCGCTACTACACCGTCGATCCCGGCTTTACCGAAGATAAGTGGGTGCGCATGGCCGAGTGCCTGCCCGGCAATCCGGCGGTCGTCCACCACATCATCGTGTTCGTCGTCCCGCCGAAGTCGAGTGCCGAAGAACGCCGCGAGGCCCGACGCCGCCGGCGACAGGCCAGACAGGCGGCGGAAAACAACAACACTCCTCGTGAAGAACGCCGCGGCGAAGGCGGCAGCGATCGTGGCGACCGCGACATTTCCGGACTCGGTTTTCTAGCCGGGTTTGCTCCCGGTGCACGGCCCTTGTCGCTGGCCGACGGATATGCCAAGAAGATTCCCGCCGGCTCACGGCTGAGCTTCCAAATGCACTACACGCCGGTCGGCAGCCCGCAGAAGGATCGCAGCGGCATTGGCCTGATCTTCATGGACGAAAAGGACGTCACTCACCAGCTGACGACCAGCAACGCCGCCAACCACGACTTCGTGATTCCCGCCGGCGCCGGCGACCACGTGGTGACGGCCAAGAAAACGTTTACACGGGACACGGTGTTCCTGTCGATGTTTCCGCACATGCACGTCCGCGGCAAGGCGTTTCGCTACGAGGCGACCTACCCGGACGGAACTCAAGAAGTGCTGCTGGACATTCCGTTCTACGACTTCAACTGGCAGAACTCGTTCATCCTCGCCGAGCCAAAGGTTCTTCCCAAGGGGACCGAATTGTTGTGCACGGCTGTGTTCGACAACTCCGAAGACAATCTTCAGAACCCGAACGCCAACGAAGACGTGCGTTGGGGGGATCAGACTTGGGAAGAGATGATGATCGGCTGGTACGACGCCGCCTTCCCGGTGGCCGAGGTGAATCAACTGATCGAGGAGAACGAAGAGAAGATCAAGGCCAAGAAGGAGCAAGCCCAGCAGAAGGAGTTGAGTGACACCGGAGATTAGTGCAGTTTACGAAATTCCGTGTCCGGTTTCGGCTCGCGGGAGGTGGCTTTTGAAGCACCAAACCGCGTTCGGCGCGGCACGAATCGTGATACGCTGTAGTGCTGTCGTGACGGCAGCAATCGTTTTGACGCTTGATTGATCCGCGTCTCGTCTCGCGGACCAATGTTTCCCGCGAACGCCGAGAGTTTTAACTCTCGGCGTTTGTTTTTTGATGTCACGCAATCCGCAGGGCTATCGGTGGCGATTCCAGGCAATCGCCAGCGGGCCGGTAGCGAACGGGGCTGCCGCCAGTGCGAGAAGTCCGCAGGCGGCAACACGATGTTCTACCGAAACCGGCGCCGCTACCGAACAGCAAACCACCGCCGCAAGTGCACAGGCGAGAATGACCGTTGCCGAAGTGGGCGCCGCAACCAGCCCTCGACGCAACGCCGAACCAAAGGCGATCGCAGTTCCAAGCATTGCGGCAACCGCGAAACTCCAGATCACCAGGCGAGTCAGCAGTTCAAAGATGTCTCTTGGTAGAAAGAAGCGTGACAGGAGCAGGGCGATCATGGGGAAGCAGATGGCGACGACGGCGGCGGCGGTGAGCCACGGTCGACCCGTCCACCGCAGCGCTGCCATCGACCCCAGTGCAATCCAGGTTGCCGCCAGTGAGCCGACCACCGCGGCCGCGATGCCCCACAATCGAAACTGTGACGTCAGCCAAAAGCGATCCAGCATGCTCTGCAACGATTCATTGTCGATGATCGACAGCCAGGCCAAAGGCAACAACAACGTTGTGGCCACCACCATCCAGCCGACGACGGTGGTCTTCATGGCATTGCGAACGAACGCCGCCGAGAGTGCCTTGTCGGTCAGCGGGCAGACGCCAAGATACCGCGGCATCTCGAAGCGCGACTTGGTCAGGGCATCCAGGCCCAGCAATGTTCCCAGTCCGAAGCCGGCCAAGGCCGGGATCAACATCAGCATGGCGACGATCCCTTCAATAGCCGATCTGCGGGTATTGTCCTGCGACAACACCTGTGTCGAGACGAACAGTGCGAAACCGGCGAAGGGAATCAATGCGACCATCGAAAACCGTGCCGTTGCCCGTGCGTTGAACCATTGGAGGGCCGCAAGGGGCGAGTGAAACGGGAAGGACTCGGATCGGAAACGCTCCACAAACGGTGTTGAAAGCCAATTGTCGAATCGACTTGCGCCCGGTGAGAGAGAGGCGGCGCCGCAGCGGTAGCTGGAGAACGAGCGGACCGCGACCAGATAAGCGCAGCCGGTGATGACCGCCATCGCCAGAACTTCGATCGGTGTGAGGGCATGCAGCGGCTGCATCGGCTGCCAAAGGCCGTCGGGGTAGAGGTGTGAAATCGCCCACCAGATCATCAGTCCAATCACACCGATCCATGCGGCCAACCGTCGGAATCCGAACGCGTGGAGATTCCAATACCCGCACTGACCCACGAGCACGGCGACGAGGAATATGACAGTCGGCTCGAGAATCGGCCACTCGACTCCGAACAACATTCGGTACGACGAGGTTGTCACAACCGACATGACAACGACGCTCGCCGCCGTCGAACCCATCAACCACCCCATCGCAAACCAGGACGAGACCGGCGAGCCGCGGAGCCTGCGGGGGATTCCCTCGTGCGACGCGCAGCTCGCGACGGTGAAGCCGAACAAGGCGATTCCCAGATAGTTGTCATAGTAAGAGAGCGGGTCGACCTCACTTTCGGTGACCGCCAAACCGTCGAGGAGCATGAACTCGATGAACGCCAGCGGGCCCAGCACCAGTATGCCCGCCGCAAACAGCAGGCACCACCAGCAGCGGCGGAGGTAGTCTTTCGCCAAGGCTTGCAGGATGGAAGCGGATCTCATCGGGAGTCTCTTCGTATTACTATTCGTGATCGATTGGACGTCGCAGCTCTGACTTGAAGAACCCCCTGTAGTCCCCCTTCTGAAGGGGGACGGCACAGCGCGTTGAGTGGCGCCTCTCACTTGATGGAATACATTCGCCCATCGAGTCTCACGTCTTCACCAACGCCGGCCCCGTGCCGATGCGTGCCACAAAGATCTCTTCCAGCGTGGGCGAAGTTTCATCCACGACGTCGGCATTCATCCGTTGCAACTCGGCTTTCAGTTCGTCTTGTTGTCCATTGGCAATGACCGTCCATTCCCGCTCGGAGCCCCAGCAACTCAGCACCCCCGGCAGGTTGCGCGGGTTCTCGTGCGGCTCTTCGAACCAGACGGTTAACCGGCAGTGCGACGTCAGCATGGCATCCAGCGGACTTTCGAGCACCAGCCGCCCTTTGTGCAGCATGGCGACGTGGTCGGAGACGCGCTGCACCTCGTCCAGCAGGTGCGAGGAGAACAGCACGGTGCGGCCTTCATCGGCCACGCTGCGAATAATGGCATCGAGAATGTCTTTGCGGACGACCGGGTCGAGGCCGGATGACGGCTCATCGAGGACCAGCAGTGCCGGGCGATGCGCCTCGGCCAGCAACAGGCAAAGCCGCGCCTGCTGTCCGCGGGAAAGCGTGCGGACCTTCTGATCGGGGGTCAATTCGAACGTCGACTGCAGTTGCTCGGCGTAGCCGGCGTCCCAATCGGGATAGAACGCGCTGGTGAACTCGATGACTTCTTCGACCCGCATCCATTGCGGCAGCTCGCGGTCTTCGGACAAATGGCCGATGCGGGCCAACACGCCGACCGGATCAGCGACCGGGTCGCGGCCAAACACGCGGACCGTTCCCTGTTGGGCTTTCAGCAAGCCGAGCACGTGCTTGAGCAACGTCGTCTTGCCGGCTCCGTTCTCGCCAACCAGGCCGAACACGCGACCGGCCGGAATCGTCAGGCTCACGTCGTCGAGTGCGACCGTCTTGGCAAACCTGCGGCCGAGGTGTTCGATGGCAACGATCGGATCGCTCATGACTTGTCTCCTCTGCGGGCGGGTGTGTCGAATTTCTGGCGGCGCTGCCGAACCAGCCGCACGAGCGTATCGACCTCGATGCCCAACTGCAGCGACTCGGCCAGTAAGCCGTCGATGCGCTCGTTGAGAATGCGGACCTTCTCTTTGCGGGACAGGGGCGAGACGCCGTTAGCGACGAACACGCCGGCTCCCCGTCGAGCGGTCACGACGGCGTCGCTTTCCAACTCGCGGTAGGCCCGGGCCACGGTGTTCGGCGTGATCGTCAACTGCTGCGACAGCGCGCGGACCGAAGGGAGTTGCTCACCCGGCGTCAACCTGCCGGAGGCCACCAGGAACTTAATCTGGTTGACGACCTGCAGATAGAAGGGGGTACCGTCTGCTTCGGTCAGGTGGATCTGCATGACGCCAGTTCTCTCTAAACTGTATCAATACAGTGATACAGTCAACGTATCCGAACGTCAAGTGAGAATCTGGCAGCAGCAAGAATTCCCGCATCCCGTTGTTTCACAGTGTGAGCCGGGAGCCCATCCGAAGACCTGTTATGATCCATCGGAGAGTCTTCGGACTACTCAAAACGGCTGGGTCAGAACGTCTCGGATGGGTTGAGCGTTCGAACGAGTCCTTCCCAGGCGGTCTGCTGCTGGGGCAGTTGGCAGAGCCCCGTCTCGATTCGATCGAGCGTTTGGACCACGGTCGCTGCATCGGCAGGGCGATCATCCGGGTTCTGGGCAATCAGTTGCCGAGCGAATCGGCTGAGCTCACTTCCATCACCCTCTTGCCGTTCGACCAGATCAGGGCGATTCCCGCCAAGCATCTCAATCACAATGCAGCCTAGGCTGAATAAATCGCTGCGAACGTCTGATCGCAAGCGGGCCGCCAATTCGGGGGCCAGATAACGCTCTCGCGTCTGTTTCTCTGCGCACGGCTCAGGCGACCCGGACAACCCGGCCGCAATGTTGGGATACCCGACGCGGGAGATCTTCGCGGTCCCATCGCTGGCAATCAAGATTCCGGCCGGAGTCAGTCGCCGGTGAACGAAACCCTTGCGGCTGGTGGCGACGAGGCCCCGTGCAATCATTCCAGCGAGTCGAGCGGCAACCGCCGGTGCCAGTGGACCGGTGCGGGTCAACAGGTGCTCCAGAGACGGGCCATCGACAAACTCAAACAGCGCGATCGGCAGGCGACCGTCCATTGAGATCCGATGCGCGCGGACGATGTGTGGGCTGTCTAAGTCGGCCGTCATCCGCCAAGTCCGCAAAATGGCGGTCGCAACCTGCGCCTGGTAGTGCCAGCGCTTCTGAATCCGCCGCAGCGCATAGATGTCTTCGGTCTGACGAGAGCGAACCTTCCAGACTTCCGACCATTGTCCTCGCCCAATCGGCTCCATCAGCAAGTACTCATCCACCAGCAAGTGATCGGCTTTTCCGGTCTTCAGCTGATGGAGCTGGAACTGCGTTATAGCACCTTCCGCGATGAGCCGTTCCAGCAAGGGCGCATCTGCCTGACCCGCAGTCGATCGCAACCGTTCGACGCAGTCGCTCTGCACAACTCCAGCCGCAACGGCGCGCTCCAACAACGCGTCCTCATCAACACCGATCGATTCGTCGATACCCTTTGGTCCGCTCGTCGGATTCGTCTGCGATGCGTCTGCCACTGATGGAGCGAAGGAGGTGAGTGCCCAACTGTCGAATGCGACATCCAGCCGTTGCTGATCGCCGACAATCTTTCGCGACGCGCTGTCGAGATCCGCTCGAAGTTGGTTCAAATCGTCTCTCAGCGTCGAGAGCTGCTTCAAGTATTGCGTGTGGCCGGCTGACAACGATGTCTCGGCATCCGTCAATACAGCCGCGCGCTTTGCCAGCGCGACGCTGCGCTGTTGCTGTTCGGCGGCATCCTTGCGGAGCTGTTCTTCGCGCTCGCCGGCGGCACGCGACTCTGACTCGAAGATTTCAACTTTCTGCTGCATCGCGGCCGACTGTTCGTCAACCAGGCGTTGCCGGTCGTTCAATTCGCGCCGCCTCGCTCGGAGCCGCCCGAGCCGCGCGGCGTGGCGCTGGCGGCTTTCTTTGAGTCGCTGTTGGGTGAACGCGGCGTTTCGGCGGTCTAATTCATTCTTTTGTCGCTCCAGTTCGTCACGCAGCGCCTCGACGGCCACCCGTTCTTCAGCCAGTTCCTCGCGCAGTTGCGTCAACGCCTCGTTTTGAGCGGCGAGTTGTGTCTCCGCCTCGCGCAGCTTGTGGCGCTCGGCATCGAGTGAAATCTGCTCCTGTTCGTGCTGTTGTTGGTCCTTTTGAAATCTCTTCACCCGCCTTTCGTGTTCGACCGATTTCCGGCTGGCACGGGCCAGTGTGTCTTCGGCGCCCAAAAGGTCGGCCCCCAACGCTTGCTGTAGTTTCTGCTGGGCGATGGAAAGTTTCTGCAGACTGGTTTGCAGAGCATCGAGTTCTGCAGCCCGCCTGCCGGCTGCATCGGATCGCTCGGCAAGTTCGGCCTGTCTTGCCGCCAGCTCCTGTTCCGCCGCTTCAAGGGAGTGCCGCCGCTGATCGAGTTTCTCGCCGTCAGCTTCGAACAAACGGCTTTTGTCGGCCAGAGACTGCTCGCGCTCATCCAGAGACTGCGTGAGCTCGCCGATTCGACCCCGTTCTTGTTCGAGCAGGTCTTGGTCGCCGGCCAGCCGTTCCACTTCGCGAGAGTGGGCCTCGCGCACCTCATCAAACTGGTGTTGTTCCGTTGCCAACCTCTCGAACTGTATGACCAGCTCTGCTTGCTCTCCGGCGAGCCGGCTGTCTTGCTCGTCCAGGACGCGGCGCTCCTGTTGCAACTTCGTGCGCAACTCGGCGAGAGCTTTCTGTCCCTCCGCAATCGCTTGATCCTGCTGTTCCAGCTCCGTCTGACGTTCGTCGAACTGCTGCTCGCGACCGTCAAGATCCTGGATACGCTCGCTCAACTTTTCTTGCTCGGCTGCGAGTTGCTGTTGCTGCGTCGCAAGCTCAGTGGTCTGCCGCGTCAGGACATCTCTTTCGCGCTGCAGTCTTTCACGATCCTCGGCCAGGGCTTCGTGGTCCTGTGCGATCTGGTGCTGTTGCTTCTGGTGCGCAGCCCACTCTCGGCGCAATTCGTTCTCCCGTGCTTCCAGCTCGGCTTCCCGATTCTGCAGCTCCTGCTCGACTTGCTGATCTCGCGCAGAGATGCCAGCCACGTCGATCTCGGGACTCGTGTCACCCGTCGACGACTGCTTCACCGCATCTCGTCTGAGGTTCGTCTCCACGTTGAACACGAACTCCCCAACTTGCAGGCGGTCACCGTCGGTGAGCACGCCCGCGTCGATGCGTTCTCCGTTCAGCAAAATCCCCGAGCGGCTCCGCAGATCGCGCACGCGCAGCACCCCGTCGTCCAGCAAGATGGCACAATGCAGCTGCGAGACTTCCGGCGAAACCAACTGGATATTGCACCGCGGCGCAGCCCCGATGAGCGTCGTCGGCCGGAGCAAGTTCTTCCGCGCGACCTGGTCATCTTCGCGGGCGATGACGAGCCGGGCATAGACAGCCGCATCGCCTGCGATTGGGCTGTCTGAGCGCTGCAAATCGTTGGGAATGCGAGCGGTAGCCATCGGGCAGGCGACTCGACGTTGAGGAACCGCGATCGTTTCAACGCGCCGGAAGACAGCTCGGTCGGCATCCCAACCAACGACTGTCTCCGCCCGAATCCATCGTGGGCCCTCCGGAGGCGGTTGGGGCGTTCACCCCAAGCGCGCTCACCCGGCACGATCCAACCTCCGCTCACCTTCTAGAGCGGTTTACAAAATAGGGTAGCCGTCCTGCCTCGCCGGATCCGGTTTCAACGGCTGAAACGTGTTTCCCGCGGGGGCACGAATAGAGCAAATTGCTCTTGGAGGCTGTATTTCAGTGTATCACGGCCCTATATGAGTGAGAACGGCAAAGTTGTGGCACGAGCAATCTATCCGAATTAGCTGGGTCCGCGCTACGCGAAGGACTCACGTGTAAAGGCCAGAATCGCGAATGGTTGATCCCGAACTCCCGGCGCCCTGATTCACGCATCTGCACGTCAGCGGCCAGTATCGAGCTGGCTGCCCCGCGATATCGAGAATCCGACGTCAGGAGGCTGCCGCTGAGCGTCCCGATCGCAGTCGCCTCCGTCATCCTGTGCGTTTCGACCAACGCTGTAGATCAAGACGCGCGTTTCTTCAATCTTGTAGCGCAAGGGTTGTCCATCAAACGGATCGACGAGCCGCGCAGATGGCTCAGCGGCCGGCCCCAGCAGTCTTGGCCCGATGTCGGTGAGCGAATCCGGCAACCGGCCGGATTGTAGACGATACCGTTGAGCCGCGATCGCCGCGTTTGTGCACTTTTGTCTGGCGTCGGCTTGCGCGCCCGCGACGGCCGCGTGTTCGGTTGCCGGCAATAGCAGCAACGTTGCTCTTAACATCAGCGGAATAAGTCTGCTTTCCCGGCGCAAGGATTCCATCTCCGCGTTGAGTTCACGTTGTCGGCTCAAGGCTTCCGGCCATGAACTCGATAACCCGTCGATCGAACCTGCGAAGAACCCGAGTGCCTGTTGCTTATTCAAAGCTCGGAACGGGCCCAGCGAAAACTGATCGAGTTCGCTCAGGCAAGTCGCTCGCTCGCCGCACAGCGCCTGGCCCATTTCGTCCTTGAATCTGGCCGAGCGAATTGCAATTTGGAGCAATTCCAGTTCGGCGTCGTTCCAGTTGCAGTGCGGCATCAGACGCTCCACAGCATCGCAACCGATTGCATGAATTGCCATCCGCACGAGCTGCGAAATCAGAATCGGCTCTCCCCGCAACGCATTGGACAAGGCAAAGATCGCCCTCAGATCCCGCAGGGCACGTGAATCGTTACCGTCATGCGCACTGACCTGTGCATCGAACTGCAATAGTCTGGTGACGGTGCGCGAATTCTGCGTGTGCGGCAGCAGCGTTTGGAATCCAGCCGAGCAGTCGATCGGAAACCGCACCTGGCCTCCCGCATCGGCGGCCTTGTGGATGGCCTCAAGCTCGTCTTTCAACTCAGCCAACAATGTCTGCGAAGTCTCAAGTTCGGCCCACTCTTCACCCGGTACCGGTACCGGGCCTTCACCGAGGAAGGGAAGCGTTGTCCCTCGCTGGTCCAGGTCCGCATCTTGCACGGTGTCGATCGCCGCCACCCACAAGTCCGTGCTGTCGAGGGCGCCTTCAGGAATGGCGTAGTACTCATTCAGCTCAGTCGCACTCGTCGGCAGGCCCTTGGCTCGCAGCGCAGATAGCTGCGAATTCATCGACGACCAGCCGACATACCACAGGCATCCGAGTGCAAGCAAAACAGCCGCCGGAGTGATCCACAGCAAGGTCGATTTCTTGAAGAACTTGCGTTTCGAATCACTCAACGGTCTTGCTCGGCCAAATGAACTGTAGAGCAGCTTACGAAAACGCGTGACCCGTTCTGGCTCGTGGGTCGGCAATGCCCCACCGGCATTGTCCAAGTTGCAGGCAGCGCGGGCAAGGACTTTTGTGTGTGGTGGGGGAAGGCGAGCCGTGGACTGTGCCAGAGTCTCAATAGCTTGTGAAAAAACAACCGCGGACTATGATTGGCCCTGAAGGAAAAACGACAATTCAGATTGTGGTTCTGGAGATCTCCGGTTCAAATCGGTTATCCGCCCTTTCTGTAAGCAAATCGTTCTCACGACGCGTTGACGATTCCGCAGGAGAGCCCGGGATTGTCCGCCTAGCACCGGACCCTCCACATGCTACGACTCTGCGAAGTCAACGATGGCGCCTACGTCAATCTCGACCACTGCGTCTGGGCCCGCATCGAGTTGCGCGCCCCCCAAGACCCCGACCTCTTGATATTGGGCCTGCAGAACAACTCGCTGATCGAGACGTCGCTGCCGGGTACCGTGCAGAGCATTCTGAGCGATCCGGTTGAGACGTGGACCGAGATCGAGCTGGGGGAACAAAGGCAGCGGTTCTGGATCAACACCACCGTGTTGGAGTCGCTGTGGTTCGGAAGCGACGAGCACGGCGCTTATCTCAAGCTGCGTTTCGCCCGCGGCCAGGAATCGCAACTCGACGAAGAGCATTTTCCCGTCGAGGCGATTCGCAACACTCTGGTGCCGTAAGGCGATTGATCGGCACCGCTCTAAATCGGCGCACGCCGTCGCCAGAACAACTTGCGGCCGAAGAATCAGACCAGCCGTGGAAGAAGAAGACGTCAAGTTCGAAACCGGAGAGATTACGCTCGAGGGGGCGCTCTGGTTACCGTCCGAGCCGGGGCAGGTGGGAGTGGTGTTGTGCCATCCGCATCCACTGTTCGGCGGCAACATGCAGAACAACGTGGTGACGGCGCTGGCCCAGGCATTTCAACAGGCCGGGTTCGCCACGTTGCGATTCAACTTTCGAGGCGTGGGAGGCAGCGGCGGCACGCATGGCGGAGGCACTGCGGAACTGGCCGATGTCGACGCGGCAATCGCGTGTATTCTGAGCCGTTATGCTCCGTCGAAGCTGATTGTGGTGGGTTATTCGTTCGGCGCCATGGTGGGACTGCGTGCGGGTGCGACAGACTCTCGCGTGCACGCGTTGATTGGCGTGGGGCTTCCGGTAGAGCGTGTCGACTCAGCCGAGTTGAGCGCCGCCGCCAAGCCCACTCTGTTGGTCAGCGGTGATTCAGACCACGTCTCACCGCTCGACGGGCTGCGCAGCCTGTTCGACCAACTGCCCGAGCCCAAGCAGATCGTCGCGCTTCAGGGAGTGGATCACTTCTTCGCCGGCTGCGAGCACAAAGCAGCCGAAGCCGCACTCGAATTCATCGGCACTCTGTAGCCGATGGCGAGAGGCTGCCAGCGGCGGGGTTGCATCGATACAATCATCCCCGGGCGCTGGCGAAACATAACCCAGATCCGTGAGACCTGTCATGCAACCTGATTCGCTCAGCTGGAGCGTGTATCTTTCCGGCGAGATTCACACCGAGTGGCGGCGCGACATCGCAGATGGCGTTGAACGGGCCGGGCTGCCGGTGCGGCTGATGGCGCCGGTGACCGATCATTCCGCCAGCGACGACTGTGGCACGAGCATTTTGGGCGATGAAAGTGAACCGTTCTGGAAGGATCGCAAGGGGGCCGGCGTCAACGCAATTCGAACGCGGACCCTCCTTCGCCGGGCCGACGTGGTTGTGGTGCGGTTCGGCGCGAAATACCGGCAATGGAACGCCGCTTTTGATGCCGGCTTCGCCGCCGCCATCGGCAAGCCGCTGGTCACCCTGCACGATCCCGACCTCGATCATGCTCTCAAGGAAGTCGATGCCGCCGCCTGTGCCACGGCGCGAGACGCCGAACAGGTGGTGCAGATTCTACGTTACGTCATCGAACAGCTATGAACGCGGTGACGCGTCTCTGAGATACCGAGGCGATGATGGCCGGCAAGAAGGCGTTTGATGTTGAAGAGGCGCTGCGGCGGGCGATGGTCGTGTTCTGGATGCAGGGGTACGAGGCCTCGTCCATACCCGACCTGGTGGACGCGATGCAAATCGGCCGTCAGAGCCTGTACGACACGTTTGGCACCAAGCACGACTTATACCTGGCGGCGCTGAAACTGTACTGCGAAGTCTACGCGGCTGGGCTGCTCAAATCGGTCGAGGCCCCCGGCGCGTCCCTAGGCGACGTGCAGAAGTACCTGCAGGCCAACGTGGCCTCCTACTTCGCCGAACCCGGGGCGCGGAGCTGCTTCATGGTGAACGGCACTCTGGAGTTGGCCCAACGTAACGACGAGGTAGCCCGGTATGTCGCCCATTTTCAGCAACGCATCGAGCGCGCGCTCACCAACGCGGTCAAGAACGCCATCGCCAGCGGCGAAATTCGGTCCGACGAACCAGTCCGCACGATCGTGCGGCGGCTGATGACCGTCACTTTAGGCTTGCCCGTCTACATCAAAGGCGGCGCATCACAGCGGGCCGCCAACGAGGCGATCTCCACGACCATCGAGTCGCTGCAGAGCTAAGGTTCAAGCAGTTCTGGCAGGCACGTTTTCTTTCCGGACATTCTTGACCGATCAATCCAACATTGGTATGTTGCTCTGCATGTGACGACATGACGCCTCTCTCAAACGGAGCAGACGATGCGCGTACTGACGACGCCGGCGGACGCATTTGCGAATCTGCGCGACTACTCCTTTGGCGACCATGCGGTCGACGTCGGGGGGCTCAACATGCACTACGTGTGCGAGGGGCCGGCGGACGGACCAGTCGTTGTGCTGATGCACGGCCAGCCGAGTTGGAGCTATCTCTATCGTCAGGCCATTGTCGAACTGGCGAGCGCGGGTTGCCGGGTCTACGCCCCCGACTTGATCGGATTTGGCCGGTCGGACAAACCGGTTGACATCTCGGACTACAGCTATACGCGGCACGTGGAGTGGACCCACGACTTTCTTCGAAAGCTGGACCTGTCCGACATTTCCTTTGTGCTGCACGATTGGGGCGGTTCGATCGGGCTTCGAGTCGTCGGCAGAGACCCCGATCGCTTTTCACGGATTCTCGCCTGCAATACGGCGATGGTCGACGGGACCATTCCCATGCCGGAAGCGTGGCAAACGTTTCGCGACACCGTGGCCTCAACCGAGCAATTGCGGGTCAGCAGTCTGGTGGCCGGGATGTGTCATCGCCCGATCGACGATGCGGTGGCCGCCGCCTACGATGCGCCGTTTCCCACGGAGGCCCACAAGGCGGGCGTCCGCGCCTTTCCGACGCTGGTACCGGTCAGCGCAGACGATCCGAACGGGCCGGAAGTTCGCGCCGCCTGGGAAGTGCTCCGCGCGTTTGAGAAACCGTTCCTCACCGTGTTCGGCAAGGAAGACCGGATTTACTCCGGCGCCGAAGCGCTCTTTGTGCCTGCCGTGCCAGGAACGAAGGGGCAGCCGCACGTGCTGGTCGAAGAGGCGGGGCACTTTTTGCAGGAAGACCAGCCGGACGCCTTCAGCCGTGCGTTGCTCGGTTTTCTGGGTTTTTCAGGCGACCGCTCACCGTAATCGAGACGTGTCCGTGCAAACCGTTGGGAAGGGTGCGTGTGCGGCAATCGACGACTGATACGACTAACGACTGGGAGGCGTTTGCCCGCGAATTCGGCGCGCGCTGGGCCGCGCCGACGCCGGAAAAGCTCTGCGAGCTGCTGCAGCCCGACGTGCGTTTGATCCAGCCCGCGGCGCCGATCATCGTCGGACGCGAGAACGCACGCAAAATGTTTGCTGCCTTGTTCGCATGGCTCCCCGACATGCATGCCGAGGTCGATCGATCCGGCGGCGGCGGGGATGTTGTGTTTATCGAGTTTCGGTTGATCGCGACTCTGGGCGGAAAGCAGGTGGAGTGGCCGGTGGTGGACCGTTTCGTGTTGCGTCACAATCTCGCCGCCGAACGGGCCAGCTTCTTCGATCCCAGCACGCTGCTGGCCGCCGTCTTACGTCACCCGACGACGTGGCCGGGGTTTCTTCGCCTGCGACGGGCATCGGGCCGGTGATCAGGCGGCTCAAACTCAGAAGCGTTGGACGGCATCGAAGCCCGATGGTTGGAGCAACTCTCCGATCCGAGGATGCCGTACGGATCCGACGAGCAACTCGCCCTTGCCATTCGAGAAATACTCGACGGTCCATTCTCCGTAAGTCTCTTCCCTGCTGAAGGAGTAAAAGAACCCATCATAGAAGCCCAGAATCGAATAGACCTGTTCGGGCGTCATACCTGCATGAACACGACGGATCACCTTCCAGCGAACTGGGCGAGGAGAACGCCAGAAGAACGAGTCGATAGAACCCGTTGGTGCGGTCGGCAGTTTGGAGGTTGGCGTTGGACAAACCAGGACTACCGAGACAAGCACTACAAGTGAAACAGGGATGGCGAACTTGGAGTTCGGCGAGAATCCATTCATCGCTGTGTTCGCCTAAAGAGGGTCGACCATCCGTCTGTCCGTCTCTTCGGACGTTTGATCTATTGCCGATTTTCCGTATCCGCGGACGTGAAGGCAAGACGGGTTTCGCCGAACACCAATTCCCGGTTGGTTTGCAGCTGAGGGCGCAATCAAAATGGCGGCATCCGGTTACACTGGTGTTTGATGACACTACATTATGCGGTTGGTTGGGCCATATTGCTGAGCAATTTGTATGTGATGGCCGCAGCGTAAACGTGGATAATCGTAGTGCCCGACAAGGTGCCTCGCGGCACCGAGAAAAACGCTGTCGAAGTTGCATTGAGCTGTAGGGGCGGAAGAATGCCAGAGTCGCGGAGCGTTAACGTCGGATTGGTGCAGTTGAGCCCCGGCGCCGATCCGGCAATCAACCTGCAACAAGCTTGCGAGCAGGTGCGGCAAGTCGCCGCCGAGGGCGCGCAGATCGTTTGTCTGCCCGAACTGTTCGGCTCGCTCTACTTCTGCCAGAGTGAGGATCATGCGCACTTCGCGCTGGCCGAGCCGGTTCCCGGTCCGACGACTGAGAAGCTGGGTGCACTCGCGCGCGAGTTGGGCGTCGTGCTGATTGCCGGCTTGTTCGAGAAGCGGGCCGAAGGGCTGTATCACAACACCTGCGCGGTGATCGATGCCGACGGGCGGTATCTTGGCAAGTACCGCAAGATGCACATCCCCGACGATCCGTTGTACTACGAGAAGTTTTACTTCACGCCGGGAGATTTGGGGTTCCCGGTGTTCGAAACGCAGTTCGGGCGGCTGGGGATCTTGATCTGCTGGGACCAATGGTTCCCCGAAGCGGCCCGCATGGCCGCCCTCCGCGGCGCAGAAATTCTGTTCTACCCGACCGCCATCGGTTGGCATCCCTCCGAGAAAGAGCAGTTCGGCAAATCCCAGCACGAGAGCTGGGAACTCATCCAGCGCTCGCACGCGGTCGCCAACGGCTGCTTTGTCGTCAGCGTCAATCGCACGGGACACGAAGGCGCACCCGAAGGCGGGATCGAATTCTGGGGCCAAAGCTTCGCCTGCGACCCGTCCGGACGGGTCATCGCCCAGGCGGCCACAAATGAGCCGCAAAACCTTATAGCCACATTAGACCTGGCGCGCATCGACGAGGCCCGCACCCACTGGCCGTTCCTGCGCGATCGACGAATCGACGCCTACGGCGACTTGCTCGAACGGTTTGTTGACGAATGACCGGGCCGCTACGCGTGTTCGACGACACTGGGTCCGACTCATTCATGGATCTGTGTGCTGACGTAGTCTCGTTGCAATTCATCGCGTCATCCTCAGTCAATTCTGGCTCGCGGCGCCGTCAAACCGACTCGCGACAAAATGCAACCCCATGATTGCGTGTGTGCTCGGTGTCTACTAATGTATGCAACCAGGATGCTGCATATGAATCAGCTAGATCAAGATCGAATCGAGAAGGTTGTCGACCTTGCGGCGCCGGTCTCGCGAGTGTGGCGTGCGCTCACCGACCACGAGGAGTTCGGTCAGTGGTTTCGAGTTCGACTCGATGGCCCGTTCAAACTCGGTGAGACGACGACGGGCAACATCACCTATCCGAACTACGAGCACATGGAGTGGGTGTCCGTGACTGAACGAATGGAACACGAGCGGCTGTTCGTCTTCTCGTGGCCTCCTAGCGCCATCGATCCCGATACCACCTACGACGACGCCAAGGTAATGGTCGAGTTCCGCCTACAACCAAGCGACAACGGAACGCGACTGACTATCACCGAGACGGGCTTTTTGCAGTTCCCGGAATCGAAACGACTCGAGGTGCTTCGGTCGAACAAAGAAGGTTGGGACCTGCAGGCCGAAAACATCGCCGAATATGTCAAGAGTTGAGACTCGAAGCAAAGCTCCGGCACCGGTGTTTGCGGCGTTGGGCAGTCCCACCCGCCTTGAGTTGGTCTCGCGCCTCAGTGACGGTAAGGAACACTCGATTGCCGCGCTGACTGAGGGTCTCGACGTTACGCGTCAGGCGACTACCAAGCACCTTCAGGTACTACAACATGCCGGTGTCGTTGACTGCCGGCGTGTTGGCAGAGAGAAGCGATTCACCATCCGACCCGGACCGATCAACCAGGCCAAAGCCTATTTGAAGCGAGTTTCCGACCAGTGGGACAGCGCGATCGCGAGGTTGCGGGCGACGCTGGAGCAGTAGGCCGCTTCTCTTCCGTTTGATCCCGCCAATGTTGAAATCGCGCCGTCAAACGAGATTGGGATTTTGTTTTCGGACAGCTGGTTGGAACGCAACCTCCTTCAGGCTGCATTTCAGGATCAGCGGACATACCGTTTTTTCTTGCAACAGAGCGATGTAAGTTTCGCGACCAGAGGCGCTGAGGATGCATCACTCTCGGAGCTTAGCTTGGTCACCAAAGTCGCAGCGGGAAGAGGACCTCGGAGCTTACGCCGATTCGCTACGAAAGCTTCGGCCGCGACCCGTCCGGACGCGTGATCGCCCGTACGGACATCGATGAGCCGAAAAACTCGCGGCCCCACTCGATAGGGCCCGCATCGATGAAGCCTGCACGTACTGGCCGTTTCTGCGCGACGAATGAGCGGAGCCTCCGAGGACGCATCGGTGAGCTTGAGTGCTGTCCCATTTACTCCTGCCACCGACGCTTACTCGTCGTATTTGATCAGAAAGTTTGGGTTCACGACCTTGAAGCTCAATCGGCCGCCGATGGTGGGCTCGTGTTCTTCGGCCGGCGGGCGGATCACGATTCCTTCGCGTTGCATTTTGCGATTCAGGACGCTGACGCCCTTCGACAGCTCGACAAATTCGTCGACCGTGTGATTCAAGACAATCGAGTCCAACTGTGGAACACTCGACAAGCCAACCTCATCGAGTACGTCCAGCATTTGTGCATGGTCGACGAGTCGATATTCCTCGATGTTGAACACGTTGAACACGCACAGTGCATGAGCGGTCAGGCGGTATTTGTTCTTTTGCACTCCTGGTCCGATGACCTCGCCCTGGATCGCCGGCTGAAACCCGCAATTCGTCTGAATCTGCTTCAGCCCTTGTTCCAATTTCAGCTCCCGACTCAGCCGTATGAGCGCGTTACCATCGTCCGACTCGTCGAGCCACTGGTTGCGGCTGCAGATGCCGAATTGTCCGTCCCGCAGGAACACTGTGAGCGAAGTGCCATCCACCTTTTCGGTAACACAAAAGGTCTTGCCCCGGTAGCGCTGCAGGGCCCCCTCCAAAAGCTGAACCCGGGTTTCGTCCGTCTTAGTGAGGAAACCGGGAAATCCACCCTTCACACGGCCCGTCATACCGGCTGGAATCGGAGGCTCATACTTCTCGATGCCTAGCTGTTCGGTGACGTCGGCGCCCTCTTGCTGAGGCGCAGCGGGTGGCAGGATCTCGAGCGGAAAGCAGATGCCTTGAGAAACCTGGCCGCGAAGCTTAACGGTTTTGATACGAAAGCCGGCGCGGCGAATCTCGCGGTCCCCATCGGTGATCGCCGGCTTGAAGCAACTTGCCCGCAGAAACTCGAATTCGTCCCGTTCGGGCAGCAGGGAGTCGATTTCGCAATAGACGACGCGATCGCCCACGTGAAACTCGCCTTTTTGACAACGACGCACCATCCAAGCACGCGTGCGCGCTCAATCGCGTCCGCGCCTTCGATCGCCTCTAGATGATGAATACGCTGAATACTGGCTAAACTTGCGCATGCTCGTCTCCGCTGGGTGGCATGCGTGATGACACGCCGTGCGTTCGAAGGTTCGAGTTGTGGGTATTCTGTTGACGCGGATCTGGACGATTGAGCACGCATGCGCTCTGCTCGCGACTCGTCGTCCTGTTGCGTAACGGATGCTGGCGGAGAACGTACTTCATCCGATTGGGACGAACTGCAAGGTTGGAAGCCTGGAGTGGCACCCTGGCCGTGGGTGCTGACCGCCCAGCGTGATCCTTGCTGCGATTTGCAGTCGCGGCTGCGACGTGTTGGAATAATCGGCGGCATCACCGTGACCTAATCCACAAGCTCCGGAGTGCAGGGGCCGTCAACAGACGACTTTCGACGTCGAATGGTCGCCCAAGATTGAACGCACGCTGCGAGGAGTGATCATGCGGCCCATCAACCTGGTCCTCTACCTTCAAGAGAGCGAAGCTTCGGGAGCGCGGCCCAGCATGGGACTGGGCAAGGTGTTTCTCGAACCGTATGAGGTTGAGTTCAGTCTGCACGCGGCTTCTTATCGACTGGTTCAGCGATTCACCGAACATCTGGCCGGCCCTGAAGTACCGCAGCAGCAGTTGCACGTCGTACTCACGCCGGCACTGCCGCATGGGCAGATGATCCGCGGGCCGAGGGAACAATCGGACAAGTTTGCCGAGGTGTATGTCGGTCAGTCGCCCGAGGTCTGGAATGCCGTCCCGCCTCACCAGTGGTACTCGATGCTGTTGGAAATCATTCTCTCTGCGATTCGGTACCTGAAAGACTGGCGGCGGCTTCCGCTGGAAGCGTACGAGTCGGCAGTGCGTGCAACGCTTGCCGAGCAAGATGCCGTGCAAGAACTTCAGTCGTCCAACCAGCAGGCTGAGGCAGCTTCGATCAGCTCGGACTTAAAGAGGTCGCTGCAATACCCCACCTGGAATCGGCTCGCCGTCGACGACAGGATGCAGGCACTGGCGCAAGTCGGCGAAGCCGCGAGGCGGGCAGGTTTTGATCTCGAGCCCAGGCAAGGTGCTCCCTTCGGTCGGAACTCGGCGTCGCTTGCGGTGCTACAAGATCGGGCCACACAGATCGAGTTTGTATTGATTCCCGGTGGCGGGCTGCGGCCAGGCGTCGCCGACGAACGCTGGCCCCAGCTCCGCGATGTGTTTCGCAAGATTTTGGAGCCTGAAGAGGATCTCGACTCGCTGCTGCCGGACGGCGGGGACAAACTAAGAGCGCGGGAGCCCCTCGACGTTGAGCCGTTGCTACTCAGCCGCGCGCCGGTGCCGGTCCAGCTGCCGGGAATCGAACAGATCCTGCCGCATTTGGAGGACGAATCGAATTCTGAATCGGAACTGCCGCCACTGTTGTTTCTGGAATGGCCCGATCTGGCCGCGGTGCTGCGCGCCTTCCGCTGGAGCCTGCCCGGTTCGGTGGAATTCGAGTGGGCGCTGCGCTGTGGCGACGACCGCTTCTTTCCCTGGGGCGACGACCCGGCCCCGATTCAGCAGCTGTACTACGACGATGCGCAGGCACTGGGCGACTATTACTCGGACGAGCACAATCTTGACCTCGAGGTGCCGGAGAATCCGAAGTTTGAGGGCGATCCATTCGAGTACTTTGCTGCGGCGCATCCCTGGGGCCTGATTGAACCGTTGGGCTGGACGACCTGGTGCGCGCCATCTTCGGTTGAGCAAGACCTCTTTCCGTTGATCACGCGAGGAGGGGCGCTGGGCAGCTTCCCCTGGCAGGGCCTGGCAGAGTGGATGCAGTATCTGACCAGCCACGAAGACCGGCACCCTTGGGAGATTGGATACTACGAGCGCGGCGTCTTGCGACCGGTCATGCGACTGGCCAACGGTCTCTAGAGCCACTCGGCTCTCAACACGGGGCCGGACCTGTTGATGAGACTTGAGCCCTGGCCCCGTTTCTTCTCGGATGCGCGTCTGAGTGTGTCATCAAGAGTTGCTCGTGAGCACTGTGAGAGCGTCGAGTGGCGGCGCAATGAAACCGGCGCTAGCAGTGTCTCACTTTGCAACCTTTCTCGACGTCAGATCGCCTACTCGAATGACTTCCGATTCTTTGGTTGTATGACAGGCCCGGAGGGACTGATTGGAATGGGCCGGCGAACCAGTGAATCCCCTATGTCGCAGTGGCTACAATGGAGTCTATCGAACGATTTTTCATGCCCAATCGCAAGTTGCCGCGAGTGACCATGAGTCGACACGCCTACTGTTTCCGGCCATTGCTCGGTCTGAGCGGGTTGCTCGTGACGGGTGTGCTTGCGGCCGACGAAAATGTGCGAGCACGACCCAACGTGCTATTCGTGGCGATCGATGACTTGCGCCCGTCATTGGGCTGCTATGGCGATCCCATGGCGCAGACACCTCACATTGATGCGTTGGCTGCCGCTGCCCGGCAATTCAATCGTGCCTATTGTCAACAGGCTGTGTGCGGACCCTCGCGTGCATCGCTGTTGACGGGGCGGCTACCGGCGATCACACGCGTGTGGCATAATCGCGATCACTTTCGCAATGCCTTGCCAAATGTGGTGACTTTGCCGCAGCTGTTCAAGAACAACGGATACCACACGCAAAGCCTGGGCAAGGTGTTCAGTGGCGACCCGCGCGAGGAGGATCCGCAGTCGTGGTCGGTTCCGGCGATCTTGCGCCGCGACGGATGGCGAAACTATGCGTTGCGTGAAAGTGAAGGCAGGCAGAAAAAGGGGTTGGCTTTTGAGGCGGCCGAGGTGCGCGATGACGGGTACACCGATGGCAAGCTCGCGAATCTTGCCGTTCGCTCGCTGGAAGAGCTGAAATCTGGGAGCAAGCCTTTCTTTTTGGCCGTTGGCTTCTTCAAGCCACATCTTCCGTTCAACGCTCCGCGAAAGTATTGGGATCTTTACGACCCGGCCGTGTTCGACCTCACGTTGGCAAACTCTCCGGTCGATCACGCGCCGGACGTCGCGTACCACACTCATCGCGAACTGGGCGGGTACACCAACGTGCCCGCCGACGAACTCGTGTCGGCGGAACAGGCACGACAGCTACGACACGGCTACTACGCCTGTGTCAGCTATGTTGATGCGCAGGTGGGCAAGTTGCTGGCCGCGCTTGAGCGATTGAAACTAGCCGAAGACACGATCGTGGTCCTGTGGGGCGATCATGGATTTGCACTGGGTGAAGGTCGGCGGTGGTGCAAGGGCACCAACTTCGAATTGGACACGCGGGTACCGTTCATCATTCGAGTGCCGAACATGGCGAAGCCAGGAGTTGCCACCGAGGCACTGATCGAACTGGTGGATGTCTATCCGACGTTGGCCGAGCTGGCGCGTTTGTCGCCGCCAGCCGATCTGGACGGGCGGAGCTTGGTGCCGATTCTGAGCGATCCGGAAACGGCCGGTCGAGACGCGGTGCTGAGCCAATTCCCACGTCCGTTCAAACCCGCCAATCCAGAAACGATGGGGTATTCGATTCGCACCAGCACGCAGCGTTACACGCGGTGGATCAGGTGGGATACGCGACATATGATAGCGGAGGAGCTCTATGCCTACACGGATCCGGAAAGCACGACGACGCGGACTGCGCTGCTGATCGAACGCCGGAACGTCATCGAAGATGCAACCCATCTACTCGTGAGGGATCAACTGCGCGCCCGCATGGATGCAATTCTGGCCGCACGCACCTCCGCCACGAAGTCCGGAAATGCGCCAGGAGCCCTTCAGAAATGAAACGGTTGTTGAGTGTATGTCTCCTGCTGTGTGTGAACGGCGGCTTGGCCGTCGCAGCGGAGTCGCGTCCCAACATTCTGTTGATCGTCTCTGAGGATAATGGTCCGGAACTAGGTTGTTACGGCGACCCATACGCCCGAACGCCGCAGCTCGATCGGCTTGCCGAGCAGGGGATTCGATTCGATCGTGCTTATGTGCCGCAGGCAGGATGCAGCCAGTCGCGCGCAAGCTTTCTGACCGGGCTGTACCCCCATCAGCACGGGCAGATTGGCCTCGCAACTTGGGGGTTCCGGCTTTATCAGCAGGACGTTCCCAACCTGCCGCGGAACCTGAAAGCCATAGGCTATCGCACAGGAATCATTGGCAAGCTACATATCAATCCTGCGGCTGCCTTTCCGTTCGACTTTCACGAAATCACAACCGCGAATTTCGCCCGCAAGAAACTCGGCGACTATGCCCGACACGCCGAGTCGTTCATGACCGCCGGTGATGCGCCGTTCTTTCTGAGCGTGAACTACCCCGACGCACACGATCCGTGGATTCGCCAGGTTGATGGACTGCCGACGAAACCGCAAACACGCGCCGACGTGCACGCCATGCCGTACATGGGCATCGATCCGCCCGCCCTGCGTGACATGGTGGCTGACTATTACAACTGCCTGAGTCGTCTGGACTCTCTGCTGGGCGATCTGCTGTCGGCGGTTGAGCGCAGCGGCAAAGCTCGGAACACCATTGTGATCTACATTGGCGATCACGGGGCCGACATGCTGCGCGGGAAACGGACCTGTTTGGAAGGCGGCTTGCGGATTCCCATGCTGATGCGATGGCCTGAGAGAATCGTCCCCCAGGTCCGCGACGAATTGGTTTCAACCATTGATCTCATGCCGACTCTGCTCGCAGCAGCAGGTGCACCAGCAGTCGACGGCCTTCCCGGAACGCCGTTGCAATCACTCTTCGAGCCTGGGTCACCGCCCTGGCGAAAACATCTGTATGCCGAGTACCACACGCATGCTGCGGCGCCCAATTACTTTCCGCAACGATGCGTCCGCAGCGACCGTTTCAAACTCATCGAAAGCTTGCTGCCCGACGCCGTCCATCCCGATTACGACAATACCATCCGAAAGCTGCATGCAGACTTCGGCAAGGGACAGTACAAGGGCTCAATGGATCTCCATGCCGCAATCGCGGATTCGACACCGAACGTGCAAGCGGCGTACAAGCTGATGCGGCAGCCGCCGAGGTACCAATTTTACGACCTGCTGAGCGATCCACATGAGTTCCACAATCTCACCGATTCGCCCGGGCACGCCGAGGTGCTTGCCGACTTGAAACAGCGATTGACTCAGTGGCGCGAAGAGACGAGCGACCCGCTGCTTGACCCAGAAAACTTGCGTCGATTGACCGCCGAGGTCCAGTCGACCAAGAAAAAGTCCGTTGCCAAAAAACGTCGCTGGAAATACCCCAGCTATTTCTTTGACACATCATCCAGCCGGTAGGTTGGCGCGCAAGAAACCGCAAACATGATTCCTCAAGTCGCATCTGCTGAACAGCGGCCCTGGGTCGGCGGCACCGTTGGGACGGTGTTCATTTGCTTGTTCCTGACGACTGGAAAAGTGCTTGCCGAGCAGCCGAATGTCCTGATGATCGTGGTGGATGATATGAACGACTGGGTTGGCTGCCTGGGCGGTCATCCCGATGTGAAGACGCCCAACATCGATCGTCTGGCACAACGAGGTCTGCTGTTTGCCAACGCTCACTGCCCGGCGCCGGTTTGTAATCCGTCGCGCGTCGCGACGATGACGGGCCGCAGGCCAGGCAGCACAGGCATCTACAACAATAGCGTCCGCTGGCACGAAGCCATGTCGGGCATTCCATCGATTCCGCGGCACTTCAAGGTCAACGGCTATCACGTTGTTGGCGGCGGCAAGGTGTATCACCACATGCCCGGCTTCAACCGCAACAGCGATTGGCATGACTATTTTGACCAGGTCTTCGATGGACACTATCACAATCAACTTGCTCGTGGAGTTGATGTGAGCCAGTTTCAATGGCCGGATGGTTTTCCATTGAATCAACTGCCCACGGTCAAGTCGCTCAACAAGCCGCCCAAGAACCCAAAAGAGTTTGACTGGGGTCCTTTCGACAAACCCGACCTTGAAATGGGCGACGGCAAGTTGATCGGGTGGGCCGTGAATTTCCTGGAGCAATCGCCCGAGGGACCATTCTTTCTGGCTGCCGGCATCTATCGACCTCATCTACCGTTTTATGCGCCTCGAAAGTATTTCGAGATGTATCCGCCGGAGACAATCAGCCTGCCTGCGGTCAGACAAGGCGACCTGGACGACTTGCCGGACGCCGGAAAAGCAATGGCCGCCACGCGGCGCGGCGACTACGACCTCGTTGTGCAATCGGGGAAATACCGCGAACTGCTGCAAGCGTATCTCGCCAGTATTACATTTGCCGACGCGATGATCGGACGGCTGCTCGACGCATTGGATCAAAGCGGCCACACCCGCAATACGATAATCGTGCTGTGGTCAGACCACGGCTGGCACTTGGGCGAGAAACAGCATCTTCACAAGTTCACACTCTGGGAACGCTCGACGCGGGTTCCCTTTTTGGTTGTCGCGCCGGGCGTGACGCGTGAAGGCACGGTTTGCAGAAAGCCAGTTGGACTGATCGATCTATTCCCCACCCTGATTGAACTGTGCAACCTGCCGAAGGTTGATGCTCTGGATGGCCAGAGTATCGCGCCGTTGTTGAAGCATCCGAATCGCAATTGGGACCGCCCCGCCCTGACTACGCATGGTTTCGGCAATCATGCCCTGCGTACCGAACGCTGGCGATACATTCGATACTTCGATGGAGGTGAAGAGCTTTACGACCATGCCAGCGATCCGCACGAATGGACGAACGTCGCCGATCGAGCAGAATTCGCAAGCGTGAAGAACGAGATCTCGCGACGGCTACCGACCAGCGATGCCCAGCCGCGTCGATCAAAGAAGAAAAGGAGGGGCAGATGACCGTGCGGTCTCTGATCGCGTTGACAGCATTGATGTCGAGCGGGGCTGCCTGGTCGCAGGAACCTGCCTACGAAGGCGACGTGACAGACGTGCGCGTCGTCCGGCGGGTCGAACAGCATCCGCAGGCCTGGCGGATTTGGCAGCCCGTGATCATTCAAGGCGAAAAGCCGCGGCAGTTGATCGTGGCGTTTGGTGCGATGCTCAGCGGCAAGAAGGACATGGGTGACATTCTGGCCTGTGTGTCGAAAAACGACGGCGATACCTGGGGCGAACCGGTCGCGATTTTCGACCATCGAACTCGTCAGGGAACGATTCAGTTTGCCTACGCCAATCCAGTCCTCTATCGCGCGCCAGGTCAGGAAGTCGTCTGGTGCTTCGCCATGCGTTGTCCCATCGCTTTTCGCAACAGCGAAGAATCACAGCTTGTCGCCGCCTTTTCCGCCGATGGCGGGCGATCGTGGACGCCGGTTGAACTGGCAGTCCGCTACACAGGACCACTGATCTTAAACGGCACGATTGTCGAAACAGAGATCAACGGACAGCCACGATTCCTGCTGCCCGCGCACCGCAACACTCTGGCTGCCGATCCACGCGGCTCACGCGACCACTTTGTTCTCAGCAGCAGTAGCCTGCTCGAATGGAAGCTGGAAGCCTTCATTCCGCAGCCGACCACGGCCCGGGTATTCTTGCACGAGGGCAATATCGCAGCCGGTGACCACCCCGATGAGCTGAAGATTGTTATGCGAACCGCAAACTACGACGAATCGAACCGCACGACGAATCCTCCCAGAGCGTATTCCAGCATCAGCACCGATGGTGGTCGCAGCTGGAGTGAAGCCCGAGCCGAACCTAAGTTACACAACGCCAAATCGAAGGGCTTCTTCGGTCGCGCAGCCGATGGAACGCACATCTACGTTTACAACGACGGACCGGCCCAGCGCGACAAAGCACCCGGTTTCCCACATGGTGGCCGCACGTCGCTGCGCTACAAAATCAAGCCGCCCCAAGGGACTTGGAGCGAAGCGAAAACGTTCTTCCACGCCGGCATCAAGAATTCTTACCCGACGCTATTTGAAGTGGCTCCCGGCGAGTTTCGTTGCGTCTGGGACAGTGGGACCGCTGATCGGGCCCGGACACACATTCATTTTGCCAAACTCAAACTGAAACCGTGAATCACGAATCTCTGAAAACACGTTTGCATCGAGGCGGGTTCATCAGCCGCATCAAACTAGTCGTTGCCGTAATTTGCACAATCGTGTCGTTGTGTGTTGCGGCGACAAGCCACGCCGCCACCCGCCCGAACATCGTCCTGTTCCTGATCGACGATCTCGGTTGGCGAGATCTGAGTTGCCAGGACAGCACGTTTTATCAAACCCCGCACATCGATCGCCTTGCCAGCGAGGGTGCGAGATTCACCAATGCCTATGCAGCCTGTGCCGTTTGCTCACCGACTCGTGCCGCGATCCTGACAGGAAAGTACCCGGCCCGCTTGTTGCTCACCGATTGGCTGCCTTCGGGACGTTGGAATCCCAAAGCCAAACTCCGGGAAGGTCGATTTGTGCGGGCGCTGCCAGTCGAAGAATTCACGCTCGCTGAAGCTCTTCGAGAAGCAGGTTATCGGACGGCCAGTATCGGCAAATGGCACCTCGGCGGCGGGCCGTTTTCGCTGCCGCAGCATCATGGCTTCGACGTCAACGTTGCCGGCAACGCGCACGGCGCACCGGGCAACTACTTCTTTCCCTATCAGGGCAATTGGAAAATCCCCACGACCGGGCTGCGAGCCAAGTGGAACGTGCTACCCGATGGAGAAGCCGGCGAATACCTGACCGATCGACTCACCGACGAAGCGGTGGAGTTTATTCAAGCTAGCCGCGACCAACCGTTCTTTCTCTACTTCCCGCATTACGGCGTACACACTCCGCTACAGGCCAAACCAGAGGTGATCGCCCGCTACGAACAGGTTCCCGACGACCGGCGTCAAGGCAAGCCGGTCTATGCAGCGATGGTCGAAAGCATTGACCATAGCGTAGGGCGGATCGTGGCAACGCTCGAAGAGTTGTCGTTGCTCGAAAACACGATCGTCATCTTCACTTCCGACAACGGTGGATTCTACAAGGCGACTAGCAATTCACCGCTACGAGCGAACAAGGGCGCTTACTACGAGGGAGGCATTCGTGTCCCGTTGATCATCAAATGGCCCGGTGTGACTAAGCCGGGCCATGTCGTGGACGATCCGGTGACCAGCAGCGACTTGTATCCCACCTGCCTGGCTGCAGCCGGACTGCCGCTCCGCCCCAACCAACATCGTGATGGCGTCAATCTGCAACCGGTGCTAAGCGGCGAGAACTCGCTAGGCCGCGAGGCCATTTTCTGGCACTTTCCACATTACAACAGCCACCCGTCGAGCGTCCCTTCCAGCGTCATTCGCAAAGGACCTTGGAAGCTGATCGAAAGCTTCGATCCCGCAGGCATCGAGCTCTACAATCTTGATGAAGACCTGAGCGAGACCACAAATCTCGCTACCCGGCGCCCCGACCTGGTGCGCGAACTTCACAGACAGCTCGCCGCATGGCGGCAGGAGGTCGGCGCGGAAATGATGCGGCCAAACCCCGATTACGATCCCAACGTCGAAGAGCCCGTCAAAGGCAAAAGGAAGAATCGGTAGACGCGCCAGGCATGCAATGACGCATGACTTACGAATCGAACGGGATCTGCACCAAGGGGAGCAAAGCCCCTATTGCGATGACATCAGTGCCTCGACGCCCAGCCGGCTCAGACCAGTGCCGAACTCGATCCCTTCTTGTGCAAGGGCCGCGCGCATCGGTTTGGGGATCTCTTCGAGTTCGATGTAACCGCTTTTGTCTTTGTCCAATCGCTTGAACATCGCGCCGATAAACGGGTTGGGTTTCAGTACCGGGAGTTGCCCGACGACCGGCTCGTCGGTGGTGTAGGTCAAGAAACCCAGCATCATTTCTTCGGTGGTTTGCAGACCCTCCTCCACGTTGCGGGACGGGTCGGGGTTCGCCAGGTTGTTGTGCGAATTGTCCCAGTGGGCGACCGAACGGACCACCGTCCCCTTGGGGATCTCAAGCGGCTCGGCAAACTGGTATGTCGTCTGCCAATTGAAGTCGTACCGCGGAATCGACGCCAGCACGTCTTTGGTGCCGTCGGGGTATTCGATGTCGTAGTGGTAGGCCTTGCCGCGCCAATGCATGTGCGGCAACACGCTGATCAGCGTGGAATCACTGGGAAAGCGAAACGTGGCCCGCTGCGAATGGTGCGGATCGTTCGCCGGGATGAAGAGGTCGTCGTCGTGCTCGAAGAAGTTGACGAACACCTCTCGCTTTGGCGGACCGTCGGCGAACACGATGCCGACCGAAGAGCGATCTGTCTGGGGAACGCCGGTCGGCGTGTAGTGCAGCTCGAAAACGAACTCGGCTCCCTTGGGGATTCGCAGCGCCGCCCCCGGGGGCAACTTGACCGCGTCGGATCCCGGCGCGAAACCGACCAGAAAGCCTGATTCGTTGTCTCCACCCAGGCTGGCGCGGCCGGGTGAGATCATGTACACGATGATGTGATGCACCACGCTGGGATTGCCCGGCTTGGCTTCGGCCATGCGCGCCCAGCGATCTTCCTTGAAGTTGGTCGGCACGAAGTAGTAACGATAAGGCAAAACTCCCTCGGCAGGGATTTCGGCTTCAATCGGCATCTCGATGACAACGTCGGGCTGCTCGATCTGCCAGCCCTCCAGCCAGTTGCGCGGCGGGGGAGCATCGGCGGGATCCCCCTGCGGCATGCCTTGCTCGATCCACGACAACAATGTCGTGATCTCGCCGTCAGACAGACGCCGCGCGTTGTGGAAGCTGCCGTAGCGTTCGTCAGCATGCCAGGGCGGCATGCGGCGTTGACGGACGACCTCCGCCACCGGTTCGACGTTGTCGAGCAGATCTTGATAGCTGGTAAGCGTGAACGGCCCGATCTGCCCTTTGCGATGACATTCCTGGCACCGCTGTTGCATGATCGGCTCGATGTCCCTGTGAAACGTCAGCGGCTCCGTCGTCAGATTGGGCTGGGTGCGATTGATCAAACAGCCGTCGGCCTTCACATCGGCCCGGGCCACCTGTTCGCCGGCAAGCACGGCGTCGAGCGCGGCGGTCAGGTCGTGATGGCGCGGTTGCGGGCGGCGGGTCGCCACCGCGTATTGGTCGTCGATGCGGCCGCGATACTTGAGTACGAACCGCTCATCCAACACACAGACTTCCGGCGTGCGCGTCGCGCCAACCGCACCGGCCAACTCTTGGCCGAAGTCTTTCAGCACGGGAAAGGGGACGCCGCGTTCGTAAGCGTGTGCCGCGACCCGATCGACGGCTTCCGGCTCGTTGGGGTAGACCGCCAGAAACTGCACATCGCGAGCGCGGTACTCAGCTTCGAGTTCAATCAGCCTCGGCATGTACAAGTTGGCGATCGGGCAGTCGATACCGACGAACAACAGCACGAAGGCCTGCCCTTCGAAATCGTGCAGATGCCGTACGTTGCCTTGCATATCGCGCGCGGAGGCCACGTCGCCGATCTTCGATCCGATGGCGACCTCGGCCGTGGCAGCCGCATGAGTGAGAGTTCCAAAGGCGGCTGCAAACATGATCGCGGCGACGGTGTGACGATTCTGAATCATGACGGCTCCCGGACCAAACTGGCGAGACGGACGATGTGGCAGAACTCTGGCCGATCCTTGATTGATAGGGCAGGCCGCCCGATTGAGTCAAGGGAGCTTGAACCCGAGGCGAGACAATCACTGAGGCCGAACTGCCAGAATTGGCCTCCGTTCATCAGGAGATTTGTCCACCTGAAGACAACCTTGCGATTTTGGATCGGCTCGAACACGCAAGTCAGGTCGGAGGCGAGCCGGCGCGGATGCTGCATGCCTTCGGCGGACGCCTCGTGTGAAGGTGACGCGATCGCTGCAACGTGAATAGAATTGGCGAAGGCAAATTGCCGGACGCCGCGAGTGCGGCGTCAGCCATCCCTTCGCTTGGACGTCGCAGATCATGGGCGAGCACAGTCACGATCTAACCGTGCGATTGACGGTCAACGATCAGGGTATCGCGTCATCTCCGATACCATCTGATGCACATATTCGTGTTTCTGTATGGACGGCTGCTGCAGAATCGGCGTCCGACCCGTGCCTCCCGCCCCAAACCAACTCCATCGCGATTGATGGCAACAAACAGGGGTTGATCGCTCTCGCGGAGCAATTGGTGGCAATTGCTGTTACAGACGTCGAGGGCTACCACCAACACATCGATTCCGGTGTGTTTGCGGGGTTCTTTGAGTCGGATGGTGATTGGGAACTGATTGTCTCGCGCAACGACAGGCGCGCGATTCGCGGGGCCGACGGAGAGTCCTAGCTACCGACCAGTATGATTTCCTGGCTGCGGTGCTGGATTTCACGACACGGGCGCATCCTTCTTCACGCAGCTCAAGCGTACTATCTTCGGGATGGGTCGGCCGGTACGCGGGTGAAGACTCACCGGTGATTCGCCCGCGTTTGCGATTTATTGTCCGGGCGGCACAATTCGCGCCGGGCTGTTGGCCGGAGATTGCTGCACAATGCAGGACAAGCCCGCAGCTGGCACGCCGGCGCTGCGTGTCGCGTGGGGAACGTTCCGGCAGCATTGTTATCGGACGCCTTGTGCGACGTGGGAGTCGGGAGCACGTCGCTATAAGTCTCAGGTCGATATCGTGTTCGAGGAATGCCTTGGCGTTACGGCGAACAATAGGAGGAGCGAGCCCGGTAATCTCATACTAGGGATTTGAAACGCGATCTCATTGAACTCCAACGAACGTCCCGACTTCGATTTGACTTCGGTCGGCAATCAGCGGATTCTGGGGTTGGCTGATTGTCGATGCCACACAGAGGTGCCTTGCGCCTCTCCGTTTTGTCGGTACATCCATCTGCCCAGAAGTCCCTCTCGGGAGTGACAGCATGTTGAGAAATGTGGCCCTGTGTGTCTTGCTTGCCATCGGCAGCCGACTTTCCGCTCAAACGGAGACGGCCAACGTCGTCCATGACGCTGAATTCGTGCGGATGGAGCAGGAGTTCGGCCAACAGTGGAAGATGATCCAGGAGCATCTGCTGCTCATCAAGAAGTACCCGCACCGAACGCCTGCGCAAAGCTACTATCGTGACTTCGACCGCTCCTTCGACCCCGAGCCCTCACCTGTTTACAAACCGAAGAAGCGCGTCGATTGGTAAATGCAAGACGACCTGTCGAAAAGAGGACGCACAAAGTGCAACAGTACGAATCGAATCGACGTGACTCGATGAAGTCGGCTTTTGCAGGAATGGCGGCCGGGCTGGCCGGCCTTTCGAATCACGCGACCGCCAACGCCGCTGATTCGGACAAGCCACAAGCGAGTGTTGCCGGCTATGCCTACGACCGTGTGCGGGCGATTCAGGATGGTCGCCTTGGTCTGGATGGATTTGACGTCAGTTTTCATCCTGAAGACATTTACTCATTGAACAAGCATGTCTTCGGTCCAACGCGAAAGTACGAAATCAGCGAAGTAGGGTTGATTCCATATCTCACGAGATACGCCAATGAAGATTTTCGAGCGTACACGCTGATTCCCGTGTTCATCTCACGGATTTTTCGTCACCGCAACATCTTCGTGCGGACCGACCGGGGCATCGACAAACCGGAGGATCTGCGGGGTAAACGGGTCGCTACGCCCGGCTACGGCATGAGTGCGAACACTTGGATTCGCGGGTTCTTACAAGACGAGCACGGCGTCCAGCCGGCGGACATACAGTGGGTCGAGACAACGAAAAGCTCCGATGGCGGGGATCTGAATGCCGCGTTCGGAAAGTACTTTCTCCCCGAAGACTTTCCACTCACGAAGGGGCCGGTCGGCGTGGACGAATCGGAGATGATCATTTCCGGTGAAGTAGACGCCCTCATTACGGCGATTACGCCCCAGGCATTTCTCGACAAACATCCCCAAGTGAGACGGTTGTTTCCCGATTTTCGGGCAGCGGAACAGGCTTACTACAAGAAGACACAAGTCTTCCCCATCATGCACGTCGTCGCGATCCGCACGGAATTCACGGAGGCTCGACCGACTCTGCCCGGAGAGGTCTTCTCCATGTACAGCCAAGCCAAACAAGCTGCCTACAACGACCTGGAAACCACAACCGCACTGAAGGTCACGTTGCCATGGGTCACGCAGGAGTTCCAGGACACGCAGAAACTCATGGGCGACAACTTCTGGCGATACGGAATTGGGGCCAATCGAAAAGAACTGGAACTGGTCACGCGTTACACCCACGAGCAGGGTTTGGCGAATCGCCGATTGAACGTCGAAGAATTATTCCATCCTGCGACACTGGAACTCACAGAAGCCTGACTGGCAGATAGTGTGCATGTCAGCAATGTGGTCACGAACGGTGACACGTTCTCGATTACTCGCTAAGCGTTATGACCTGCCGCAAAACGACGCCTTGCACAGACTTGCAAGGCTGAATCGCTGGATTTCTCGCTCGGTTTCGCTGGCGCTACGGACGCCCGCAAAAGAGTCGTCGCTGGGATGCACAGCAGCGATAATGGGTACAATGCGCTGTGTGGATTGCAACCCAAAGGCAGCTCGGGTGCACCAAGCGATCCGCGAGAATTGAGAGTTTTCCAAAATGACCGCTCAGCCGCGACGGGCTTCTCCCCTGATCACACAGTCCGTCATTTTCGAGGCTCCGCTCACGCGCTACGTCAATCCCGATCCGCCGCAGGGCTGCGCGTTCAGGTGGTTTCGCGATTCCGACGCGCCGACGATGGCGAGCTACGGCTACCCACGGTCCTACATCAACGACCGGTTGAAAAAGGGTGCGCGGATCGTTGTGGCGGAGTTCGAGGGGCGCGCGGTCGGCTGGAAAATGCTTCAGACCGGTGAAGTCGACCAGCTGTCCTGGTTGAGGATGCTCGTCCCACCCGACATGGTGTTCGGACTCACCGAGTTTGTGGTTCCCGAAATGCGGGGCACGCGCGTACCCCACTCGATGCACGAATTCGCGATCGCGCCCTACGCTACCGAAGGGTATCAAAGACTTGGGTGCAATTGCGAAACCTGGAATACCTTCCAGATGAGGCGCATCAGGCGGGACTTCTCGGAGATCATGACGGCCACGCGTCGAAACTACCTCCTGTTTCACACCGCTGAAGTGAACGGTCAAACGCATGTCGGCCTTTGGGGACAGCTCAACCGATTTGTTGTCGCGATCCCTTGAGTCCGTGGTTATCTCGAGCGCCGATGTCGTCGCCGGCCGTCGAAGTCCAGGTTCCCAACGCACGAACGACGTGCTGAAACTTCTAGTCCTGATCAGCCGCACAATTTGTAGCCACGACGAGTTGACCAGCTTTGATTTTCTGTACCAGGGCTTATGAAGGTTGGGTTAGGTAATTCCGCTGTGCTGGTGGAGCGTAGGCTGAGGCGTAGCCGAAGCCGGAGCGGAAGCAGCACAGCGGGCC